>JABEBX010017380.1_pt1 | contig 30289 bp, 29 predicted proteins | sample 7245971 | NCBI WGS metagenome assembly JABEBX01 (sample SAMN14506365, study PRJNA622280) | hot springs metagenome | biome: hot spring [ENVO:00000051]|acidic hot spring [ENVO:00002120]; feature: spring [ENVO:00000027]|sediment [ENVO:00002007]; material: sediment environment [ENVO:01001048]... | reverse complement strand
GTGAGCGCTGCGGTGATCTGCCCGCGGTGATGCGTGGCGTGGTTGAACACATGCGCCAGCGTGGCCGCGAACGGTGCGCTCATCGGCTCGCCCTTGCTGGTGGCGTAGTGGAAGGGCCGATCGAAATCGGCCTCGCTCAAGCGCTCGACATAGGGCTGCCAGGCCCGCGCGCTCTGCTTCAGCCGTTGCGCCAGTCTGGCGCGGTCGGGCTCGGCCTCGTCGTCGAGCTTCAAGCCCGCGGGCGACACGCCCTCAAGGAAGCGTCGCTGCCATAGCAAGCCTTCGCCCACCAGCAGATGATTGAGGGTGCCGTGAACGCTGTTGAAAAACAGCCCGCAATCGCGGCGGTAATCGGCTTCGGGGAGCAGCGCGACGTGCTCGTCGAGCAAGCGATGCGTGGCCCAGACGTGATAGCGCGCCAGGGTGCGGAAATGGTCTCGGAGTGTCATCGGGAAATTCGCCGGGGAGAGCTTGCAGTCAATGCCGCCAGACCTTCAGGCCGCGCAGATCTTCCATGACGTCGAAGTCAGCATCGTTGTGCAGCAGGGCGTAGTCGTGTTCGATGCAGTAAGCGGCCTGGAGCACGTCCACCGCGCTGCGGATGGTGTAGCCCATGGCGCGCAGCAGGCGGTCGTGTTGCGCGGCCTGCAGAGCGTTGTCTTCTCCGCCGATTTCAACCACGGTGAGCGCAGTCAGGGTCTTGCGCGCGGCCAGATAGTCGCGTTCATGACGGAAGCCACGCAACACCTCGAACAGCACCAGATCGGCCACCGCCACCGGCGCCATATCGTCGAGCAGGAGCGCCAGATTCGCAACACACGGGGTGGCACGGCCATTGAAAAAATCGATCCACACCGAGCTGTCGACCAGGATCATGCGGCTACTCCTTGTTGGCGGGCGCTTTGGGGACGGGCGCTTTGCGGACGGCTGCCTTGCGCCCAGCCTTGGCAGGGGAGTTAGCCGCGCTGTAAGGCGCGCGTCGCTCCTGCACCATGGGCGGCGCGGCGCCCTCGGCCAAGGGGTCTTCCCAATGCAGCTTGCCGCGCAGGGCGAGCAAATCGCGGTAGGCGGCGCGGCGGCGCAAGAGCTTGAGCCCCTCCTCGACCGCCTCCTTTTTGGTCTTGAACGGGCCGGCGCGCATGGCGGCGTCCATGAGCTCGTCGTCGATCTCGATGTTTGTGCGCATGATGTGTACCAAGTCAATGAATGATGCACATTGTAGGGGACGACAATCACATGCGGAACACGCCGAAGCGGGCGTCTGGAATTGGCGCGTTGAGCGCGGCACTCAAGCCCAGCGCCAGCACGCGACGAGTATCGGCCGGGTCGATGACGCCGTCGTCCCACAGTCGCGCGGTGGCGTAATACGGGTGGCCCTGCGCTTCATATTGAGTGCGGACGGGCGCCTTGAAGGCTTCCTCTTCTTCCGCGCTCCAGCTGCCGCCCTTGGCCTCGATGCCGTCGCGCCGCACGGTGGCGAGCACGCTGGCCGCCTGTTCACCGCCCATCACGCTGATGCGCGCGTTGGGCCACATCCACAGTTGGCGTGGGCCATAAGCGCGGCCGCACATGCCGTAGTTGCCAGCGCCGAAGGAGCCACCGATGATCACCGTGAACTTGGGCACCTGAGCGCAAGCCACCGCCGTGACCAGCTTGGCGCCGTGACGGGCGATGCCTTCGTTCTCGGCCTTGCGGCCGACCATGAAGCCGGTGATGTTCTGCAGGAACAGCAGCGGAATGCGGCGCTGGCAGCACAGCTCGATGAAGTGCGCACCCTTGACCGCACTGTCCGAAAACAGGATGCCGTTGTTCGCCAAAATGCCCACGGGTATGCCGTGCAGATGCGCAAAGCCGCACACCAGCGTGGCGCCGAAGCGGGCCTTGAACTCGTCGAGCTCGGAACCATCCACGATGCGGGCGATGATCTCGCGGATGTCGAAGGGCTTGCGCGCATCGGTGGGAATGCAGCCGTACAGCTCGCTGGCTGCATACAGCGGCTCGCGCGGCGGGCGCAAATCCACCGCCGCGCGCTCGGCCGGGCGCAGCCGCGAGACGATGCGGCGAGCGATGTCGAGCGCATGCGCATCGTTGCGCGCCAGATGGTCGGCCACGCCCGACAGCCGGGTGTGAACGTCGCCGCCGCCCAAGTCTTCGGCGCTCACCTCCTCGCCAGTGGCGGCCTTCACCAGCGGCGGGCCGCCGAGGAAAATGGTGCCTTGATTGGCGACAATGATCGACTCGTCGCTCATGGCCGGCACATAGGCGCCGCCCGCGGTGCACGAGCCCATGACCACCGCGATCTGCGCAATGCCCTCGGCGCTCAGCGTCGCCTGGTTGTAGAAAATGCGGCCGAAGTGGTCGCGGTCGGGAAACACCTCGTCCTGGTTGGGTAGATTGGCGCCGCCCGAATCGACGAGGTAGATGCAGGGCAAGCGGTTCTCGCGCGCAATCTCCTGCGCCCGAAGGTGCTTCTTGACAGTCATCGGGTAATAGGTGCCACCCTTCACCGTGGCGTCGTTGCAGACGATCACGCATTCGCGCCCGCTGACGCGCCCGATGCCGGTGATGATCCCGGCGCCGGGCGCCGCGTTGTCGTACAGACCGTGCGCAGCCAGTGGAGAAAACTCCAGGAAAGGTGAGCCGGGGTCGAGCAGCGCCGCCACGCGTTCGCGCGGCAGCAGCTTGCCGCGGGCGACGTGTTTGGCGCGAGCAGCCTCGCCGCCGCCCTCGGCCACGCGGGCCTGGCGCGCGCGCAGGTCGTCCACCAGGGCCCGCAGGGCGGCGGCGTTGGCGGTGAACTCGGCGCTGCGCGGGTTGAGTCGGGTATCAAGAATGGGCATGGGGGTCTTCAGGCGGTGCGGTCGGGGTGGAGCCCGAGTTCTTGCTGCATGGTTTCGCGGATTTTGAACTTCTGCACCTTGCCGGTAATGGTCAGTGGAAAGCTCTGCACAAAACGGATGTAGCGCGGAATCTTGTAGTGCGCGATTCTCCCTTTGCAGAAATCGCGGATGTCGTCTTCGGTCGGCGCGGCGTCGGCCTTGGGGATGATCCAGGCGCACAGCTCTTCGCCGTACTTCGGGTCGGGCACGCCGACCACCTGCACGTCCTGCACCTGCGGATGGCGGTAGAGGAATTCCTCGACCTCGCGCGGGTAGATGTTCTCGCCGCCGCGAATCACCATATCTTTGATGCGGCCGACGATGTTCACATAACCCTCGCTGTCCATCACCGCCAGGTCGCCGGTATGCATCCAGCCCTCGGCGTCAATGGCCTCATGCGTCTTCTCCGCGTCGCCCCAGTAGCCGTGCATCACCGAATAGCCCTTGGTGCAAAGCTCGCCGGTTTCGCCGGGCGCGACAGTTTCGCCGCTTTGCGGATCGACGATCTTCACCTGCAAATGCGGCTGCACCTGCCCCACCGTACTCACCCGCTTGTCCAGCGGGGTGTCGGTGGAGCTTTGGCAGCTCACCGGCGCGGTCTCGGTCATGCCGTAGGCGATAGTGATCTCAGACAGATGCATGTCGCGCACCACCCGCTTCATCACCTCGATGGGGCAAGGGCTGCCGGCCATGATGCCGGTACGCAAGGTGCTCAGATCGAACTCGGCAAAGCGCGGATGATCGAGCATGGCGATGAACATGGTCGGCACGCCGTGCAGCCCGGTGCAGGCTTCGTCCTGCACGCACTCCAAGGTGAGCAGCGGATCGAAGCCGTCGTTGGGATAGACGATGGTGGCGCCGTGCGTCAGACACGCCAGGTTGCCCAGCACCATGCCGAAGCAGTGGTACAGCGGCACCGGAATGCACAGCCGGTCTTCGGCAGTGAGCTTCATCGCCTCACCAATAAAAAAACCGTTGTTCAGGATATTGCTGTGCGTGAGCGTGGCGCCCTTGGGAAAGCCGGTGGTGCCGCTGGTGAACTGGATGTTGATGGGTTCGTGCGCGTGCAGCGTTGCCGCGGCCTCGGCGACCGCCGGGTCGTCGGCGCTGCCGCGGGCGATCCAGTCGCCAAAGCGCAGCATGCCGGGTTCATCGGCCTCGCCCAGATGCACCACCAGTTTGAGATCGGGCAGGCGCGCGGCGCGCAGTTCACCCGGCGCGCAGGTCGCCAGCTCCGGCGCGAGTTCGCGCAGCATGGCGAGGTAGTCGCTGGTCTTGAACGAGGTCATGGTGACCAGCGCCTTGCAAGCCACCTTGTTGAGCGCGTACTCCACCTCGGAGGTGCGATAGGCCGGGTTGATGTTCACCAGAATCAGGCCGACCTTGGCCGTCGCCAGTTGCATCAGCACCCATTCCACGCTGTTGTGCGCCCAGATGCCCACGCGGTCGCCCTTGCGCAAACCGCTGCGCAACAAGGCGCTGCCCAGACGATCCACCTCGCGCTTGAGCTCGGCATAGCTCAGGCGAATGTTCTGGTGGCGCGAAACCAGCGCCTCTTGCAGGCCTTGGCGCTCGGCCATGGCGTCGAAAAAATCGCCTATGGTCTGCGTCAGCAGCGGCTGGTCGGTGGCGCCGCAGGCATAGGCCTGCACCAGCGGGGTTGGTTCGGTCATGATGATTCTCCGGTGTTCATTTTTGGCAACTTCAAAACCCGCCGGTTTGCAGCCAATGTTCGAGCTGCGGCAGCCGGTCTGCGCCCCAGAAGGGTTGATCGTCCACCACCATAAAGGGCGCGCCGCACATGCCTTGCTGCAGCGCGCGGTCGCAGTTGGCCTTGAGCTGGGCTTTGATGGCGGGATCGGCGGTATAGCGCGCCACCGCGTCGCTCGCCAGCCCCTGCTCGGCGGCAAGGGCTTCAAGTACGGGCAATTCGGCGATGTTGCGGTTCTGCACGAAATAGGCCGAAAAACAGCGATGCAGCCACGGCGCAGCCTGCGCGGGCAAGTCGCGTTGCAGGCCGATGAGCACCCGTGCGGCCTGATAAGTGGCAATGGGAAATGGCTCCGGCTGTACAAAAGGCACGCCCAGAAAGCGCGCCGAGCGCGGAATGTCGATGCGGGCGTAGTCGCCCTTGAGCGGCTGGTCGATCAGCGGCTTCGATCCTGTCGTCTGGAACACCGGCCCGAGCAGCATCGGCACCCATTCGATATCGCGCAGATGGCGCGCGGCAATAGCCTCGATCTGCGTGCTCGCCATAGGGCGACGAAAAATCGAAGAAAAAAGTAATCGGGCTGACGGGCATGGGAGTCTCCAGTGAATCTGGTTTTACAGCGCACGGGCAATGAGCATTTTCTGCACATCGCTGGTGCCTTCGTAAATCTGGCAAACCCGCACATCGCGCCAGATGCGCTCGACGGGAAAGTCAGCCACATAACCGTAACCGCCGTGGATCTGCAGCGCCGCGCTGCACACCCGCTCGGCCATTTCGCTGGCCATCAGTTTGGCCATGGCGGCTTCCTTCAGACAGGGCTGGCCCGCATCCTTCAGGCTGGCGGCGTGCCACAGCAACTGCCGCGCCGCTTCGATCTGCATCGCCATCTCGGCCAAGCGGAATTGCACTGCCTGATGCTCGGCAATCGGCTTGCCAAAGGCAGTGCGCTCGCGCGCATAACGCAGCGCCGCTTCGAACGCCGCGCGCGCCATGCCGACCGACTGCGCCGCAATGCCGATGCGCCCACCTTCCAGGCCGGACAGCGCAATCTTGTAGCCCTCGCCCTCGGCGCCGAGGCGGTTGGCGGCGGGTACGCGGCAGCCCTCGAAGCGGATCTGCGCGGTGTCGCTGGCCGATTGCCCCGTCTTGTCTTCGAGCCGTTCGACGATGTAGCCCGGCGTGTCGGTGGGCACGAGGAAGGCGCTGATGCCTTTCTTGCCCACGGCCCGGTCGGTTGCGGCCAGCACGATGGCGACCTGTCCGTTCTTGCCGCTGGTGATGAACTGCTTGACGCCGTCAAGGACGTAGTGGTCACCCTCCAACCTTGCCGTGGTGCGCAGGTTGGAGGCGTCCGACCCGGCCTGCGGTTCGGTCAGCGCGAACGCGCCGATCCACTCGCCGCGCGCCACCGGGCGCAGCCACTGGTCTTTCTGCGCATCGCTGCCCCAGGCCATCAGAATGGAGCACACCGGGCAGTTGTTCACGCTCACGATGGTGCTGGTCGCGCCGTCGGCCGCGGCGATCTCCTCGACGGCCAGCGCGAGAGACAGGTAGTCGAGCCCGGCGCCGTCCCATTCCGCGGGCACGGCGATGCCCAAGCACCCCAACGCCGCCAAGCCCTGCAACGCCTCGCGCGGAAAGCGGGCCTCGCGCGCCCAGTCGGCCGCATGCGGGGCGATTTCGGCTTGGGCAAAATCGCGCACCGCGTCGCGGATCATGCGGTGATCGTCAGAAAGCAGCATGACGATTCAGAGCAGTTCAACAGCCATTGCCGTGGCCTCGCCGCCGCCGATGCACAGCGCGGCGACGCCCTTCTTGAGCCCGCGTTGCCGCAGCGCGCCCAGCAAGGTCACGACGATGCGCGCGCCCGACGCGCCGATGGGGTGGCCCAGCGCCACCGCGCCGCCGTGCACGTTGACGATCTCATGCGGCAGCTTGTATTCGCGCATGGCCGCCATGGTGACGGCGGCGAAGGCTTCGTTGACTTCCCACAGGTCCACATCGGCCGCCTTCCAGCCGGTTTTGTCGAGCACCTTTTGAATGGCCCCCACGGGCGCCGTGGTGAACCACTCGGGCGCCTGCGCATGCACCGCATGGGCGCGAATGCGAGCGATCGGCGCGCAGCCCAGCTTGTCAGCGGTGGACTGGCGCATCAGCACCAGCGCGGCAGCGCCGTCGGAAATGCTCGACGAGGTGGCGGCGGTGATGGCCCCGTCTTTCTTGAACGCGGGCTTGAGCGTAGGAATCTTGTCGAGCTTGGCCTTGAACGGCTGCTCGTCGCGGGCGATTTTCGCCTCGCCGCCCCGACCCGCCACCGTGACGGGCGCCATCTCCCACTCGAAGCTGCCGTCTTCGTTGGCTTTTTTGCTGCGCTCAGTCGAGGCAATGGCGAAGGCGTCCATCTCCTCGCGACTGAAGGCGTATTTGCTCACGCAGCTTTCAGCGAACACGCCCATGGCCTTGCCGCGGTCGTAGGCGTCTTCCAGACCGTCAAGCGCCATGTGGTCGTAGAAGGCGGTAGCGCCGTATTTCACGCCCTTGCGCACAAAGGCCAGATGCGGCGCATTGGTCATGCTTTCCATGCCGCCAGCCACCATCACATCGGCCGAGCCCACAGCGAGCATGTCGTGGGCGAACATCATCGCCCGCATGCCCGAGCCGCACATTTTGGACAGCGTGACCGCGCCCGCCGATTGCGGCAGCCCGGCCTTGAGTGCGGCCTGGCGCGCGGGGGCCTGGCCCTGCCCGGCCATCAGGCAGTTGCCCATGAGCACTTCATCCACGGCGTCACCCGCGATGCCCGCGCGTTGCACGGCAGCAGCGATGGCGGTAGCGCCGAGCTCCCAGGCGGGCACGGCAGCAAAGTCGCCGAGCAGGCCGCCGATGGGCGTGCGCGCGGCAGAAACCATCACAATGGAATCAGTCATGTCGAAGTCTCCTGAACAGGTTGAACGGGTGGGTTGGATGCCGCAAGAGCGCCCTCGCGGGCGAAGCGGCGGGTGGCGTCATAAGTGAACACGTCGTACAGATGGCCCTCGCGGATGCGGCTCTGGTGCTCCTGCCAGAACGCAGCGTCGAGCAGGTCGGCGTGGTGCTTCATGAACACGGCGCGCACCTTGGGGTTGCCGAGCAAAAACTGGCCGAAGGTCTCGGGAAAGACATCGTGCGGGCCCACGGCGTACCAGGGCTCGGCGGCCATTTCGTCTTCTTCGTTGCGCGGCGCGGGCACGCGGCGGAAGTTGCAGTCGGTGATGTACTCGATCTCGTCGTAGTCGTAGAACACCACCTTGCCGTGGCGGGTGATGCCGAAGTTCTTCCACAGCATGTCGCCGGGAAAGATATTGGCCGCCACCATGTCCTTGATGGCATTGCCGTATTCGATGACGGCGGCGTCGAGCTGGGCGTCGTCAGCCTCTTGCAGATAGATGTTGAGCGGAATCATGCGCCGCTCGATGTAGCAGTGCCGGATGATGATGGTGTCGCCGTCGTATTCGAGTTGCGAGGGGCAGAAGGTTTCGATTTCCTGAATCAGCTCGGGCGAGAAACGGGCTCGCTCGAAGGCCACGTTGGAGTATTCCAGCGTCTCGGCCATGCGGCCCACGCGGTCATGCTGTTTCACCAGCAGGTACTTGCCCTTGATCTTGTCGCGGGTAGTGTCTTTCTGCGGCGGATAGAAGTCTTTGATGACTTTGAACACAAAGGGAAAGGACGGCAGGGTGAACACCACCATCACCATGCCCTTGATGCCCGGCGCCACGATGAACTGATCGCTCGAATGCCGCAGGTGATAGAGAAAGTCGCGGTAGAACAGCGTCTTGCCCTGCTTGGCCAAACCCAGCGCGTTGTACAGCTCGGCGCGCGGCTTGCGCGCCATGAGGCTGCGCAAAAACTGCACATAGGCCGACGGGATTTCCATATCGACCATGAAATAGGCGCGGGCGAAGGAGAACAGCAGCAGCAGATCGTCTTCGGTGAGCAGCACCGTGTCGATAAAGAGCTGGCCGCGCTCGTTGTGCAGAATGGGCAGCGCCAGCGGAAATTCGGTGAAGCCGTTGATCACCTTGCCCACCGCATACGCGCCCTTGTTGCGGTAGAACAGCGAGTCGAGCATCTGAATCTGGAAGTTGGCGCGCAGGCGCACATCGCTGCCGAACCGCTGGCGCACGGCGGCCAGCACCTGGCGCACGTCGCGGTCCAGATCTTCGAACGGCAGCGCAAGCTGAAAGTTCTCGATGGCGCGGCGCAGACAGGCGTGCAGCGCCTCGTGGGTGTGCGGGTAATACACGCGGAAGGTCGGCTTGGCGGCCGGCTCCTCGTTCTCGATGTACTCGGTGGACAGCGCCGGGCGCACGAACAGAAACTCGTTGTTGAAATGCTCACGCCGCAGAATCTTGGTCGTCACCGAGTTGAAAAACGTCTCGGCCAGTTCGGGCTGGTGGTGATTGGTCAGCAAGCCGATGTAGTGCAGCTTGGCCTGCTGCCAGATTTCCATGGGCTGGTTGCCGGCATCGAGTTCGTTCTGCAGCCGCTCAGTGGCTTCGTCCACCCGCTGGTCGTAAAACGCGATGCGCTCGCGCTGCGCTGCCTGCTGTCCAGCCCAATCGGCGCGCTCGAACCTCTGCTTGGCCGCGGCGCTTACTTGGCGGAACAGGCGGTAGTGGCGATTGAAGCCTTCGAGCATGGTGCGCGCCATGGCAAAAGCCACGGGGGAATCGAGGCGGGGCGGGAATTGGTTCATCGGGCATTGGCAATACGAAAACACCCTGCCCACTGTAAGCCCGCGACGCTGGCAAGGCAAAGCGCCCAGCGCTTGACGCCGCTGCGTGCTAGGCTTTTCAGGCGGTCGGCATAGACACCGCGCCGACTTTTTCGAACCATAAGACTAGGAGAATTCTGATGCCCGCCTTGCTGCCCAATGTCGATCCCGATGGACTGCTGGAGTATTCGGTGGTTTACACCGACCGCTCGCTCAACCACATGTCGGCCAAGTTCCAGCAGGTCATGCGTGATCTGTCGTCCATGCTCAAACAAGCCTACAACGCGCAGGCAGCGGTCATCGTGCCGGGTAGCGGCACGTTTGCCATGGAGGCTGTGGCGCGGCAATTCGTGCAGGGCGCGCAGGTGCTCATCGTGCGCAACGGCTGGTTCAGTTATCGCTGGAGCCAGATCATCGAGACCGGGCATTTGTCGGACAAAGTCACGGTACTCAAGGCCCGGCGCGTGGCCGATGCGTCCGAGTCGCCCTTCATGCCCGCGCCCATAGCCGAGGTGGTCGCCACCATCGCCCGCGAAAAGCCCGCCGTGGTGTTCGCCCCGCATGTGGAAACCTCCGCCGGCATGATGCTGCCCGACGACTATCTGCGCGCTGTCGCCGACGCGGTGCATGCGGTGGGCGGCCTGTTCGTGCTCGACTGCATCGCCTCGGGTGCGATGTGGGTGGACATGCAGGCCACCGGCGTGGACGTGCTGGTCAGCGCACCGCAAAAAGGCTGGAGCGGCCAGCCCTGCTGCGGCTTCGCCATGCTGTCCGAGCGGGCTTTGCAACGGCTGGAGACGACCACGAGCGACAGCTTTTCCTGCGATCTGAAAAAGTGGCATCAGATCATGCAGGCGTATGAAAAAGGCACGCATGCCTATCACGCCACCATGCCCACCGACACCCTGGCCGGAGTACGCGACCAGATGCGCGAGGCGTTCAGCTACGGCCTGCCCGCGCTCAAGGCCGCGCAGATGGAACTGGGTCGCGCAGCGCGCGCTTCGTTGGAGCGGCGCGGTGTCAAGAGCGTGGCGGCGCCCGGTTTTCAGGCGCCGGGCGTGGTGGTGAGCTACACCCGTGATCCCGACATTCAGAACGGCAAGAAGTTTGTGGCACAGGGCATGCAGATTGCCGCCGGTGTGCCGCTGGCCTGCGACGAACCGGCCGACTACATGAGCTTTCGCCTCGGCCTGTTCGGGCTGGACAAATGGAAGGACGTGCCCGCCGCCGTGCAGCGGCTGGACGCGGCGCTCGACGCCGTGGGTTTGCACCTGCCGGAAAAAGCGCATCGGTAGCCGCCTCGGTAAGCGCCTCGGTAATTGAATCACCCGCCGCATCAGTCGCTCAGCCCTGTTCGCTACCCAGCTTCACGGCTTCACGCCGTTTGCGCGAACAGTTCCCGGCCGATCAGCATGCGGCGGATTTCGGATGTGCCCGCGCCAATCTCGTACAGCTTGGCGTCGCGCCACAGTCGGCCCAGCGGGTAGTCGTTGATATAGCCGTTGCCGCCAAAAATCTGGATGCCCTCACCCGCCATCCAGGTGGCCTTTTCGGCGCACCACAGAATCACGGCCGCGCAGTCTTTTCGCACCGAGCGGGCATGGCCGTCGCCCAGTGCGTCGAGGTTTTTGCCCACGGTGTAAAGCAGGCTGCGGGCGGCCTGCAGCACGGTGTACATATCGGCCAGCTTGCCCTGGATGAGCTGGAACTCGCCAATGCTCTGGCCGAATTGCTTGCGCTCGTGCACATAGGGCACCACGCTGTCCATCACCGCCTGCATGATGCCCACTGGCCCGGCGGCGAGCACCGCGCGCTCGTAATCCAGGCCGCTCATCAGCACCTTGACGCCGCCGTTCAATTCGCCCAGCACGTTCTCTGCGGGCACCTCGCAATCCTGAAACACCAGCTCGCCGGTATGGCTGCCGCGCATGCCCAGCTTGTCGAGCTTCTGCGCCACCGAAAAGCCCTTGAAGCCCTTCTCCACCAGGAAGGCGGTGATGCCCTTGGAACTTGCGGCCGGATCGGTCTTGGCGTAGACCACCAGCACGTCGGCGTCCGGCCCGTTGGTGATCCACATCTTGCTGCCGTTGAGCACGAACCCATCACCTCGCCGGTCAGCTCGCAGCTTCATGCTCACCACATCGCTGCCCGCGCCCGGCTCGCTCATCGCCAGCGCGCCCACATGCTCGCCGCTGATCAGTTTGGGCAGGTACTTCGCCTTCTGCGCGGCGCTGCCGTTGCGGCGGATCTGGTTGACGCAGAGGTTGGAATGCGCGCCGTAGCTCAAGCCCACCGAGGCGCTGGCGCGGGAGATTTCTTCCAACGCCACCATATGCGCCAGATAGCCCATGCCCGTGCCGCCATCGGCCTCGGGCACGGTGACGCCCAGCAGGCCCAGGTCGCCGAACTTGCGCCACAGATCCATCGGAAACTGATCGGTGCGGTCGATTTCGGCGGCTCGCGGGGCAATTTCTTGCTCGGCAAAGTCGCGCACGGCCTCGCGCAGAGCAGCGATGTCTTCGCCGAGTTGGAAGTCCAGTCCGGGTAGTTGCATGGGGTCTCCTCGCTTGTTTGTTTCGATGCGTTGTTTCGACGTAATTTCAATACCGCTTGGGCACTGGCGCGATGGTCTGCTGCATCACCGCGCAAACTGTCTCAGCGCCGTCCTCATCGCGGTGCATCACTTCGGCGGTGGTGACGATCAGCCGCTTGCCAGCCCGGATTACCCGCCCGTAGGCGCGCAGTTCACCGCCCGAAAAGGCCGCTAGAAAGTTGATTTTGTACTCCACCGTGGTGACTTCGTCGCCTTCGGGCGCCAGAGTCATCGCCGCATAGCCACCGGCCACGTCGGCCAGCGCGCCAATGGCCCCACCGTGGAAACCGCCCTGCTGCTGGCTGATCCCTTCTGAATGCGGCAGCCGTAGTTCCGCCCGCCCCGGCTCCAACCGCACCATCTCCACGCCCAACGCGGCCATCAAGCCTTGGCGGGCAAAACTCTGGCGAATAGCCGCCTCCTGCGCAGGCGATAGAACGGCGGGGGCGGTGGTCATGGTGGCAAGTCTCCGTGGGGGCTGCTCTGCTGGCAGATTTCCGGTGATCTTACCTTCCGTTTACGTCAACGTGAATAGTCACTCCTCCAGCAATTCTCCAGAACCAGCGCTCCCCTCACCCGCCCTGCTTCTTGAGTAGCCCCCGCGCCTCGGTCTCGTAGGCGCGAATCTCCTCCAGCGTCGCCTTGAGATCGGCCATGCGGCCTTCGATGTCGGCGCGGTGCTCGGCCAGCACTTCCAGGTAGCGGCGCAGTTGCGGTGCGGTGTCGCGCGGCGACTCGTACATCATCACCAGTTCCTTGATCTCGGCCAGGCTCAGGCCCAGCCGTTTGCCCCGCTGGGTGAGTTTGAGCCGCGTGCGGTCGCCCTGCGTATAGACACGCGCGCGGCCCTGGCGCCGCGGGCAGAGCAAGCCGGCTTCTTCGTAAAAGCGGATGGCGCGGGTGGTGAGGTCGAACTCGCGGGCGAGTTCACCAATGGTGAAAGTAGGGGCGGCAGGTGCAGCAGCGGCTTTTTTCATGCGTGCCTATACTCGGCTCCAGTTGACGTTAACGTCAAGTGTAGTTTGCGCCATCACGCTTCCAACCTTTTGAATCCGCTCGCCATGTCCGCCCAGCCCGCCTTTGATGCCATCCGCTACCCCTTTGGAGAAACGACGCCCGCACTGGGAGAAAGCATCGAGCTGGCGCCGGGGCTGCGCTGGCTGCGCATGGGGCTGCCTTTCGCGCTGAACCACATCAACCTCTGGCTGCTGGAAGACACCCTCGACGGCGTGCGCGGCTGGACGATTGTGGATTGCGGCATCGACTCCCCGCCCACCCGCGCGGCATGGGAGCAGGTGTTCGCCACGCAACTGGGCGGCCTGCCGGTGCTGCGCGTGGTGGTCACGCACATGCACCCAGACCACGTCGGGCTGGCTCACTGGCTCACCGCGCGCTGGAATTGCCTGCTGTGGATGAGCGCCACCGACTATGCCGTCTCGTGCATGGCCGCGCGCGGCTGCATGACCATTGGCGGCGAGCCGATGGCGGCGCACTACGCCGCGCATGGCCTGGCCGACCCGCAGACTCTGGCCGCCATCCGCAAGCGCACCGACTACTACAGCGGCCTGGTGCCCGCCATGCCCACGCGTTTCGTGCGCCTGCAGGACGGCGACGTGCTGCGCATCGGAGAGCGCGACTGGCGCTGCGTCGCGGGCTACGGCCATGCGCCGGAACACATCAGCCTATACAGCGAGGCCGACGCGCTGTTCATCGCGGGTGACATGCTGCTGCCTCGCATCTCCACCAACATCAGCGTGAACGACAACGAACCGCTGTCCAATCCTTTGCAACAATTTCTCGACAGCCTGGCGCGCTTTAGCGCCTTGCTGTCGGACGACACGCTGATCTTCCCCTCGCACGGCCTGCCCTTCCGCGGCGCCCTGGCCCGCATCGCGCAGTTGCAGCAGCATCACCACGAGCGTCTGGCCGAGGTGATACAGGCCTGCGCCACGCCGCAAACCGCGGCCGACCTGCTGCCCGTGCTGTTCAAACGCCCGCTGGACGTGCACCAGATCACCTTCGCCATGGGCGAGTCCATCGCCCATCTGCACAAGCTGTGGTTCGATGGGCAGTTGCGCCGCCTGGAAGACGGCGGGGTCTATCGTTTCGTGCGCTAACCCGCATTTCTACTGCCGCGGCGCAGTGATATTTTCAACGCCGCCATGCCCGACAACACGACTGCCGCCGACAACCTACCGCCGCAAAACGCGGCCTTGGTGCTGCTGGGCGGCGGGGCGCGCACGGCCTATCAGGCCGGAGTGCTCGGCGGTGTGGGCGAGATTCTGCAGGCGCAGGGCTGGCCCACGCAGCGCAACCCGTTTCCCGTGGTTTGCGGCACCTCGGCCGGGGCGATCAATGCGGCGTATTTCGCCAGCCGCTGCGCCGAATGGCCAGCCGCCCTGCATGAACTGCAAACGCTTTGGAGCACCCTGCAGGCGCACGAGGTCTTCGAGGTCGGCACAGGGCAACTGCTGCGCGGCGGCGCGCGCTGGCTCGGGCTGATGGCATTCGGCTGGCTGTGGAAGCAGAACCCGCGCGCCCTGCTCGACAACACCCCGCTGGCCGACACCCTGGGTCGGCGGGTGCACTTCGATGCGGTGGACGCCGCGATTCAGAGCGGCGCCTTACGCGCGCTATCTGTGGCCACTTCAAGCTATACCAGCGGGCGGCACATCACCTTCTTCCAGGCCCGCCCCGAGGTGCAGCCCTGGCGGCGGCCTGGGCTGTGGGGCATTGCGCAGCCCATCGGCGTCGAGCATCTGCTGGCCTCCAGCGCCCTGCCCTTCGTGTTTCCGGCCACGCCGCTGTATGGCGAAGTCGGGCCGGAATACTTTGGCGACGGCGCCATGCGCCAGCTCGCCCCGCTGGCGCCCGCCATTCATCTGGGTGCAGAACGCGCACTGGCCATCGGCGTAGCCGAGCCGCATCCCGAGGCGGGGCAAATGCGCCGGCATCTGCCGCCCTACCCCAGCGTGGCGGAGATTGCGGCGCACGCCATGTCCAGCGTGTTTCTCGACACCCTGCGCGCCGATGCGCAGCAGGCCGGGCGCATCAACCGCATGTTGGCGGATCTGCCGCCCGAGGTGCGTGCCGATCTGCCTTACCGCCCCCTGCCCACGCTGACCCTGCTGCCCTCCACCTCGATCGACGCCATTGCCGCGCGGCACTGGCACAGCATGCCCCGTGGCGCGCGGCTGCTGCTGCAATCGGTGGGCATGGGTACCGGCCGAGGATCTGCGCTGGCCAGTTATCTGCTGTTCACGCCGGATTACCTCTCCGCCTTGGTCGAACTCGGCCGGGCCGATGCGCTGGCGCAGCGCGATGCGATCACGGCGTTTTTCAACCTCACCGCGCCCGACCCGCATTGCGCATAATGCAGCCCTATGCTCAATGTGTTCACCCTCAAGAATGGTCGCCTGGTGCAGCAGGAGGTCGGCGACCCGCAAACCCTCGCGGGGCTGCAGCCCGTCTGGGTCGATCTCGAATCGGCCGATCCACGCGAGCTCGGCTGGGTCGAAGCCCGCTTCGGCCTGACCATCCCCGCCGACGTCCTCGATCAGGATCTGGAGGAATCCGCGCGGTTTTACGAGGAGGAAGAAGACGGGCAGTTGCATCTGCGCACCGACTTTCTCATCAGTGACGAAGAGCGTCCGCGCAACGAGCGCGTGGCCTTCATCGTTCACGGCAACGTGCTGTTCTCCATCCACACGCACGACCTCATCGTCTTTCGCCTGCTGCGGCTGCGGGCGCGTCGCATGCCCGGGTTGATTGAAAACGCTACCGACGTACTGCTCGCGCTCTACCTCACCGACGCCGAATATTCGGCCGATACCCTTGAAGGCATTTACGACGATCTGGAGGCCATCGGCGCGCACATCCTTAAGCCGCGCCCCAGCGACCAGGACGCCTCGGAGGCGCTCACCGGCATCGCGCAGCAGGAAGACCTGAACGGACGCATCCGCCGCAATGTGATGGACACCCGCCGCGCGCTGAGCTTTCTGTTGCGCAGCCGCCATCTCAGCGCCGATCAGTCGCAAGAGGCGCGGCAGATCCTGCGCGACCTCGACTCGCTCGACGGCCACACCGCTTTTCTGTTCGACAAGATCAACTTCCTGATGGACGTCACCGTCGGCTTCATCAACATCAACCAGAACAAGGTCATCAAGATTTTTTCCGTCGCTGCCGTCGCCATGCTGCCGCCCACGCTGATCGCCAGCATTTACGGCATGAACTTCAAACACATGCCCGAGCTCGACTGGCCCCTCGGCTACCCCTTCGCCCTGGGGCTGATGGTGCTCACCGTCATCGCGCCGTTCTGGTTTTTCCGCAAAAAGGGCTGGCTCGATTAGAGCCTGTTCAGCCGGCTGCGGCAGCGCGTTTCAGTCGCCGTACCACGGCGCCGAGCACCGGCACCGTGGCGTAGAAATCGCAGGCGTCCCAATAGTCGCGGTGATCCATCACCAGCCCCTGCGCATCGAGCACGAAGCGCGTCGCGCCGGCCACGACTTGCGCAGACGCGCCCTTGCGCAGAGCAAAGTGGAAATCCCAGGTCATCCACCCCACATTGCCCTGCCCGGTGACCTCGGTCACCACAAAACGCGGCGCATGCAGTTTGGCGTACATATGCGCAAACTGCGCCGTGATGGCGGGCAAGCCCTGCACGCGATTGAACGGGTCTTGAAACGTGGCCTGCGGGGCGTAAACCTGCGTCAGCACGTCGAGCTGGTCGGCGCGCAGTTGTTCAAACACGCGGGCAATGCGGTGCAAAGCAGAGGAGGCAGCGTCGATTTCCATGATGTGCATCTTATGCAGCAGCGCGACGCCGCGCTGGACTCAGATGCGCGGCAGCAGCACAGCCGCCCAGATCAGCACGCACAGCAGCAGGGTGAGCAGCACGGCGGCACTGCCCAGGTCTTTGGCGGTCTTGCTCAGGTCGTGCCGCTCCAGCGAAACGCGATCGACGGTGTACTCGATGGCGGTGTTGAGCAGCTCGACAATGAGCACCAGCAGCACGCTGCCTGCGAGTACGGCCCGCTCGGTCCAGGTGCGACCGAGCCACAGCGCCAGCGGCAGCAGGATGAGGGCCAGCGTGAGCTCCTGGCGGAACGCCGACTCGGTCTGCCACGCAGCGCGCAAACCGCTCATGGAGTTGATGCCCGCGTGATACACGCGCGAAAGCCCGGTGCGGGTTTTGTAGGGATTGGGCGCCGCCTCCGGCTTGGGCAGGGGCGCGCGTTCGCGCTGCTGGGCCATGGGTTCAGTGCGTCGTTTGCGTCGCACTATTAGCCGCACTACTCTCACGCACGGCCTTGCGCAAATGATCGAGAAACTGCCGCGAGGCCGCTTCCCAGGTGAATTTGCGCGCATGCGCCAGCGCCACGCTGCGCGGAATCTGCAGGGCGCGCAGGCAGGCGGCCTTGAGGTCGTTGTCGAGCGCACCGGCCGGGCTTTCGCCGATCACGTCCAGCGGGCCGGTCACGGGATAAGCCGCCACCGGGCAGCCGCAGGCCATCGCTTCGATCAGCACCAGCCCGAAGGTGTCGGTCTTGCTCGGAAACACGAACACATCGGCGCCGGAATAAACCTTGGCGAGCTCGTCCTGCGTGAGCACGCCAAGAAAGCGCACGCCGGGATACTGCTTGCGGATGCGTTCAAGCTCCGGCCCTTCGCCCACCACCCACTTGGTGCCCGGCAGGTCGAGCTGCAGGAAAGCGTCGATGTTCTTTTCCACCGCCACCCGGCCAACGTACAGAAAGATGGGCGGCTTGCCGTCGAGCCGTTCGCCTTCGCGCGGGTAGAACATGCGGTGATCCACCCCGCGCGACCAAAGCCGCACATTGCGAAAACCATGCTCCTGCAAATCGCGCTGCACCACTTGCGTGGGCACCAGCACCGCGCGGCCGGCGTTGTGAAAGCGCCGCAGATAGGCATAAGTCCACCCCAGCGGCACACGAAAGCGGGCCTGGACGTATTCGGGAAAGCGGGTGTGGTACGCCGTGGTCAGCGGAATGTCCAGACGCTGCGCGATGCGCCGCGCGGCCTGGCCCAGCGGCCCTTCAGTGGCCACATGCACCACGTCGGGCATGAACTCGGTCACCCGCTGCATGATGCGCGAACGCGGCCGCAGGCTGAGGCGGATTTCGGGATAGGTCGGGCAGGGAATGGTGCGAAAACTGCCCGGCTCCACCACCTCGACCACTTGCCCCATGTCGCGCAGCTGCCCGATGGTGGTCTTGAGAGTGCGCACCACGCCGTTGACCTGCGGCTCCCAGGCGTCGGTGACGATGAGAATGCGCAGCGGCGGCGTGCCGGCGGCGGGGGGCCAGGGCTTTTCGGCCGCGGCGGCCACTTGAGGAGCGACTGCGGAGGCGATCATGCGTGGACGGGTTGTGTGGGTGCGGGATGTAAAGGGGCGGGATGCGTTGCAGTCTGCGGCGCCAGCTCCGCCAGCACCTGCAGCCCGGCGTTCCAGTGCAGCAGCTTGAGGCGGCCGTCGAAGTCTTCAGCCAGCGCGGTCAGGCTCTCCACCCAATCGCCGCAGTTGGCGTAGATCTGCCGGTCTTCGCTGCGCAGCTCGGCGCGGTGAATATGACCGCAGACCACGCCGTCGCACTGCTGGCGTCGCGCTTCGTCGCTGAGCAGCGTTTCGAAACTCGAGATGGTGTTCACCGCTGCCTTGACCTTGTGTTTGAGGTATTGCGACAGCGACCAGTACGGCAGACCGAGCTTGAGCCGCGCATGGTTGAGCCAGCGATTGAGCTTGAGGGTGAACATGTAGGCGGCGTCGCCCAGATGCGCCAGCCACTTGGCATAGAGCACCACGCTGTCGAACAGATCGCCGTGCACGATAAGCAGGGTGCGGCCATCGGCGGTGACATGCCGCACCTGATTGATGACCTCGATGCCGCCGAAATGCAGCCCGTCGTAGGGCCGCGCGAACTCGTCATGGTTGCCCGGCACGAACACCACCCGCGTGCCCTTGCGCGCCTTGCGCAACAGCTTTTGCACCACGTCGTTGTGAGCCTGCGGCCAGTAGATGCCCTTTTTCTTGAGCTGCCAGCCGTCGATGATGTCGCCCACCAGATAAATGGTGTCGGCGCTGCAATGCCGCAGAAATTCGAGCAGCTGCGGCGCCTTGCAGTCGCGCGTCCCGAGATGAATGTCGGACAGCCACAGGGTGCGCCATTTCAACTCCGGCTCGCCCTCACCGCCAGCTTGCGGGGCGTCGATATGAGCTGCCGCGCGCAGGGTTTCCGCCGTGGCGCGGTCTTGCGGAATCACGGCACTGCTGCGCATCATTCGGGACAGGGTTTGGATCACCATGTCGCGCATTGCATAGCTTCAATGTGTCAATCTGGTGAACGTCACGGAAAAAATATCGCTACCCAATTGACGCTGCGACTTGTTTCACATCTAGTGAGCGGGTCAAATGACAACTTCATTCCCTCGAACCCCCCTCGCCATGAGCCAGGAACGCGAACTCAAATTCCGACTCGATCCCGCCCTGCATGACGCCGTGCGCCGCCATCCGGTCTTGCAATCGATGGCGCAGCCGCCCCGGGTTCAGGCGCTGCAAACCTGGTACTTCGATACCCCAGCGCACGCCCTGCGCGAGGCGGGCCTGGCCTTGCGGGTACGGCACCCGGGGGACGGACGGCGCATTCTCACCCTCAAGAGCAGCCGCGCGCAGGGCCTGCAACTCGCGCGCGGCGAATGGGAGTTCGATATCGACGCCGACACGCCCGACGCCGCGTCGCTGCAACGCCTGAGCGAGACGCCGCTGGCCCGCCTGGGCGACCTTGATGCGCTCGCCAGCCAGTTGCAGGCGGTGCTCGGCACACGGGTGCAGCGCACCCTATGGTTGGTCGATTGGGAAGGCTCGCAACTCGAGGTCTGCCTCGATCACGGCCAGGCGCTGGGCGGCGTCACCCCACTCGCGCCCAGCCTCTTGATCAGCGAACTGGAGATCGAGTTCATCAGCGGCCATTGGCTCCACGCTTTCGACCTTGCGTGGACGCTGGCGCAAGACCTGCCGCTGCTGATCTCGCCCATCAGCAAGGTTCAGCTCGCCGCGATTGCCGCAGGCGCCGCCACGCTGCAACTGCCCGCGCTCGCTCGCGAACTGCCTCCGCATGAACAGGGCGGGCAGGCCGTGGCCGACGTGCTGCAGCAGGCAACCGCCGTCATTGCCGTCGGCGCCGATCTGTTGCACGACAAAGCCCTGCCCGAAACCGTGCACCAGATGCGGCTGCAGTTGCGCCGACTGCGGGTGCTGCTGCGGCTGCTTCAGACCACGGGACCGAAGTCGCAACGCGCGGCCTGCCGCTGGCTGCGCGACGAATGGCGCTGGGCCGGACAACTGCTGGGCGCGGTGCGCGATGTCGACGTCTGCCTTGAACAGGCCAGCGTGCCCGACAGCACACACGCCACCATAAGCGACGGTCTCGCCCAACGCCGCGAGGCGCGTCTTCAAGCCTTGCTGACCTATCTGCGCAGCGCCCGCTTCGGCCGCGTACTGCTGGCGCAGACGCGCTGGGCCGAGTGCTGGAGCGGCAGCCAGATCATTGCCGCCGAGATGTCCACCGAACAACTGGCCCGCAGGCTGCTGCGCTTGCACCGCGACGACCTGCATTTGCACCCGCAGCGCTGGGGCGAACTGCTGGCCATCTGGGACGGCCTCGCCGCGACACCGATCGACGCCCCCTGGAGCGCGCTGCACGCCCTGCGCCTGCGCGCCAAGCAATTGCGTTATGCGCTGGAATGGCTGGCCCCCTGGATCGGCCAGTCGCTGGGCGACGAAGGCAAAGCCTGGCTCAAACTCACCAGCGCCCTGCAAACCGACCTGGGCAAAGCGCTCGACACCCACCGGCTGGCGCGTTGGATGATCAGCGACCCAAGCACTCCGCCGTCACAGCCCAACGCGTTCAGCGAACAGGCCATGCACGATGCCTTCAAGCAGGCCCGCACCGGCTTGCAGCGCGCGCTCCAAGCCGCCCGCGGGAAGTCAGGAGAGCGTTGAACTTGCGGTTGAACCTGGGCTTGAACTCTTCTGCAACTGGTCCCGCCGTGTCGCAGTGAGGTAAATCACCAGGGCCAGAATCGTGACCAGGAACAGGGCACTGGTGCCCATGGTTCCCAGACCGAGCCCTCCTTCGGAACCGGGTTTGGACAACCAGTCGCCCAAGGTCGCACCCAGCGGGCGGGTGAGGATGTAAGCGATCCAGAACGTGGTCACGGCACTGGCCTTGAAGAGGTAGTAGGCCGCTGCCGTCAGCGCAATGGCGCCGCCAAACAGCAAGGCCGACAAGGCATAGCCGAGCTGCAGCCGCTCAGCGGCCAGATCGCCTCCAGCAGTACCCAGCGCAAAGGTGAACAGAATCGTCGCCCAGTAAAACCCTTCTCGTTTTGGCGTGGCAATGCTGTGGATGGACAGATTGCGCTCGCTACCCCACCAGATCGCAAACGTCGCCAGCAAGGCCACCGCAAACAAGGCGGTGCTCACCGGCAGCGGCACACCCAACTGATCGGTCAGATTGTCGGTCAGCAAGGTGCCCACGACGCTGATGAGCGTAACCGTCAACCAGTAAAGCCAGGGAACGTAACGGCTGGCGCGCATCTGCGCCGCCAACACACCGATGAACAAGAGGGTCATCACCGCGCTGGTGGCGACCAGGCCCAGATGCAGATCCACCGCCAGATAGTCTGCGGCGGTTTCGCCCACCGTGGTGGCCATGATTTTGATCAGCCAGAAGTAAAGCGTGATGACGACCGGAACCTTGACCGCCAGCGCCCAACCGGGCTGCGCGGCTTTTACTGCGTTTTGCATGATGAACTCCCTGAATACCGTTTGCGTTGTTGTGGCGTCGCGTACGGCGCGACCCCGGCATTCTGGAGAGGACGACTTAGCGCAAGGTGAGCGACTGGCTCCGCTTGCGGCTGCGGGCCCTCAGCCGCTCTTGCGCAGATTCGCCGGGGCGATGCGCAGCGCTTCGCGGTATTTGGCCACGGTGCGCCGCGCCACCTGCACGCCTTGCTGCGTGAGGCGTTCGGCGAGTTCGCTGTCCGACAGGGGTTTGGCGCTGTCTTCTTCAGCCACCAGGCGGCGGATGAGTTCGCGTACCGCGGTGGATGAGGTATTGCCCCCTGCCTCGGTGCTCAGGCCAGAGCCGAAAAAATACTTCAGCTCGACAGTGCCGAAGGGCGTGAGCATGAATTTCTGCGTGGTCACGCGCGAAATGGTCGATTCGTGCAGGCCGAGTTCGTCGGCGATTTCGCGCAGCACCATGGGCCGCATGGCCACGGGGCCGAAGTCGAAAAAACGCTGCTGGCGCTCGACGATGGTCTGCGACACGCGCTGAATGGTCTCGAAACGCTGCTGCACGTTTTTCACGAACCAGCGCGCCTCCTGAAGCTGTCCCTGCATGGCGCCGCCGCTGTCGCGGGCGCGGCGCATGGCGTCGGCATAGATCTGGTTCACGCGCAGCCGGGGCATGACCTCGGGGTTGAGCTGCGCCACCCAGCCTTGCGGGGTCTTGCGGGCGATGACATCGGGGGTCACGGCCTGCGCGGCATCGCGGCGAAAGGCGCTGCCTGGATGGGGGTCGAGTTGGGCGATGCGTTGCTGCGCCAGGCGCAGCGCGGCTTCATCGGCTTCGAGCTGGCGTTCGAGCTTGCGCCAGTCGCGCTTGGCCAGCAGATCGAGATGACCGCCGCGGCAAATCTGCAGGGCGAGTTCGCGCACGGGACAAGACGCCTGGCGCTGAAGCTGCAGGCAGAGACAGTCGGGCAAATCGTGGGCGGCGACACCGGCCGGGTCGAAGCTCTGAATCAGGCGCATGGCCGTGTTCAGCGCATCGGCCAGATCTTCGAGCTGCTCGGCGTCTGCCGCGGGGGCGAGGGCCTGCGCCAGTTCCAGCGGGGTGTCAGGCAGATAGCCGTCTTCGTCGAGCGAGTCGATGATGGCTTCGGCAGCCGCGCGGTCGGTGGCGCTCAGCGCAAGCCCGGCCAACTGACCGCGCAGGTGGTCGCGCAGATCGAGGTGTTCGGAGGCAATGTCGAGCGCGCTGAATTCGTCGTCGTCACCCCCGCTGGCGGACTGGCCTGAGCTGACCCAGGAGTCGGCGTCGGCATCGGTATCCGCACCGTGATCGGTTTCGCCGCTGCTGGCCGTCCAGTCCTGCGTGTCGAGTTGCAACTCAGCGGCGGGCTCGGCGGCTGCGTCATGCCCTTCGACCGATGTCTGAGACGGGTCGAGCGCCAAAGGCGGTGGCGACTCGGATGTCGGCGCGGCAGCGGGCGCCTCTTGCTCTTCTTCAGGTTCGAGGAAGGGATTGGATTCGAGCAGGCCCTCGATTTCCTGCGTGAGTTCGAGAGTGGAGAGTTGCAGCAGCCGGATGGACTGCTGCAACTGCGGCGTGAGTGCGAGATGCTGGGACAGGCGCAGGTTCAGCGACGGCTTCATCGCGGCTTACATGCGGAAGTTTTCGCCGAGGTACACCTTGCGTACCGCGGGGTTGTCGATGATGGATTGCGGATCGCCCTGCGCCAGCACCTGCCCTTCGCTGATGATGCAGGCCCGGTCGCAGATGCCCAGCGTTTCACGCACATTGTGGTCGGTGATCAGCACGCCGATGCCCTGCTCTTTCAGGAACTGCACGATGCGCTGAATCTCGATGACCGCAATTGGATCGATGCCGGCAAACGGCTCGTCGAGCAGGATGAAGCGCGGTTGCGTGGCCAGCGCGCGGGCGATTTCCACCCGCCGCCGCTCGCCGCCCGAAAGCGCGGGGGCGGGGCTGTCGCGCAGATGTTCGACGTGCAGTTCGCGCAGCAGATGATCTTCGCGTTCGCGGATTTCGGCCTTGCCCAGGCGGCGCCCTTGCGCGTCGCGCTGCAACTCCAGCACCGCCCTCACGTTCTCGGCCACCGTCATGCGGCGGAAGATCGACGCCTCCTGCGGCAGATACGACAGCCCCATGCGCGCACGGCGATGCATCGGAGAATCGCTCACGTCCTGGCCGTCGATGTGGATGCGCCCCGCGTCGGGCCGCACCAGGCCGACGATCATGTAGAACGACGTGGTCTTGCCCGCGCCGTTCGGCCCCAGCAGGCCGACCACCTCGCCGCAGCGCACGCTGAAGCTGACGTCGCGCACCACCTGCCGACCGGCATAGCGTTTCTGCAAATGCTGAACGTCGAGCTCCGGGCCCGTTGCCGCGCGGGACGACGGAGTTGAAGGCGCGCGCGCGGCTTCCGCCGGGGCGACGGGCTCCAGGCCACCCCGCACCACGGTCTGCCCAGCGGAATGCGGCTGGACGCTCAAGGCTGCGTCCCCAGCTTCGGGGCGACTTTGAGCGCGGGAGGCGATTTGGGCGCCGTCGGCGCAGATGGGGCGGCGGGCTGCGGCGTCAACATCACCCGCACCCGCCCTCCAGGATTGGTGGCCGTGGCGCCCTGCGCACCGCCTTCGACGGTGAACACATCGGTGATCTGGTTGTAGGCAATCACATTGCCCTGGCTGCGGTCGGCCAGCTTGCCGTCGATCAGTCGGCTGAGCATGGCTTGGCCACGCAGCGTCACTACATCGGTCTTGCCGTCGTATTCGATGCGCTGCGCGGCGCCGTCCATGGTTTGCGTGGGCTGGCCGGGCGCGGTATCGAGTTGTTGCTGGAAGGTAGCCAACTGGCCCGGCGCGGCGATCGCCGTCGCGTACTGATAGCCGTCCGGCGCCTGGCGCACATCGACCGTGGCGGCGCGCAGCACCAGAGAACCCTTGGTGACAACCACGTTGCCGGTGAACACACTGGTCTGGTGCACGTCGTCGTAGCGCATGGCGTCGGCCTCGATGTGAATCGGCTGGTTCCGGTCGGTCTTCGCCGCAAGCACGGGCAGCGCCAAGCTCGGCGCACACAGCAGGGTCAACAACAGGATTCGGGCCACTCGTTTCATCGGCATGGGTTTTGCTTTAGTCGGGCCATTCTAGGGCCAGTTCAGGCGATTTCGCAGCAATTTTGCGGGGCTCAAAAAACACTGCCCGCGGTATGCGGGCAGTGTTGAGATGTGGAAGGGCAACGCGCTTACTTCTTCTCCGCCTGCACCTTCTTGATCAGGTAGTCCACGACCTCGAGCACCTTCTTGTTGTTGTTGGCTTCAGGCAGCGCCGCAGAAGTGGTGTAGGTGCCCTGAACCGCCATGGTCGGCACCCCGCTGATCTGATAGTCCGTCACCATTTGCGTGGCCTGCCGGACTTGCGCATTCACGCCGAACGAGTTGTAGGCATCCAGGAACGCTTTTTTGGGAATGCCCTGCTGTGCCAGCCAGTTGGCCATCTGATCGGCCGTGCCCAGAGGAATGTGCTGTTTGTGGATGGCATTGAAAATCTTGGCCTGCATCGCATCGTCGAGCTTGCCCAGCGCCTTCAGTGCGTAGTAGAGGTGCTGTTGCGGCACGAACTGAGGAGAAAAAGCGACGGGCACGCGCTCGAGCACCACTCCGGCGGGCAGTTTTTTCTGCCAGGCTTCGAGCAGGGGGTCGAAGTCGGCGCAGTGCGGGCAGTCGTACCAGAAAAACTCGTACACCACGATTTTGTCCGACGGGCTTACCGGCTGCGGCACGGCCAGGCGGTTGTAGGCAAAACCCTCGTTGAAGGGGCTGCTCTTGGCGGGCGTCTGCGCCTGCGCGCCCGCGGCAAGAAAGCCCATTGAAAACACCATGAACACCACGGTAAGCCAGCGTTGAAACATGAGTCGTCCTTTGGTTTGAAGATCTGAATAGGGTTTTATGAACCGGTGCGCATCAGGGCGGTTTGAACCCCGTTATCGCCCAGAAGTTTCTGCGTCTGCTCGGCCTGCTGCGCCGAGGTGAATGGCCCCACTCGAACGCGATAGAGGGTGCGCCCGTTGACAACGCGCTCATCCACATGCGCCTCCTGACCGATCAGAGCCACCTTGGCGCGCTGACGCTCGGCGTCTTCGCGCGTGCTGTACGCCCCGACCTGCAGCACATACTGCACGGGGCCTTGGGCGGCCGGTTTGGTTGGGGCGGCCGGAGTTGTCGCGCCTCCCGTCGTCGGCGCGAGTGCCGCCTGTGAGGCCCCCGCAGCGGGCTGCCCCAGTTTGGCCAGCGCCTGAGGAGACAGCGGCTTGCTCGCCACCGTCACGGGCATGGAACCGCTGCCCGCAGGCGGCGCTGCGGTTGCACCGCTCAAGCCCTGATTGGGATTCCAGTTGCTGGCCCCGGAAGCCGCACTGGCGGGGCGCTCCTGGAATCGATTCATGAAGGGCAGCGGCGCCTTGGTGATGTAGAGGGCAACGCCGAGGGCGATACCCAGGCCGATGACCAGGCCGACGATCAGGCCGATCACGGTGCCGCCGAACTGGCCGCGGAGTGTGGTGCGTTTAGACATGGAAGACAGAAGTGTGCGTTGTCGATGGAGCCCTGCGGACGCGCCGTGCGCTTACATGCGCTGCGGCGCGCTCACGCCGAGCACGGCCAGTGCATTGTGCATCACCTGACGCACGGCACGCAGCAGCCGCAGGCGCGCATGCCGCAGGGGAAGTTCGTCGACCAGCACGCGTTCGGCGTTGTAGAAAGCGTGGAAATCGGCAGCCAGATCGCGCAGATAGAAGGCCACCTGATGCGGCGCCAGTTCCTGTGCCGCTGCGACCAGGACTTGCGGATAGCGCGCCACCGTGAGTTGCAGCGCTCGTTCGCGCGGGGCGATCAGCAGTGACAAGTCGGCTTGCTCGATGAGCGCGGGCTGCGCGGCCTCTTGCGGGGCTCGGGCGGCCCATTGTTCGAACACCGAGTTCACCCGGGCGTGGGCATATTGCACGTAGTAAACCGGGTTTTCGTCGCTTTGCGCCAGGGCCAGATCGACATCGAACACGAATTCGGTATCGGCTTTGCGCGAGACCAGAAAAAAGCGCACGGCGTCTCGCCCTCGCTGCAAAGCCGCCTGGCGCTCGTCGTCGTTCATGTCGTCGCGCACGCCGCCCGACCATTCAATCAGGTCGCGCACGGTCACATAGCTGCCTGCGCGCTTGGAGATTTTCACCTCCTGCCCGCCCCGCATCACCGTGACCATTTTGTGCAGCACATAGTCGGGATAGCCGGTGGGTATGCCGAGGTCGAGCGCCTGCAGCCCGGCGCGCACCCGCGCGATGGTGCCATGATGATCCGAGCCCTGAATATTCACCGCGCGATGAAACCCGCGCTGCCATTTGGCCAGGTGGTAGGCCACATCGGGAACGAAATAGGTGTAGGTGCCGTCGGACTTGCGCATCACGCGGTCCTTGTCGTCACCGTATTGCGTCGTGCGCAGCCACAGCGCGCCGTCCTGCTCGTAGGTGTGGCCCGAGGCCTGCAAGCGCTGCACCGCGTCTTCCACCCGGCCATCGGTGTAGAGGCTGGATTCGAGGTAATAGTTGTCGAACCGAATGCCGAAAGTCTTGAGATCGAGATCCTGCTCGCGGCGCAGGTAGGCCACGGCAAAACGGCGGATATTGTCCAGATCGTCGGCTTGACCATTGGCCACGATGGGCTGACCCTGGTCGTCTGGTACCGATTCACACGCCAGAAAGTCCCGCGCGATATCGGCGATGTAGTCGCCGTTGTAGGCCGACTCGGGCCATTGCGCATCGCCCGGCTTGTACCCACGCGCCCTGGCCTGAACCGACAGCGCGAGCGTCTGGATCTGTACCCCGGCGTCGTTGTAATAAAACTCGCGCTGCACCGCCCAGCCTTGAGTGGTCAAGACGGCGGCAATGGCATCGCCCAACGCCCCCTGGCGACCATGTCCCACATGCAACGGCCCGGTCGGATTGGCCGAAACAAACTCCACCAGCATGGGCTGCTCGCGCCCCGCACGGGAATGCCCGAACTTCGCCGCACCCTGCTCGACTTCCACAATCACCTGCTGCAGCACCGCAGGATGAAGGTGAAAGTTGATGAATCCGGGCCCGGCGATTTCAGTGCGGGCGATGCCCTCGGCCAAGTCAGCATTTGTGCTCAACGCATCGATGATTTGCTGAGCGACATCGCGCGGATTGCGTTTGAGCGGTTTGGCCAGTTGCATCGCCAGATTGCTGGCCAATTCGCCATGATCGTCGCTGCGCGGACGGCTGAGTTCGATAGAGCCTGAAAACTCGGGCTGCAAGGCCGTTGCCGCTTGTTGCAGCGCCGTGGTCAACCGCGCGGTGAATTCGATCATTATGGGAATGTTGTGAAGACGCAAAGTCGGCATTTTATGGGTCTGTTGCCGTTCTTCGCGCCCGCACAACCCTATGGTGTAATGAATTGCCGGTTTGCAACCTTTCGTTGCACGGCTTGATCGCACAACCGCCTACTGCGGTCCGGTCACAACACAACTTGGAGGAATGATGAAAAAACTGATCGCCACCCTCGGTCTCGCCCTGGGCCTGATGGCCCTGCCTGTGCTGTCTCAAGCGCAAGGCACACCGCAGCAAAGCCGCATGGCCCAATGCAACAAGGAAGCCACCGGCAAGACCGGCGAGGCCCGCAAGACCTTCATGAAAGAGTGCCTGGCCAGCAAGCCCGCCGCAGCGGCCGAAACTGCCAAGCCTGCTAGCAAAGAAGCCGCCAAGCCCGAACGCAAGACAGAACAAAAAGCCGCTGCCGGCGAAAAGAAGCTGACCCCGCAGCAAGAGAAGATGTCGTTCTGCAGCAAAGATGCCAAGGCCAAAGGCATGAAAGGCGAAGAGCGTAAAAAATTCATGAGCGAATGCCTGCGCAAGAAGTAATTCAAACGCTTGCACGCGGTTTGCACGCACCTTCGGGTGCGTTTTTCATTTGTGGTCTTGGAGGCAGGAAGTGTGTCGCTACTGCTGCACCACGGAGTAGCCGCTCAATCCCAGTCCCTGTAATTTCTGCACTAGCGTGGCATCCGGTGCGGCGCCTGTGATCGGTCCGATCTGCACACGGTAGAACGTCTGACCCCGGATATAGCCGGGCACCACCAATACGTCGTCGATGCCTGCGGCCTGCAGACGCGCTTTTTCCGCCTCGGCATTGGCTTGCAGCGTGAATGCGCCAGTCTGCACATAGTTTTGCGGTGAGGCGGAGTTTGCGGGCAGGTTCAACGCGGGCTGCGGCATTGGCGGCTGAGTGCTGGCAGCAGCGGCAGGCAACGCAGCCTGTGGGTCAGAGACGGCCGGCACAGAGGTTGACAATGAGGCGGGCGTAAGCGGCGGCAGCGTCTGCACTTCGATGGGCGCAGGCTCTGGCGCCTGCGGGGGCAAGCTCGCCCCGGGCGTTGGCATCGACGGCACCTGCGTGACGGGCGCCGCAGCGAACTGCTGCGGCGCAAACGCGGGCTGATCCGACAAGGAAGTAGACGGCTGGCTCACGACAGGCGCCGACCCGGTTTGCGGCGACGGCTGCGGCGTGGCCGCCTGCGCGATTTGCAAGGGGGCGTTGGCCCCCTCGGGCAGGGCCACGATGCGCACGCGCGCCGTGCCCGTTCGGGTCACGCCCAGAGCCTGCGCTGCGCCCATCGACAAATCGAGCAAACGTCCGCTGACAAACGGACCCCGATCATTGACCAGCACCAGGGCGCTCAGACCGTTGTCGAGATTGGTCACCTGAACGCAGGTTGGCAGCGGCAAGACGCGGCTGGCGGCCGAAAAGTCTCGCGGGTTGAAACGCGTGCCCATCGACGTGGTGGTGCCCGACTCCCAGCCGTACCAGGAGGCGATGCCTACTTCGTCGTAACCGTCAGCGTTGCGCAAGGGGCTGTAGCTGCGGCCCCGCACGGTATAAGGGCGGTTGTAGGCTGCACGCAGATTGGGCGGTGGCGCGTGGCACCCCTCTTGCGCATTGACCGGCGCCCCGCTTGTGGCGCTGCGCTGCGGCGCACTGGCGCAGCCCCCTAAGGCCAAACCCAGCAACAGTGCAACGGCGAGCGCAGATCCTGGCAGGCGCTGCCTGCTGTCCCGACCTCCTTGGGCTGTCGTCCATACGCCCCCACCTGCGCTCATTCACCGACTCCACATTGCTCACGTCCAGTTCATCGTAACGGCGGCGAAGCGCAAAACAAAACAGCCCGCAAGAGCGGGCTGTTCTTTTGCAACGGTTGACCCAAGAGAACTCAAGGAAACGTAGGGCAGTCTCAAGTTTCCTTGACCCCCCCACGGGGGGCGGGCTGGGCGCAGCCCGGCCCTGGGGGCTCTCAGTGCGCTCGGCCGCGAAGCCTGCGGATCGCCGCAAGCTGGGCGGCCAGCATGGCGAGTTCACCCTCCACCACAGCGACGTCTTGCACTTCTTTGGCATGCGCGCGCGCGTCTTGCGCGGCCTTGAGCGCCTCGTTGGCCTTGGCCTCGTCGAGATCTTTT
>JABEBX010016059.1_pt1 | contig 30338 bp, 27 predicted proteins | sample 7245971 | NCBI WGS metagenome assembly JABEBX01 (sample SAMN14506365, study PRJNA622280) | hot springs metagenome | biome: hot spring [ENVO:00000051]|acidic hot spring [ENVO:00002120]; feature: spring [ENVO:00000027]|sediment [ENVO:00002007]; material: sediment environment [ENVO:01001048]... | reverse complement strand
GGTCACCGCATCGTCTGGACGCCCTGGGCCATGCTCCTCCATGAAGGGTCCGCCAGCCAGAAAGGGGAGGTGGAACAGCGTCCCAGTGCCCAGAAGCTGGCGCGCTTTGCGGCGGAAAAGACGGCCTTCTACGATCGCTGGCTGCCGCAGCTCGCCTTTGATCCGGCTTACAACCGGCACCTCAGCCTGGTCAGTACCGACTTCCTCCTGGAAGATCAGCCGCCCCTGAGCTGGGACCCGGCATGGCGGCCGCGGCCGCGCGTTCTCGTGCACTCCGCCGACCGGGAAGGCTGCGGCGAGTATCGTATCATTGCCCCCATGCGCGCCCTGCGCACGGCGGGTCGGGTGCAGGGCTGGGAGACCATGCGCATCTTTGAGCCAGCCGAGATGGAGCGCTTCTCGCCCGATAGCATCGTTCTGCAAAGGCAGATGGAGTGGCCGCAGATCGAGGCCCTGGAGCGGCACCGGCGTTTCAGCAAGGCCTTGCGCGTCTTTGAGATTGACGACCTCATCACCAACCTGCCCACCAAGAGCGTGCATAAGGCCAGCATCCATAAGGATATCGCCAAGCGTTTTCGCAAGGCGGCGGGCCTGTGCAACCGTCTGGTGGTGGCTACGGAGCCCTTGGCCAGGGCCTATGCGGGATTCAGCGATGAAGTGCGGGTCGTTCCCAATTACCTGGAAAGGGCACGCTGGGACGGACTTGCGCCCCGGCGCCGGGGCGGACCCAAGCCGCGGGTGGGCTGGGCGGGTGGGGTAGGGCACACTGGGGATCTGGAACTCATTGCCGATGTGGTGCGGGAGTTGGCCAAAGAGGTGGACTGGGTGTTCTTCGGTCTCTGTCCCGACGCGCTGCGCCCTTATGTGCAGGAGTTTTATCCAGGGGTGCCGCTACCCCAATACCCGGCCAAGCTCGCCAGCCTGGACCTGGACCTGGCCATCGCGCCCCTGGAGGATAACCCGTTCAACGAGGCCAAGAGCCACCTGCGGCTGCTGGAGTATGGAGTGCTGGGCTATCCCGTGGTCTGCTCGGACCTCACGCCCTATCAGGGGGATTTTCCCGTCTGGCGCGTGGCCAACCGCTACCGTGACTGGCTCAAGACCATCCGCGAGGCGGTGTCCGACCGCAATGCCCTGGCCCGGCAGGGGGACCTGCTGCGGGAAAAGGTCCGCCAGCAGTGGCTGCTGGAGGACCATCTGGATGTCTGGCTGCAGGCGTGGCTTCCCCGGGGCTGACAGCGATGCCCCCATCGGTAGGAGCGGCCCATGGCCGGCGGCCCGGACGCAAGTCGCGGCCATGGGCCGCTCCTACGGGATTTACCCTTGGCCAGGTTCGCTTCTTTTATACCCTAAAGTTTTTGGAAAATGTGCCGTTATAAGGGATGTGCGGGCAGTGTGACGCACATCCACGGCAAGGATGCCGAAAACGCCTAAGAAAGGAGCATTACCATGGCACTCTCAGGAATCATCAATACCAACGTCTCGGCGTTGAGCACCCTCAACGCCCTCAACGGTACCCAAGGCAGCTTGAACACCTACCTCCAGCAGCTCTCCACCGGCAAGCAGATCAACGGCCCAGCCGACAACCCTGCCGGCTATGCCATTGCCCAGCGTTTTCAGACCCAGATCAACGGCTTGAATCAGGCGGTATCCAATGGTAACCAGGCCGTCTCCCTGGTGCAGACGGCCACCGGCGCCATCCAGAACCAGACCAGTCTGCTTCAGCAGATCCGTACGACGGCCGTGCAGGCGGCCAACGCCTCCAACACCACGCAGGACCGTGCTGCCCTGCAAGGCGTGGTGAGCCAACTGCTGGCTCAGGTGCAGACCATCGCTACCCAGACCCAGTTCAATGGCCAGAATCTCCTGGACGGCAGTTTTGCCGGTGCGCAGTTCCAGGTGGGTGCCAACTCCAATCAGATTATTAACGTTTCGGTAGGTAATACCCAGACCAATGCTATGGGTAATTACGTTACCGCGGCATCGGGCAGCGTTTATACCTCTAGCGGGTCTTTCGTAAGTGGAGGCTACGCCGCCGGTGGCGCATTCACCTTGAGCTCTGGTGGCTCTGGCAATTTTACCTCCGGTATCGGCACGAGCGGGCTGTATATACAAGGTTCCGTGGGTAACGCTTATGTCAGTGTGAGTTCGACTACGGAGTCCGCTGCAAATATTGCCCAAGCAGTGAACGCAGCTTCTTCTCAAACCGGCGTAACGGCCCAAGCATATACCAGCGTGGCTTTTACGGCAACTACTGGCACTTATACCTTTACTCTGAGCAATGGCAGTAGCGGTAGCCCAACTAACGCCATCAATATATCGGCAACCGTAAGCAACGGGAGCAACGGCCAGGCGGATTTGAGTTCGCTTGTTTCATCCATCAACAATCAGGCGGCCATTACGGGTATTTCTGCCAATACCCAAACGGTCAATGGGACCACCGAGTTGGTGCTGACGCAGTCCAATGGTCAAAACATCAATATTTCTGCAGGGGTGACCAGCGGCGGGACCCTTAGTGGCGCCGGGCTGGCTTCTGGCTCCACCGGTTCTTTGTCAGCGGTTGGTTCCGGCACGTCGTCGGTAGGCACCATTACCAGCGGCACTACTAACGCTCTGGTGCAGGGTGCGGTGCAGTTCCAGTCCAGCAGTTCCTATGCCATCGGCAGCGGCAGCCTCATCGGATTCAGCAGCCAGGCGGCATCTCTGACCAGTGGCGCAGGCGGGTCCCAAGTGGCCTCCATTAACGTCAGCACGGCAGCAGGGGCGCAGCAGGCCATCGGCATCTTGGATCAAGCGATTAACTCCCTCAACCAGCAAAATGGCTCCCTTGGTGCCATCCAAGGCCGAATTCACGGCACATCCCCTCTCGGATAACAACGGGAGGGGCTCTATTCCTAGGGGGCTGTCATGGATATTCATCATCTGGCATCGGCCATATCCACATCCATCAACAATGCCAATAGGGCTGCATCCACGCCAGCAGTACCGGCATCTGGCTCCGTGACATCCGCAGCTCCGGCGTCACCAGGGGAGGCGAAAGCGGTATCGGCAGCAAGTTTGCAGAAAGCCATTAGCACCCTACAGGATCAGGTGGCGCAGAAATCCTCCATCGACCTGCAGGCAGGGCTCGACCCCAACGGCGGGCATCCCGGCCAGGTTCTCGTAAAATTATCGGACAAAGTCACCAAACAGGTATTTTTTCAATATTACGCACCCCCAGAACAAGTCGTGAAAAGCGCCCAGGGCACTGCCGGAGCGGTGCTCCCGCCGGGCAGCGTGGTGAGCAGCAAGGCCTGATTTTGATCATTGGCGCCCGTGACGGGCGGAGGAGTCTTCCATGTCGGTATCCCTGTCGGGTCTGGTCAGCGGCATCAATGTCCAGCAGTTGATCAGCAACCTCAGTGCCGCCTATCAGCAGCCCATCACCCTGCTGCAGAATCAGGGCCAGTCGGTGCAGACCACCCTGAGCGCCTGGGGGACCCTGCAGAGCAGCCTCTCCAGCCTGCAGTCCTCCCTGTCGGGCCTGCAGAATCTCAACAATACCAATAACCGCAGCGTGTCGGTGAGCAATACTTCGGCGGTCAATGCCACGGTCACGGCCAATGCCCCGCTGGGCAGCTACAGCCTCAGCAACATCGTTCCCAACGCCGGCGTCAACGCCGCCGTTGTCTATGACGGCACCGGCTACCGCCTGACCCTGACGGGGAACAATACCGGCTCGGGCAGTGCCTTTACCGTCGCCGTCAGTGGGGCTACGGGGAGTCTGGGCAGCCTCAGCTACAGCAGCGGGACATCGGGGGGCATGAGTCTGAGCCAGGCCGCCCAGAACGCCGCCGCCAGCATCAACGGACTGGCCATCAGCAGCAGTACCAATACCCTCTCGGGGGCCATCCCCGGCGTCAGTCTCAACCTCCTCCAGGCCAGCGGCTCGGCCAACATCCAGGTGACGGCGAGCAACACGGCATTCGTCAGTACGGTGCAGGGTTTTACCACCGCCTTCAACCAGACCATGACCACCATCAACCAGCTCACCGCCTGGAATCCCTCCACCCAGCAGGGCGGGCCGCTCCTGGGGGATGCCTCGGTGCAGAACCTGCGCACCCAGTTGTTGGATCTCATTTCCGGGCAGGGGGTGGGGGTGGCGTCGGGTAGCGCTTACAACTCTTTGGGCAGCGTCGGCCTGGGCCTCACCAGCAGCGGCACCATCAATCTCAATACGGGCACCTTGAACACCGCCCTCAACAGCAACTTTACCACCGTGGCCGGGCTCTTTGGCCAGGTGGGCAGCACCACCAATGCCAATGCCCAGTATGTCAGCGCCGGCAGCGCCACCCAGGCCGGCACCTATGCCATCAACGTGACCCAGACCGCCACCCAGGCCACGGTCCTGGCCAGCAGCGCCGTCCCCTCTGGGGGAATAGCCCAGAACGAGACCCTGAGCATCACTTCCGGCAGCAGCACGGTGCCGGTCAATCTCGCTTCGGGCAGCAGCATCAACGCCATTGTCGCCACCATCAACGACACCCTGACCCAGGCCAGCGTCACCGGCCTGCAGGCCATCAACAACAACGGTACCCTGGAGTTGCAGTCCACGGCCTATGGCAGCGTCCAGAGTTTCAGCGTGGTTTCCAACGTAGCGGCGGGGAGCGGCGGTACGGGGATCGGCACCAGCAGCCTGAGTGCCTCCGGGACGGACGTGGCCGGGACGGTGAACGGTCAGAGCAGCAGCGGATCCGGCCAGAACCTGACGGTGACCGGTCCGGGACCGGCCCTGGGCCTGCAACTGCAAATCACCGGTCAGACGTCGGGCACTTTCGGTACGGTGACCGTCAGTCAGGGTCTCTATCAGCAGATGAACAGCCTTCTCGGCCAGTCCCTCAACACCCAGAGCGGCTTTGTCGCCGCCGCTCAGAATGGCCTGAACCAGACCATCAGCGGCCTCAATGCCCAGATCGCCCAGTTGCAGCTTTCGGCCCAAAACCAGACCGCCCTGCTGACCCAGCAGTTTGCGGCCATGCAGAGTCAGCTCTCGCAGTTGCAGTCGGTGGGGCAATATATCAATGCCTTCTTCTCCACCGGGTCCACTTCCACCAGCGGTTGATGCAGGAGCAAACTTTATGAGCGTAGCAGCAGCGGCCATGCAGGCCTACCGTCAGGTGGGCGCCCAGGGGGCATCGGCGGATCGCCTCGTCCTGTTGGGGCTGGAGGGGATCCTGGAATACCTGCGCCGGGCGCGCACGGCCATCCTGGCGGGGGATATCGGCACCAAGGCCCAGTCCATGGACAAGGCCTACCAGATCACCGCCCATCTCCTGGCCAGCCTGGACCACGAGCAGGGCGGCGAGATCGCCGTCAATCTCGACGGTCTGTATCGATTCTTGCTAAATCATCTGGCACAAGCCAATATCTTCGATGACCTGCAGGCACTGGACGCCTGTCGGCCGGTGGTGGAGGATTTGCGCGACGCCTGGCAGGGCTTGCTCGACCGCGCCTGACGTATCGTCTGGCGCAACGCCTCCCCGCCCATAGGGGGGAGGATGGACGACTTTGATGAGAACCCGGTAGTCTTGCGCGGCAATCTGCCGCTGCGCCCTGCGCCATGGCCCGAAGATGAATCGGCCATGACGGCGGTGATGGCCGATAACTGGACGCTATTGCGCGCCCTGCTTCTGATGGATGACAAGGCAGGCGGTGGCGAGGAAGAGGGCAAGGAGGTCATGGGTGGGCTGGAGACCAAGGTGGATCTCCTCCTTTTGCTGGTCAGCGCCGGGCTCAAGGGCCTGGAGCCCGCCCCGCCCGTTTATCCCTGCGTGCTGGGCGGTCAATATATCCGTTGGTGCTGCAATGATCCTGCCCCTTTCCCGGCTATCGATGAGCACTGCTGTCTGGCGCTTTTCCTGCGCCCCCGTATTGCCATGCCCTTGATCCTCCCCGGAGTCATGCAGGCAGGCCCCCCCGGCCAAGGGGGTATCTGGTGTCAATTGCACTTTCACCTGGATGGGCATGTGCAGGAAAGCCTGGATCGACTAATCTTTCGTCATCATCGCCGTGAAGTGGCGCGTAGCCGCCAGAGAACCGACCCGGTGGGTTAGCACCATAATTGCCCATGCGAGATATAGAGGCGATGATCACGATTCGTGGCGCTTCCGCCGCCATGGCTGTCAGTCCGGGCGATGAATAGGGATAAAAAATGAAATGGTATGGGATCTGGCCAACGCAGCCGGAGGTTTGGCTTGGATAATGCGGCGGCCTTGGAACGCGCCGTTCGCGCTGGACAGGCGGAATCTTCTGCACGCCATTGCTGCGCGCTGCAAGGCCGCAGCGCGGCCCTGGCCGCCGTGGCGCAGATGGCGGAACGGGTAGCCGGTACGGACAGCACGGTACTCATCCTCGGCGAGTCGGGGTCGGGCAAGGAGCTGGTGGCGCGTTGCGTGCATCGCCTGTCGCCCCGTAGGGAGGGGCCCTTTGTGGCCCTGAACTGTGGCGCCATCCCCGCCGAACTGATGGAAAGTGAGCTCTTTGGCCACGAAAAGGGCGCCTTCACCGGTGCGGTGGTCAGCCGCAAGGGGCGTTTTGAGTTGGCCCAGGGGGGTACGCTCTTCCTCGACGAGATCGCCGAGATGAGCGCGCAGATGCAGGTCAAACTGTTGCGGGTCCTGCAGGAACGGCGCTTTGAGCGCGTCGGCGGGAGCCAGACCATCCACGCCGATGTGCGGGTCGTGGCGGCGACCCATCGCGATCTGGAGCAGCGCATGGGCGATGGACTGTTCCGGGAGGATCTCTATTATCGGCTCAATGTCTTTCCCATCGAGGTGCCGCCCCTGCGGGCCCGTTGCGAGGATGTCCCGCTGCTCGCCGAGCATTTTCTCGCCAGTCTCAGCGCGCAGGGGCGCGAACGGGTCTATTTGGACGACGAGATCCACCAGGCCCTCCAAACCTATCCCTGGCCGGGCAATGTGCGTGAGTTGCAAAATCTCGTCGAACGCTTGACGATCCTCTATCCCGGACAGCAGGTGGGCGTCGCCGATCTGCCCCCCCGCTATCGTCCCGCTGCGTCCGTGGCGGAGGATCCGGAGGATCCGGAGGATGAGCGCCGCAGCCTCGCGCAGGTCTGGGCCGAGCCCCTGGCGCTGTTGCCGGCGGGGCCCTTTGATCTCAAGCTCCATCTCGAAGACATCGAGCAGGCCTTGATCGCCCAGGCCATGGCCGAGAGCGATCAGGTGGTGGCGCGGGCCGCTCAGCGCCTCGGCTTGCGCCGCACTACCCTGGTGGAAAAACTAAAAAAATATGCCGGTGATGGGCGCCGGGAAGGGTTGGGCGGGTGAAGGACGAGCATGGCGGGATCCCGGACGCCGCAGCTCTGATGGAGGCCTTTTCCCTCTTCAACGAGGCGTCGCGGGAGTTGACGGGGGCCTATGCGGCCCTGCAGGAAGAGGTGCGGCGCCTCAATGCCGAGTTGGCGGAGGCCAACGCCCGCCTGACGGATGAACTCGCCGCCAAGGAGCGTATGCGCCAGCGCCTGGCCATGGTCCTGGAAATGCTCCCCGGCGCCGTCCTGGTCCTAGATGGGCCGGGCCGGATCATCGACATGAACCCCGAAGCCCTGCGCATCCTCGGCGCGGATCTGCGCGGCCAAAACTGGCGAGAGGTCTCCGCCGCCTATCTGGCGGGGGGCAAGAGCGAGTGGGTATTGCAGGCCGCCAATGGGGTGGAACTGCGGCTGACGGTGGCCGTGAACGCGCTGCCGGGAGACAGCGGCCAGATCATCCTGCTCCAGGATGTGACGGCCGCCCATGCCCGGGAGGAGGCCGCGCAGCGGCGGGAGCGCCTGGCCGCCATGGGGGCCACCATGGCCGGCCTGGCCCATCAGTTGCGTACCCCCCTGGCGGCCGCCCTGCTCTCGGTATCGCAGTTGCGCTTTGGCGCCGAGGCGGAACGCTTTGCACGGCAGCAACGGCGCGCCATGGAGCGCTTGCAGCATCTGGATGCCACCATCGATGCCATGCTGCGTTTTTTGCGCGGCGCGGAACAGGAAGCGGGATCGGTGACGTTGCAGAGAATTTTTGGAGAATTGCGTCAAGAATTTGATCCTTTATTCCGTCAAAAAAATGTCACCTTGAATCTGCCAGTCTCGGGAAATGGCATCGCACTGCCCGGGAGTCAGGCGGCCTGGGTCAGCGTGATCGCCAACCTGCTGCACAACGCCCTGCAATTCAGCCCCGAGGGCAGCACGGTAACGGCGGATTTGCGCGGGCCGGAGGATGACGTGATTGCCATCGTGGTTCGCGATCAAGGCCCGGGAATTGCTACGGTAGACCAGGAGCGCATCTTCACGCCCTTTTACACCTCCCGGCGCGACGGTACGGGCCTGGGTCTGGCCATCGCCCGCGATTTTGTGGTGGCCATGGGGGGCAGCCTGGGTGTCGATGGGGAGGCTGCCGCAGGGGCGAGCCTGGTGCTGCGGATGCCCATCTGGAAGGCGCCCCAGGATTTGCCTAGCGGCGCCCTGGCAGAGGACAAGGAGAGGAAATGACCGGTTACCATCCACGACTGCTCTTGGTGGAAGACGACGAGCCCCTAGCCGAGGCCTTGCAGGATGCCCTGGAGGACAACGGTTATGGCGTGTCTTGGGCCCATGATGGTGGCGAGGCGCTGGCGATGCTGGCGGCGGCGCCCTTCGCTATGATCATCAGCGACGTGCAGATGGCGCCCATGGATGGTTATGCCCTGTTGCGGGCCCTGGGAGAGCGCAGCGACACTCCCCCGGTCCTGATGATGACGGCCTGGGGTACGGTGCAGGAGGCGGTCATGGCCCTGCAGGGAGGGGCAGTGGACTACCTGGTCAAACCCTTTTCGGCCGACCTCCTGTTGCAGAAAGTGGCCCACTACGTCCAGTCGCGTCGCCCGGACGACGGCGAACCCGTTGCGGAATCGACAGCCATGGTCACTACCCTGGATCTGGCGCGGCGCGTGGCCGGAACCGCTGCCTCGGTGATGTTGACGGGGGAAAGCGGGGTAGGGAAAGAGGTCTTGGCACGCTATATCCATCGGCACGGGAAACGGGCCCAGGGGCCATTCGTGGCCGTCAATTGCGCCGCCATACCCGAGTCGCTCCTGGAGGCGACCCTCTTCGGCCATGAAAAGGGCGCCTTTACCGGTGCTACCCAGGCCAGCCCCGGTAAGTTCGAGCAGGCCCAAGGGGGTACGCTGCTCCTCGACGAGGTGACGGAGATGGCCGCCGGCCTCCAGGCCAAATTGTTGCGGGTCTTGCAGGAACGGGAACTGGAGCGGGTGGGGGGGCGGCGCAGTATCCGCCTGGATTTGCGCGTCATTGCCACCAGCAACCGCGACTTGCAGGAGGCCGTGGGCAACGGCCGCTTGCGCGAGGATCTCTTTTACCGCCTGAACGTCTTTCCCATTCATATTCCCCCCCTGCGCGAGCGCCGGGCCGATATCCCGGTGCTGGCCCAGCGGTTTTTGCGCCGCCAGGGGCCTTTGTTGGGCATCAGCGCGCTCCCGCGGTTGAGTCAGGCTGCCCAGGATGCCTTGCTGGCCTGGCGCTGGCCGGGTAACGTGCGGGAATTGGAGAATTGCCTGCAACGTGCCGTTATCATGGCGAACGGCGGCGAAATTACGGTGGCCCATCTGGGGATAGCGGCCCCTCTCCCGGAGTCGGGGCCGGTCCCGGAGGATGCCGCGGTGAGCGCCCTGGAGTTTTGCGTAGGCGGGTGTGGTCATGAATGTCGATGGACTGGATACTTTACTGACACAGTTACGCGCCTTGGCCGATCAGGCCCAGGGACAAACGGCCGCGCGCGGCGCCACTGCTGCGCCCGCCGACTTTGCCGATACCCTCAAGACCCTGGTGAACGGGGTGAACGACCGGCAAGGATCGGCCAATGCCTTGCAGCAGCAGTTTTCCATGGGCGACAAGTCGGTGAGCCTCAGCCAAGTGATGGTGGCCAGCCAGAAGGCCGACCTGTCCTTTCAGACCATGCTGCAGGTGCGCAATAAGCTGGTTTCTGCCTATCAGGACATCATGAATATTCAGGCCTGATATCGGACCGATGCATTTGTCCCGAATGCAGCTAGGGGGAGTGGGCGATAGTGGCAACGGAATCGGCAAAAACAGCGACGCAGGGGGTAGCTACCGCTGCCGCCCAGATGCAGGTGCGTTGGCAGGAACTCCCCGCCAACCGGCGTTTTGCGCTGCTGGCCGGGCTGGCGGCGCTGCTGGCCATCGTGGTGGTGGCCTTTCTCTGGGTCGGCAAGCCGAGCTACAAAGTCCTTTTTACCAACCTCTCGGAGCGGGATGGCGGTCTGGTCATCGCCCAACTCCAAAAGCTCAATGTCCCCTATCGCATCACCGACGGCGGCGCGGTGATTGCGGTGCCGGGTGACGAGGTCTATGCCACGCGCATGAAGCTGGCCGCCGCCGGCCTGCCCAAGGGCGCCGGCGTCGGTTTTGAACTCCTGGAGCACGAGCCCCTAGGCACCAGTCAGTTCGTCGAGCAGGTGAACTACCAGCGTGCCCTGGAAGGCTCCCTGGAGCGCACCATCCAGTCCCTGTCGGCGGTGGAGAGCGCCAAGGTGCATGTGGCCATTCCCAAACCCTCCGTGTTCCTCAGCGAGCAGGAGAAACCCACGGCCTCGGTGCTCCTGCAGCTCTATCCGGGGCGGATCCTGAGCCCTGCCCAGGTGGCGGGCATCGTCCATCTGGTGGCGGCCAGCATTCCCGGTCTTGATGACAAGAACGTGACGGTGGTGGACCAGCATGGTGATTTGCTCACCACGAACGCCAACGCCGAGAACAACGGCCTGCAACCCACCCAACTGGCCTATCAGCGGCAGATCGAGCACCAATATCAGCGGCGCATTGAAGAGATCCTCGCCCCGCTGGTGGGGCACAACGGGGTGCGCGTGGCCGTTAGCGCCGATCTGGATTTTGCCAAGACGGAAAGCAGTTCAGTGCAGTATGGCAAGGGCCAGGTGCTCAGCCAGCAGGCGCGCAGCAGCAGCGGGTCGGGTGGAGCGGGCCCCTATGGCGTCCCCGGCGCCCTGTCCAATCAACCGCCGGGAGTGGCGGTGGCGCCGCTGACGGCGCCCGTGGCCTCGGCTATGTCCCCGGGCGATTTGATGGCCCTGGGCCCCACCCTGAAGATGCTGGCGCCCACCCAGAGCAGCAGCGATCAGACCACCAACTATGATCTGGACAAGACTATCACCCATACCGTACAGCCCGTAGGGATGGTGAAGCGCCTGTCGGTGGCGGTGCTGGTCAATGACCGGACCGTGGAAGGGGCCAACGGCAAGGTTACAGTGCAACCCTTGAGCGCCGCACAACTGGCCCAGGTGCAGCAGTTGGTGGAAGACGCCATTGGCTACAGCCAGCAACGGGGTGATACCGTCAAGGTGGTCAATATGCCCTTCACCGCAGAGGCGGCCCCCAGTGCGGTGGCCTGGTGGAAGCAAGGTTGGTTCTTGACCTTCGTGGATGGGGTCTTGCGCTACGGAGTGCTGCTGATCCTTGGGCTCCTGCTCTACTTCGGGGTGGTCCGGCCCATGTTGCGGCGGCGCAGGGAACAGGCCCCTACTTTGGAGACGGAAGGGGGGGCAAAGGCGGCCGGGGGAGGGGAGCACCCCGCTCCGCGAACGGAGCCTGCCATTGTCAGGGCCGCCGAGCATCATGAACCCATCGTGCTGCCGGGGAACCCCCTGGAAACCGATCTCTACGTGGCCCGGCAACTGGTGATGCAGGATGCGGCACGGGCGGCACAAGTGGTGAAGGAGTGGTTAGCCAATGACCGAGAGCGCGGAGCTTAACGGCCTGGAGCGCAGCGCCATCCTCCTCCTCAGCCTGGGGGAGGATGAGGCGGCGGAACTCATGCGCCATCTGGGTCCCCGGGAGGTGCAGAAGCTCGGCGCCGCCATGGCGCGCCTGTCACGCATTTCCACCGACCAGGCGCAAACGGTCCTGCAGGATTTCCGCGCGCGTCTGGAACGGCAAACCTCCCTGGGCGTGGGCAGCGACCAATATATCCGCGGCATGCTCACCAAGGCCCTTGGCGCCGACAAGGCGGGCAACCTCATCGAGCGGATCCTCCATGGCGGCGAGGCCAGCGGCCTGGAGAACCTCAAATGGATGGATGGCCGCTCCATTGCCGATCTCATCAAGCTGGAGCATCCGCAGGTCCTGGCCATGATTCTTGCCTACATGGAACCGGAGCAGGCCAGCGACGTCATCCATCACCTTCCCCCGCGGCAGGCGGGCGAGGCGATGCTGCGCCTGGCCAGCCTGGAGACGGTGCAGCCGGCGGCCATCCGCGAACTGAACGATATCCTGGAAGAACAACTCTCCGGGGAAGCGCAGAATCTCCAGGTGGCGACCCTTGGGGGCCCCAAGGCCGCCGCCGACATCCTGAACCGGCTGGAGGGCAGCTTCAGTGCGGACATCATCGACAAGATTCGGGAAACCGACAGCGAACTGGCGGAGAAGGTGCAGGAGAAGATGTTCGTCTTTGACGACCTCATCAAGCTGGATGACCGCAGCATGCAGACCCTCCTGCGCGAGATCCCTTCGGAGAACCTGATCACCGCCCTGAAAGGGGCCAATCCCGGATTGCGCGACAAGTTTTTCAACAACATGTCCAAGCGCGCGGCGGAAATGCTGCGTGACGATCTGGAGGCGAAGGGGCCGGTGCGGGTCAGCGAGGTGGAAGCGTCGCAAAAGGCGATCCTGCAGATCGCCTCCCGCCTCGATGCTGCCGGGCAGATCAGTCTGGGGGGCGGGGCTGGGGAGGCTATGATCTGATGGATCGGTACCGCCTCAGGAGGAGAATAGACCAAGGGTTATCAGGGAGGATCCGCTGGTGATCAAGACACCTACAGGGGGCGTCATTACCCGCGAAGAGATCACCAGCATGCGCCGCTGGGATCCGCCTGCCGTGCCGTCGGGAGCGGAGTCCAGGCCATCCGCAGGACAGGCGACGGAGAGGGCCGGCGCGGAGCTATCCCCGGCGGCCGTGCCATTGCCCACGGCTGACGATCTGGAGCTGATGTATGCGCGGGCGGAAGGGGAGGGGCGGCAACAGGGATATCAAAACGGTTACGCTGCAGGCTTGAGCGCCGGCAGGGAGGCCGGCATGACCGCTGCGCGCCAGGATGCCGAAATGCTCAAGGCGCTGGTGCTGGGTTTCGGCCGGCCTTTGCGGGATCTGGATGCCGCCGTGGAGGAGGCGCTGCTGGCCCTGGCCCTGGAAGTGGCGCGGCAGGTGATCCGCAGCGACTTGCGGATGCGGCCGGAGTCCCTGCTCCCGTTGTTGCGGGAGGCCCTGGAGGCCCTGCCCCTGCGCAGCGCCAACCCGAGCATTCGCCTCCATCCCGAGGATCTCGCCCTAGTGGAGCGTTTGGCGCCGGAACTGGTGGAGGAGGGGGTGCTGCTGGAAGCGGATGAGGAACTGGAGCGCGGCGGGCCGGTGCTCGCGGCCCGGATCGATGACGACGGCGCACGGCCGGACCGGCGCTGGCACCGGAGGGGCGTGGGTGACGCGGCGTCGGTGCTGGATCTGCGCCTGGAAACACGCTGGCGGCAGGCGCTGGAACAGCTTTTTGGGGCGGCCTTCCCATGATGCCGCCCTTCGCCGACCGGCAGGCGGCCTGGGCGGCCTGTCTGCAGAACCTGCAGGGGCGGCTGCCGCGGCAATTCCCGCCGCTGCTGGCGAGTGGACGGCTGGTGCGCATGATCGGCCTGGTGTTGGAAGCCGAGGGCTTTGATGCCAGTGTTGGCACCCGCTGCCGGGTGGACGGCGGTCATCACCGCGGCATCGATGCCGAAGTGGTGGGATTCCATGGCGATCGCCTGCAGCTCATGGCGGCGGGCGATTTGCAGGGGGTGGCTCCCGGCGCCCGCGTCCAACCCCTTCCCGGCCAGGCCCAGGCGGGGGTGGGCGCGCATCTTCTGGGCCGGATCGTCGATGGCCAGGGGCAGGTGCTGGATGGCCGGGGCCCGGTCCTCACCGAGCGCTATGTACCCCTTCTGGGAACGCCTCTCAATCCCATGCAGAGAGCGCCGGTCCAGCGCCCCCTGGATGTAGGGGTACGGGCCATCAATGCCCTGTTTACCGTGGGCCGCGGGGCGCGTATGGGACTTTTTGCCGGCAGTGGCGTGGGGAAAAGCGTGTTGCTGGGGATGATGGCGCGGCATACCGATGCCGACATCATCGTCGTCGGGTTGATCGGCGAACGGGGTCGGGAAGTCAAGGAATTCATCGAAGAGATCCTTGGTACGGAAGGCCGTTCCCGGGCCGTGGTCGTCGCGGCTCCGGCGGATGTGCCTGCCCTCACCCGTATCCGCGGCGCCCACTTGGCCACTGCCATCGCCGAATATTTCCGGGATCAGGGCAAGCATGTCCTGCTCCTCATGGATTCCCTGACCCGCTATGCCATGGCCCAGCGCGAGATCGCCCTGGCGGTGGGTGAGCCGCCCGCCACCCGTGGTTACCCCCCGTCGGTTTTTGCCCGGCTGCCGGCCTTGGTCGAGCGTACCGGCAATGGGACTGAGGGCGGCGGCAGCATTACGGCCTTCTATACGGTCCTGATGGAAGGAGATGATCAGCAGGATCCCATTGCCGACAACGCCCGGGCCGTCCTCGACGGGCATATCGTCTTGTCGCGCGCCCTGGCCGAACAGGGACATTTCCCGGCCATAGACCTGGAGGCATCCATCAGCCGGGTCATGCCCAAGATCGTCGCGCCAGAAGACCTGCGGCGCCTGCATCGGCTCAAGGCGCTTTATGCGCGTTATCGCGAGCATCAGGATCTCATCGCCGTGGGGGCCTACACTCCGGGGATGGATCCGTTGCTGGATCAGGCGGTTCAGGCCCATGCCGGCATTGTCGGATTCCTCCGCCAGGATCAGCGGGAAGCCGTATCCCTCACCGCCAGCCGGGAGCAGTTGGCCACGGTCATGGCTCCCTACATGGAGGCCATGGATCATGGCTAAAACGGACGCCATCCGCTACCTGCAGCAAAAGGCCGATGCTAACCGGATAGATGCCGCCCAGGCCCTGGCCCGTCAGCAGGCCATGCTCCTCGACGCGCAAAACAAGCTCGCCCTCCTGGGGCGTTATGTGGCGCATTATCGGGAGGAAGCGCAGAATGCCGAGCGCGTTGGCGTATGGAGCGCACAGGCGCGGGAAATGCGGGCCTTCATCGCCCAGTTGGACCAAGTGGTGGCGGTGCAGCAGGAATCCTTGGGTCGCCATCGCCAACAGGCCGCTATTTTGCAGCGGCAATGGCTGAGCGCAAGGGGCCGTGAACAGGCCCTGAGCGGCTTGTTACGCCGGGCCGAGAACCTGCGGCATGCCCAGCAATTGCAGCAAATGCAAAAGGAACTGGATGAATGGGCGCAGCGGGCTGCAAGTCGTCTTCAGATAATGGCGTGATTTTTGCTGGAGGCAGGGTGGACAAGCACAACGTGAGTAATAGCCATGGCGCCTGAAGCAATGAACCCGGTAGCGGCGAGCCCCCCCTCCAGCCCGGCCGTCAATGGCGGCAACGGTGCTCCGTCAAAGGCTGCCGCGGAGCCTTTTGCGGCGGTAATGGGCCGGCAAATGCCCGCTGCGGCGCCGTCGGCCAAGGCGGGTCCTGGGGTGCAGGAAACTGCCGCTCCGCCATCCGCTCCGTCCGGACCAACGCCCTCCGCAGTGGCGGCATTGAGCAAAAAACCCCTGGGAAAGGACGCCAAAGATCAGCCGGACGGCAAGGCATTGCCGCCGGCCCCCACGCCGCTCTTGCCGCTGCTTTTTGCCGCCCCGGCCCCCATTCCGTCGTCGGCCCTGCCGGCCACGGCAACCGCAGCGGCTGGGGCGGCTGGGGCGGCCCCGGCGCAGGCCCAAGGTGCAGCGGTACCCTTCCGCCCGGATGCGGGGAGGGCGCTTCCGGTGCCGTCCCTGGCTGCGGCGGGCGCGGTGGTGAGCCAGCCTTCGCCGTCCGGTGCGCCGCCTGCGGCCATGCCTCGCAGCCCAGCTTTTGGCCAAGCCCTGTCCGCCCTGACGACAAAAAGCCTCCAGGCAGATGCAGCGCCCTCCGGCAGCGATGCCCAAGGCCAGATGCCGGCCCCCGCAGGGGCAACGGTCGGGCACCCGTCAGCGGCGCTGACCGAGTTGCTTGGGGGGCCATTGCTGGCGGCTGCAGCCCATGGCGACAAGGGAGCGGCGTCAGCCGGCAGCGGCCCTCCCTCCCTGCTGGATCCGTCTTTGCTCCAGGGTGGCGGGGCAGCGCCCGGGGGTCCCAGTCCCCTGTTGTCGGCGCCGCCCCTGGTGACTGCCGGGCCGGTGAGTGCCGCGGCGGCTACCCTGGCGCCAACCGTATCGACCGCCCCCGAATGGGGGAATGCCCTGGGGCAACAATTGCTGTTTTTTGCGGGGAGCAACCTCCAGCAGGCCACCTTGCATCTGAATCCACCCCATCTGGGGCCCCTGGAGGTGCATCTGGATCTGCAGCAGGGACAGGCCAATGCCTTCTTCATCTCCCCACACCCAGTCGTGCGCGAAGCCATTGCAGCGGCCTTGCCGCAATTGCAGGCCGGCTTTGCGGCGGCAGGGTTGCAGTTGGGCCAGGCCATGGTAACGGCCGATGGTGGTGGAGGCGCTTTCCCCCGCGGCAAGTCTTCCCAAGGCCGGCGCTCCGGGTCCATTGATGAGGTCGGCGCTGCGCCCGTGGCGGCTCGGGTGCAGTTGGGTTTGGTGAATACCTTTGCGTAACGGTCCGGCGGATTAATGGCACAGGATATCCTTTCCCAGGAAGAGGTGGATGCCCTCTTCAAGGGGCTCGCCGGTGGTGACATCGACACCGAGGCCGAAGCTCCCGAGGTGGGCGGCATACGTAAGTATGATCTGGCCAACCAGGATCGGATCGTGCGCGGGCGGATGCCCACCCTGGAAGTCATCAATGAGCGTTTTGCCCGCTTATGGCGGGTCAGTCTGTTCAATTTTTTGCGGCGCTCCGCAGAAATATCGGTGGGACCGGTGCGCCTGCTGAAATATAGTGAATTTATTCGCAATCTTGTTGTACCCAGCAATATCAATATGGTGCAGATCAAGCCTCTGCGGGGAACGGCCCTGTTCATATTTGATCCACGGCTCATTTTTGCCGTGGTGGATAATTACTTCGGGGGCGATGGGCGTTTTCACGCCCGCATCGAAGGCCGGGAGTTCACGCCACTGGAGCAGCGCATCATCCGCCGCCTGTTGGACCTGGTATTCAAGGATTTCAAGGCGGCGTGGACCCCCGTCATCAACTTGGCACCCGAACTGATCCGATCGGAGGTGAATCCGCAGTTTGTCAACATCGCCACGCCGACGGAAGTGGTGATTACGACGGGCTTCGATGTCGAACTGGAGTCCGGGAGCGGGACCTTTCACATCTGCATTCCCTATGGCATGGTGGAACCCATCCGTGACCAGCTCACGGCGGGCACTACCGCCGATCGCTCTGAGGTTGATCACCGCTGGGTGCAGTCCCTTCAGCAGGAAATGCAGGAGGCCGAGGTGGAGTTGGAGGTGCAACTGTTGCAAACGACCCTCACCTTGCGCCAATTAATGGCTCTGCGCGCGGGCGATGTCATCCCGGTGACCTTGCCGGACTCGGTGGTGGCGCGGGTGGATGGCATCCCCGTATTCAAAGGGCGGCACGGCACCAGCAATGGTAGGCATGCCGTTCAGGTCGAGGAACATCTGTGGCCGGAGATGGAAGAAGGGCAAGGCGCCTTGGCGGCAATGGAGAAATGAGACATGGCGAATGATCTGGAGCAAGATCAGGAGAAAGCGGCCTCCACAGCCGTGGAGAACAGTCCTGAAACGAATGGGATGGCGGCCGCCACGGACGCTGCCATCATGGACGACTGGGCTGCGGCCATGGCGGAACAGGCGGAGACAGATCAGTCCACCGCGCCTGGGATTACGGCTTCCAGCGCCGCCGGTCCCGGTCCGGAGCCCGTCCCGGTGCCCTTGCCGGAGCTGCAGGAGCATGGAGGAGAGGTGCAAAACCCCAGCCTGGACATGATCCTCGACATTCCCGTCACCGTTTCCGTGGAACTGGGACGCACCAAGATCCAGATCCGCAACCTCCTGCAGCTCGCCCAGGGCTCGGTGGTGGAACTGGAGAGGCTGGCCGGCGAGCCCATGGATGTCCTCGTCAACGGCTATCTCATTGCCCAAGGGGAAGTGGTGCTGGTCAATGACAAGTTTGGCATTCGTCTCACCGATATCATCAGCCCGGCCGAACGGGCCAAAAAATTGCGTTAGGCCATGGGGATTCAGGGTGTTCTCCGCTTGCCATGCTTGTCAAAATCCCGACTCTTTCTCTTCCTGTTCTGTCAATGGAGCGTCGCTGCCCAGGCGGCGCAGCCATCCGCAGCGTCCGCTATGAGTAATTCTCCGGCGGTCTTCTCCTTCTCCGCCATTCTCGAACTCCTTTCCGCCCTTGTGGTGGTTCTACTGGTTTTCCTCGGCCTGATCTGGGTCTTGCGGCGCCTCCAGCCGAGTCTGGGCGGAGGGCAACGCGGGGCCTTGCATATCGTGGCTTCCCTGCCCCTGGGGGCGCGGGAACGGCTTTTGCTAATACAGTTGGGAGAACAGCAGTTGCTGCTGGGTGTGACGCCGGCGGGGATTACTCTCCTGCATACCCTGGAAGCGGCGCTGCCGGAAGCCCAAGTCAGTCCACCGGCACCCTTTGCCGGCTGGCTGCACAAAGCCATGGAAAGGCGGAGCCCAGGTCGATGGAAATCAGCAAATGGAAAAGCAGAGGAGCAGCATTCGGATTCATCCTCGCCCTGACACCTGCCGGGGCGTGGGCGGCGGGCCTGCCCGCCTTCACCACCAGCCCCGCCGCCGGTGGAGGCACGGAGTACAGCCTCAGTATCCAGACCCTCCTCTTCATGACGGTGCTGGTTTTTCTCCCGGCCATGCTGCTCATGATGACCGCCTTTACCCGGATCATCATCGTTCTTTCCCTGCTCAAGCAGGCCCTTGGCTCCACCCAGATGCCTCCCAGCCAGATCATCGTCGGCCTCTCCCTGTTTCTGACCTTTTTCGTGATGGCGCCGGTATTCCAGAAGATCAATCACGACGCCCTGCAGCCCCTGACCCAGAATCAGATCTCCTTGACCCAGGCCATGGCCCAGGCAGCGGGGCCGCTGCGTAATTTCATGCTTTCCCAGACGCGACCCGCGGATCTGGCACTCTTCGTAAAATTGTCTGGTCATAAACAGTTGCAGGCGCCGGCGGATACTCCCTTGAGCCTCCTGGTGCCGGCTTTTGTCACCTCGGAGCTGAAAACCGCCTTTCAGATCGGTTTTCTGATCTTTATCCCCTTTGTCATCATCGACCTCGTCGTCGCCGCCGTGCTCATGTCCATGGGCATGATGATGCTGTCCCCAGTCACTATTTCCTTTCCCTTCAAACTCATGCTTTTTGTGCTGGTCAATGGCTGGGATCTGGTCATCGGCTCGCTGGTGCAGAGTTTCGTTCACTAGGGGAGGGCAGTCATGACACCGGAAAGCATCATCAGCGTCGGCCAACAGGCGATCTGGGTGACCCTCTTGCTCTCCGCGCCGTTATTGGGTATCGCCCTGGTGGTGGGCTTGCTGGTGAGCATCTTTCAGGCTGCTACCCAGCTCAATGAAATGACCCTGAGTTTTGTCCCCAAGATCCTTGCCATGGGTTTCATCCTGGTGGTGGCGGGGCCGTGGATGCTGCACCTGCTGATGGATTTTACGGTGCGGCTCTTTACCGATATTCCGCATCTCTTAAACGGATGATTCACTTTTCCAGCCTGCAGATGGAACAATGGATCGGCCAGTTCTTCTGGCCCTTCGTGCGCATCCTTGCCCTGCTCTCCACCGCTCCCATATTCAGCGCGGCGCAAATACCGATTCAGGTACGGGTGGGGTTGGCGCTCTTCATGGGCCTCGCCATTGCCCCGGCCATGCCTGCCATGCCGCCGGTGGATTTTTTGCAGGGCTCCGGTTTCCTTCTCCTCATCGAGCAGATTCTCATTGGCGCGGCCATTGGCTTTGCCATCACGGTCATATTCAGTGTGGTGCAGTTTGCTGGATCGGTGATCGGTTTGCAGATGGGTTTGGGGTTTTCCAGTCTCTATGATCCGGTTATCGGTGTGCAGGTGCCGACCTTGTCCAATTTCCTGAATTTGTTTGTACTCTTGATCTTTCTTTCCCTGAATGGTCATTTGCTCGTTCTGGCGGCGCTGGTGCGTAGCTTCAGCCTGCTGCCCGTAAGCACCCAACTCGTCCTCAACCCCTCGGCCTGGCACCTGTTGGCAGAAGATGGCGGCATGATCTTTTCCCTTGGTCTGGCCTTTGCGGCGCCGGTGCTTGGTACGCTGATCATCGCCAACCTGGCCATGGGCGTCCTCAGCAAGCTGGCGCCCCAACTCAATCTCTTTGTCATTGGTTTTCCCCTGCTCCTAGGCCTGGGCTTTCTCGCCCTCTACGCCTTTTTGCCGGCCATGGAGCCGGTGGTACAACATTTGCTCAATCTTTCCCTGGATGCCGCGGAGCGGGTAATGTTGCTCGCCGGCAGAGGATAAGGAGGCTTTCTTGGCGGAAGAGACAGCGCAGGAACGTACCGAGGCGGCATCTCCCAAGCGCCGCCAGGATGCGCGCAAGAAAGGCCAGATCGCCCGTTCCCGGGAGCTTTCCACCAGCGCCGTTCTCCTGGTTTCCGCTGCGGCCTTCACCATGGGCGCCAAGGGCATCTATGACCAGTCTCTGGCCTTGTTGCGCGGCGGTTTGCAGCTCTCCGGGCCCATTTTTTACTCCCATCAGGACCTCCTGCGCCACTTCGCCGCCTTGCTGGAACAGATGGTGCGGACGGTCCTGCCTTTTTTCCTGCTGCTGGTCGTGGCGGCGCTGTTGGCGGGGGTGGCCATTGGCGGATGGGCCTTCAGTTTCGAGGCCCTGGCACCGGATTGGACGCGGCTCGATCCCGTTTCCGGCATACAGCGGATCATTTCCAAACATGGCCTGCTGGAACTCGTCAAGGCCGTGCTCAAGGCCTCGGTGGTGGGGGGTATCGGGGTGACTCTGCTGTGGTCCCAGCGCGGCGCCCTCCTGGAAATCAAGGCGCGGGTGCGCTCGGTGCAACGCGAGCAGGCCCGCAAACGGATGATGGAGGCGGTACCCAAGGCCGATGTCATCGTCGCCAATCCAACCCATTATGCCGTCGCCCTGCGCTACGCCGAAGGAGAAACGCGCGCCCCCATAGTGCTGGCCAAGGGTGCCGATCTGGTGGCGCAGCGGATCCGCGAACTGGGCGGGCAACACCATATTCCCGTGGTGGAGGCGCCACCCCTGGCGCGCGCCCTCTACTACCATGTGGAGCTGGAGCAGGAGATCCCGGTGCCGCTCTATCGCGCCGTGGCCGAGCTGCTCGCCTACCTGTATCAGTTACGCACTGCGTCGCCGCAGAATACCCCTCCCCTGCCTACGCAGTGGTCAGTCCCCCCTGAACTGGATCCGGAGGACAAGCGCTCATGAGCACCATGAATACGCTCTGGAAACGCCTCGACTGGCACACGTTGGCGGCGCCGCTGCTGGTGGTCATGGTCCTGATCATGCTGATCATTCCCCTGCCCACCTTCATGCTGGACATCTTTTTCACCTTCAACATCAGTATTGCCCTGGTGATCCTGCTGGTCAGCCTGTACATGGTAAAGCCCCTGGAGTTCGCCGCCTTCCCCACGGCGCTGCTGCTCACCACCCTGCTGCGCTTGTCCCTCAACGTGGCGGCCGCGCGGGTCATCCTGCTGCATGGACAGAATGGCGCCGGGGCGGCCGGGCAGGTGATCGAGGCCTTCGGGGAGTTCGTGGTGGGCGGCGATTACGCGGTGGGTATTATCGTCTTCGCCATTCTGGTCATCATCAATTTCGTGGTGGTCACCAAGGGCGCCGGGCGCATTGCCGAGGTCAGCGCCCGCTTTACCCTGGATGCCATGCCCGGCAAGCAAATGGCCATTGATGCCGATCTCAATGCGGGCATCATCAATCAGGAGGAGGCCAGGCGCCGACGCGGCGAGATTGCCCAGGAGGCGGACTTTTTCGGCGCCATGGACGGTGCCAGCAAGTTTGTGCGCGGTGATGCCGTCGCCGCCATCCTTATCCTCTTCATCAACTTGATCGGCGGCCTAGTGATCGGTATCTGGCAGCACGGCCTGAGCCTTTCCGACGCCGCCCATGATTATACCCTGCTCAGCATTGGCGACGCGCTGGTGGCGCAGATCCCGGCCCTGGTCATCTCCATCGCCGCCGGCCTGGTGGTGAGCAGCGTGCCCACGGGACAGGATCTGGGCCGCCAGCTCATCGGCCAGATTTTCAACCGCCAGGAGGTGCTGATGATCGTCGCCGGCATCATCGGCCTGCTGGGCCTGATCCCCGGCATGCCGCATTTTTCTTTCCTGGGCGCGGCGTTGGTCTTGGCGGGCATCGTCTGGTATCGGTCCAGGCGCCGCGCACCCCAGGAGGAGGAACGAGTAGCGCCGCCGGCACCGGAAGCCGAGGAGGTCACTTGGAACAGTATCGAGCCGGTGGACCCTTTGGGCCTGGAGGTGGGCTACCGGCTCATTCCCTTGGTGGACAAAGGCCAGGGCGGCGAGTTGCTGGCACGGATCCGCGGCGTGCGCAAGAAGTTCGCCCAGGAAATGGGCTTTCTCGTGCCCTCCGTGCATGTGCGGGACAATCTGGAGCTGCGGCCTACGGGGTATCGCATTACCGTCAAGGGCGTGGAGATTGCCGCCGGCGAGGTCTTTCCCGATCTGCTGATGGCCATCAATCCCGGCAATGTCCTGGGGACATTGCCGGGTACGTCCACTACGGACCCGGCCTTTGGCCTGCCCGCGGTCTGGATCAACAGGGATCAGCGGGAAAAAGCCCTGGCCCTGGCCTATACCGTGGTGGACCCCGCCACAGTGGTCGCCACCCATCTGCATCAGATCCTGCAGGGTCATGCGGCCGAACTCCTCGGGCGGGAGGAAGTGGAGGGCCTGCTGTCCCATCTGGCGACGCGATCCCCCAAGCTGGTGGAAGATGTCATCCCCAAGCTGCTGTCCGCCGACAAACTGAAAAAAGTCCTGCAAAACCTCCTCAGCGAAGGTGTGCCCATCCGCGACATGCGAACGATCGTCGAAATTTTGGCGGAACATGCCCCGCAGAGCCAGGATGTTGACGAACTGACCGCCGTGGTGCGCGCCGCCCTCGGGCCGTTCATCGTCCAATCCCTCTTCCCCGGCCAGGCGGAACTCCCCGTGGCTGTTCTCGATGGGCAATTGGAACAGTTGTTGCAAGAGAGCTTGCGCAACAGCAGCGGCGAGACCCTGGAGCCCGGTTTGGCACAAAGGGTTCTGGAACGGGCAGGGGAGTTGATGCAGCAGATGGAAGCGGGAGGGATGCAGCCGGTCCTGTTGGCCATGGCTCCCATGCGTTCCTTCCTGGCGCGATTCCTGGCCCGCACTGCGCCGCGCATGCGGGTGCTGTCTTACGCAGAGGTACCGGACAACAAGAGGATCAGGGTCGTGGCCACGCTGGGTGCGTAGGGCGGCGCTGGTGCAGCAGAGGATAGGGAGATCTACCCATGAAAATCAGGCGTTTCAGTGGCGCGAATACCCGTGAGGTCTTGCAGAACATTCGCAACACGCTCGGACCTGACGCGGTCATTCTCTCCAATCGCGAGGTGGATGGCGGCGTAGAGATCGTAACGGCCATCGACTTTGACGAAAAACAGTGGGGAGCGAGCAGTCAGCCCTCTCTGGCTTGGCCCGAATCCCTGCTGACTGAGGCTGAACCCCAGCCGCGTGCCGCAGATGGCACGGGCAGAGGCCCTGGCGCCGCCGGAGATAACGAGCGGGCCATGGGCATGAGCGGGCGCAGCAAGCCCCAGGGCAGCGCCAGCGCGGCACCTGTGGAACTCGCCCATCTCCATAGCGAGCTCAATGCCTTGCGTCGTCTGGTGGAAGCGCGCTGGGGGGGGACGATGGAGCAGCCTTCCCGCGAGCGCTTTATGGATCTGGGCTTTTCGGCCGAGTGGGCGGCGCAGTTGGCGGAACTGGGCAGCGGCGAACTGGAAAGCGCCTTGCAGGAGGGCTTGGCGGGGCGTTTGTCCATTGCCGCCGACTCCCTGGGCAAGGGCGGCGTCTTTGCCGTCCTCGGCCCCACCGGCTCGGGGAAAACCACCAGCATTGCCAAGCTGGCCGCGCGTCAAGTGCTGCGCCATGGCCCCCGTTCCGTGGCCTTGATGACCACCGATACCTACCGGATCGCCGGGGTGGAGCAGCTCGGGATCTACGGGCGCATCCTGGGGGTGCCGGTGGACGTGATCCGCAGCCCCGAGGATCTCCTCTGCGCCCTGGAGCGTCACCGGGATCGGACCTGGGTGTTTATCGACACCATCGGCATGAGCCCCCGCGATCCGCGTTTGGAGGAGCAACTCCACTGGCTGGGAGATCTGGGGTCCAAGGTCCGCAAATTGCTGCTGGTCAACGCCGGCCTGAGCGGCAAAAGCCTGCCGGCGGTGTTGTCGCCGTACCTGCGCTTGCCGCTGGACGGGGCGATCCTGTCCAAGGTGGACGAGTCACCGGCCTTTGGTGCCGCCCTGGAATGGCTGGCCGCGCAGTCGCTCCCCCTGTGTTTTTTCAGCGATGGACAACGGGTCCCCGAAGACTTGCACAGCGCCCGGTGGGAAGCGATCGTCGCGCACATGCTGGCGGCGGAGCATGGTGCGGCCATGGCGGCACCGGCACAATACCGGTATCATGCCCTTAAACAAGAGGAATGCATCGCCTGAGGGGCGCGTGATGGATCAGGCGGAAGGTTTACGCAGGATGCGGGCAAGAAAACCGGTAAAGGTCATTGCAGTGGCCAGCGGCAAGGGGGGGGTGGGCAAGACCAACGTCGTGGTCAACCTGGCCATTGCCCTGGCGCAACTGGGGGCCAGGCCCCTGGTCTTCGATGCGGATCTGGGCTTGGGCAATATCGATATCCTCCTGGGCCTCTCGCCGCGCTACAACCTGTCCCATGTGCTCAGTGGGGAACGGCGCATCGACGAGGTGCTCGTCCGCGGCCCCCAGGATATCCTCATCCTGCCCGCCGCCAGCGGCATTGCCAATATGGCCATTCTGGATGCCCAGGCCCGGGCGGCCCTGGTGCATGCCGTCAGCAGCCTCGACCTGGCGGTGGATTTTTTGCTCATCGATACGGCCGCCGGCATCGCTGGCGATGTCCTGACCTTTAGTTGCGCTGCCCAGGACCTGATGGTGGTGGTTTCCAATGAGCCCGCGTCCATCACCGATGCCTATGCCCTGATCAAGGTCCTCAGCCGCGATTACGGTCAACGCCGCTTCCGCATCCTGCCCAACATGGTTCGGGATGCCCGCGAAGGGCAGCTCCTCTTCCAGCGGGTGGCCGCCGTTGCCGACCGTTACCTGGATGTGACCCTCGACTTGGTGGGCAGTATCCCCCTGGACCCGGCGCTGCGCGGTGCGGTGCGGGCGCAGCGGGCCGTGGTCGAACTGTACCCCTCCAGTCCCGCCGCCGGGGCCTTTCGGGCGCTGGCCCACACCGTGCGCAACTGGCCCATGCCCCAGGGGCCCAGTGGGCATCTGGAGTTTTTCGTCGAGCAACTGGTTGGTGGCTCGTCCGTCGTGCATGGCGCATGAATACCGCCCTCTCCCCGGATCAACGGGTGGCGCGGGACGCCCAGGTGGTACGTTATGCCCCTCTGGTGCAACGGGTGGCGCAGCGCATCATCGCCCGCCTGCCCGCCAATATCGAGCTGGGCGACCTCCTGCAGGCCGGCATGATGGGCCTGATGGATGCGCTCAGCGCCCAGCCCGAAGGAGAGGGGCCGGGCTTCGCGGCCTATGCCAGCGCGCGCATTCGCGGCGCCATTCTGGATGAACTGCGCGCCCAGGACTGGCTGCCCCGTCGTGCCCGCGCCAAGGAACAGAGCATCGCCAAGGCCATCGCCCGTCTGGAGCAAAAAAAGACCCGTCCCCCCAGCGATGAAGAAATAGCGCAGGAGCTGGGGTGGTCTTTGGCTGCCTACCACGCTGCCGTCGCCAGCGGGGGCAATCAACTCCTCTATCTGGAAGACCTGGCCGAGGGCCATGACGCCTATGCCGGACGCTATTTACGTGATGAGCATGCCAGCGCCGAGGCGATCCTCAGCTCCGCCGAATTCGCCCGGGATCTGGAGGCGGGGATTACGCAATTGCCGGAGAAGGAGCGGCTGGTGCTCGCCCTCTATTATCAGGAAGACCTGACCCTCAAGGAAGTGGGCGAGGTGCTCGATATCAGCGAATCCCGCGTCAGCCAGCTTCTCCGCCAGGCCACCCTGCGCCTGCGCAGCATGCTGTTGGAATGGTCCGATGCTTCGTGAGGGCGATGAGGGAACGGCGCACCGCTCTGCCGGGGGCCTTCCCGTTGCCGCGGCGGACTTGCCGTTTCTCGAAGGATCGCGGGTATTGCTCGCGGCTCGGGAGCTCGCGTGGATATCCTGACCATCGCCGGTCTGCTCCTGGGTTTGGGCGGGATCCTGCTGGGGCAGATGCTGGAGGGCGGGAAAGTCGCTTCCATCCTGCAGTTGACGGCCTTCATCATCGTTATCGGCGGTACCACCGGCGCCGTCATGATCCAGTACACCATGCCGATTTTCATCAAGGCATTAAAGATGCTTCCGTGGATGATCTTCCCGCCCAAGAGCGCACCCCAACCCATCGTGGAAAAGATCCTGGAATGGAGTAACACCGCCCGTAAAAATGGCCTGCTGGCCCTGGAGAGCATGGTGGATTCCATTGCCGATCCATTTCTGCAAAAAGGCTTGCAGATGCTGGTGGACGGGACCGAGCCGGAAAAGATTCGCGCCACTTTGGAAGTGGAACTCCTGGCTCGCGAGGAACTCGATCGCCAAGCGGCCAAGGTCTTTGAATCCGCTGGCGGTTATGCCCCGACCATCGGCATTCTGGGCGCCGTGCTGGGGCTGATCCATGTGATGGAAAACCTCGCCGACCCGGCCAAGCTGGGCGCCGGCATCGCTACCGCCTTTGTCGCCACGATTTATGGCGTGGGTTCGGCCAACCTCCTGTTTCTGCCCATCTCCAACAAGTTGAAAGGGGTGGTGCACGAGCAAAGCTACCTGCGGGAGATGATCATCGAGGGACTGGTGGCCATCGCCGAGGGCGAAAACCCCAAGATCATCGAGAGCCGGCTGCAGAGTTTCTACGCCCGCTGAAAAAGACTATGCTTTAAATTCGTGAACCTGAAAACGGCATTGGCCCAATGCGCGGCAGAACACTGCGCCAACCGTCCAATCTAGGTTGCATGATCCTGGAGGCACTGCGAAAGATGGTGCTGGGCTTCGCCGCCGCGCTAGCATGGCATCTTGCAAAGGCCCCGGAAGGCTTTCCAAGGAGCGCGCCGTGGCCGATGCAACGATTCCCCCTGTGGGTACCACACCGCCCGTGCTTCCCGTAAGGCCAGGCGCAGAAAAGCCGGAGAAAAAGCCGCCGCGCCAAAAGGACCGTCCTCCGGAAAAGGACACGGATCCGGATCATTGCATCGATGACTATGCCTGATCATCCCGCCGTACACGGCGGCTGTGGAAATGGCGATAGATGACCTCGCCCGGACCGCCGCCGGGGCGGCGCTGGAGATGGTGGGCTTCGGTCCAGTCCACTTCGGCACTCATGGCCCGGCACTGGCTCTGCTGCAGGGCGACGCGGGCGGCGCCAAGGATGACGGACTCCGGGACGGGGGCGTTGCGTTGTGGCCGGCGCAGCAGCACATGGCTGCCCGGCAAATCCTGCACGTGGAACCAGAGATCCCAGGGGTTGGCGACGCGGAAGGTGAGGCGATCGTTTTCCTTGGCATTGCGTCCCCACAGCAATTCAAAGCCGTCGAGCCACATCCGGCCGAAAGGCGTGGAAGCGGAAGCCGCTGCGGCTGAAGATTCCGGTGCTTTTCCGGGCCCCGGCAATGGTCTGTCACCGCGCCGCCCGAGGTCCGCATTGCCGTTGCCTTGTTCCCAGGCGGTCCTGAAAGCCTGCAGCCGTTCCCATTCTGCGCCTTGCGCTGCCAGACGCGCCTGGGCCTGCCGGCGGCCGCGCTCGCTGCGCCGCGCCTGCGCCATCAACCATTGGGCCTGCTGGTGGAGCCGTTTGCCGGCGGGTACAGGGATGTGGATGCTTTGCACCGGATCGACCGTATAGTCCCAGGCATGGAGCGGGCCGCCGGGATGGACGGCGTCGGGCAGGGCGAAGAGGGCGTGGGCCATGCGCCGGTATTGTTCCGGATCTTCCCAGCGTGCCAGGTCGGCGCGGATATTTTCCAGCTTTTTGCGCTGCTGCGCCTCGCGCTGGGCCAAGACGGCTGCGTAGGCGAGGTCCTTGGGAGGCACGCCGACGGGCAGGGCGATGGCGCTTTCCCAGGGGACCTCCGCCAGCACCTCCCAGCCGGGAATAGCGATGGGGTAGAGGATTTCCATGCCGGCGCGGCGCAAACGCCACCACGGCTGGCAGCCTTGGGGGCGTTGTGCCAGCGCTTCGGCCAGGGCTGCCTGCCCGGCCTCGTCCCAGGGGCGATAGCTGGGCGCCATACGCTGGAGGGGGTCGCCGTTGGTGTCGCTCTGATCGTTTGCCGGGGTATACACTGCGCCGGGGAGGAAACGCGGCCGGGCCTGTTCCAGGCTATCCCAGCGCCAAGCCAGGCGGATGCGGGCCTCGTCGTCGAGCAGGACGATATTCCCCCTGCCGCCGAAGCATTCGGCGATGAGGCTGAGGCGATCTTCACGCTTGCTCAATTGCGTGCGGGAAAAATCAAGGCGAACGATCCGGTCGGCCCAGGGCAGGGACAGCTCCTCCAGGCGAAAGCCGCGCAGCCGTTGGGCGAGTTGTTTGACGAATGCGCTCTGGGGCGGCTGCTCCTCTTTTCGGGCGGCCCGCCATAGACCCAGCGGCGTGCGATGGGCGAGGAGGGCCACGGCCTCATCGCGAAAGTGCAGCACTACCCCGCCCGGCCATTCGTCCACCCGTTGGAGCATTTTTCCCTGGCAAAGGGGCTGAAGACATTGCACGGCCGATTCGAGTTGCAGGGTATCCATGAGGCCTAGCATAACATAGCCATCAATCTGACTGCCGCCGCGGAATATTTGCGCGAAAATAATTTGACAGCCGACGGGCAAATCCTTATATTACGTCGCATCGGGGCCATAGCTCAGCTGGGAGAGCGCTTGAATGGCATTCAAGAGGTCGGCGGTTCGATCCCGCCTGGCTCCACCAGTAGAAACAGGCACTTAGGAGAATAACCTAGGTGCCTTTTTTATTTTTCTGGACATTTTCTGGACAAATTTGGCTAAAGCCTCGTATCTTTGGGCACCAGGGCAGCCGCAGAGTGGATCTCTATCCCTGCTCGTGAGTCATGAGCACTGTCCAGAATTGTCCAGAGAGGTGTCCAGATGGCGGGATTCTACGAGCAGAGGGATCGGGACGGGAATCTGATTGGCTGGCAGGCCAAGGTTCGCAAGAAGGGTTATCCGACCCAGACCCAAGTCTTTCGGTCCAAACGCGAGGCGCAGGACTGGTCGGCCATCATCGAGTCGGAGATGGTACGGGGGACGTTCGCGCCGCGCACGGAAGCGGATAGGACCACGCTGGGCGAGTGTTTTGAGCGGTATCTAGCCGAGGTTACGCCTGGGAAGAAGGTTAAAGCTGGATGCGGGGAATACAGCTTTATTGCAAGCTGGCTGAAACGTCCTTTGTCGAGGCGATCCATGTCCGACATTCGAGGTGTGGATGTGGCAAAAGTCATCCGGGACATGCAAACCGAGGGCAAAAGCCCAAACACCATCCGCCTGCACATGGCGGCACTCTCCAATTTGTTTGCCGTAGCAAAATCCAATTGGGGCATGACATCTCTGGATAACCCGGTAACCGGGGTTCGCAAGCCAAGGCTGCCCGGTGGCCGCGAGCGACGGTTGCTCACGGGAGAAATGGGCGCATTACTTGGCGCGGTGGATCTGAACATGGCTTGCCTGATTGCGCTGGCCCTTGAAACAGCCATGCGACGCGGAGAGATTGTGTCGCTGACGTGGAGCAAGGTGGATATAAAAAACAGATCACTTTTCTTGCCAAAAACCAAGAATGGTGATGCCAGAACGGTTCCGCTTTCACCTGCTGCAATCATCGCGCTGGAAATTGCACTGGAAAATGCCCCAAACAAAAAGAATGGTTCAGTGTTCGGGTTATCCGATGATGCGGTGGACAGCGCGTGGGAT
>JABEBX010017730.1_pt1 | contig 30347 bp, 30 predicted proteins | sample 7245971 | NCBI WGS metagenome assembly JABEBX01 (sample SAMN14506365, study PRJNA622280) | hot springs metagenome | biome: hot spring [ENVO:00000051]|acidic hot spring [ENVO:00002120]; feature: spring [ENVO:00000027]|sediment [ENVO:00002007]; material: sediment environment [ENVO:01001048]... | reverse complement strand
TTTTCAATCCCAACATAAGACTACCCTCAAATTTTGCTTAACCTTATCTTTATTAAATTTGTTTAAGCCCTATATATTTATATATTGACAGCGCCTTTATGCATGTCCAAGGCCCTGATTTTTTGCTTAGGCAAGCCTCTGCTAATCCGCAGCCTATATCAGCATAAGCATTATCAGATATTATAGGTTAAATGGACTAGGGTAAGATGTGCAGCTTGTTTGCCAAAGCCTAAATATTACTGGCGCCTTTCTAATTGCAGGCGCACTTTTTTCCTGAACGCTTTGCCATACCTTTCCAGATAGGCGTCAAGCCTGCTTTGATCTATTGATTTTGCCAGGGCATCGAGAGCATCATCCCTGATTCCATGCTTGTAATAAATCAAATCAATTAAGGTCTTTTCCGCATCAGAAACAGGAATCCAAAAATCATAATACCTTATAAAATTGAAGCCGAAAAATAGGTTGGGCTTTACCCTCTTAACTAGATAGTTTGCGTTATAGAAGTTCCTAAGGCCTTCCCTAACTGTATTTGTAGTCATAACTATAGGATTTGCAGCTTGGGTCCAGAGGTTTCTATAGGACAGGGCATCTTCCATCCCATAATAGAATGGCCTGTAAGCAAAGCCCACGACAGTAATATCGTCATCAAATGTGTAAACGCCTTTGCGTATTCTTTTTAACCCGCCCCGTTTAAGCATTTTGTTAATAATAATTTTGAGGTATCTTTTACTGACGCCTGTTTCATTAAGCAGTACCCTCATGTCAGTCAAGGTGAAAACTGGAAACTGCTTTGTGCCAAATTTTTCTTTTATCAGGGTCATATACTTTGTCACGATACCTTACCCCTTATGTAATTTACAAGATTATCGAATGTTGGTATGGGGCCCTCATAGATTAAATCCTCAAGCCTTCTTTCCTCAGCCTTATCAGGCTTTTTTATTGAAGACAAAAAGTTTGACACCTGCCTTTTTACCTTCCCGATCTACACAGCATCTATTAGAATTCGCAGGTCATATAGGTCTGTAATAATCGCCTATCGTTGTACGCATCCATTTTTTCCGCTATTAAAGCCTCAGGCGGAAGCGTAAGGACCTCATAAAAAGTGCCATCAAGGTTTTCGTAACTTTTAATTATCGGATTTTTATAGTACTTTTTATAGTTTATATCTATTTCTGAAAATATCCCGCCAAGAGAAATTTCTATAAAGATAAGGTTGCCGGTATCTTTGAACTTCAAGACTTTGGCACCATATTTCTCAACAATTCCGGGTATCCTACTTTTCATATCCTCCAATTTTTCCTGTGACTTTAGGTATACATCGATGTCTTTTGAAAACCTTCTGCTCCCAAAGCACCTCCATATTGTTGTTCTGCCATGCAGTTCTACAGTATTGTCAATTTCGTAAAGCACCCTTGTAAGCACGTCCTCCAAAAGTGCTATATCCCTCTGCGATTTCTTCTTGAGCCTGTTTAATAAGGGTATATCCATATAATAACCAAAGTTCATATTTTATTATAACTTTGGTTACGATAAATGAAATCGTCGCATGGCTTGAAGGCTTTTCTTGGCTTAAGGAAAAGATTTAGAATGCATTTATATTAACTGCAGCTTGCATATAGGCTTGGCGGAGGTGGGGTTTGAACCCACGGCCTCTAGATTTCTCGTCATCGCAATAATGCTCATCACTCATAATGCTATGCATATGAGTCTAGCGCTCTAACCAGGCTGAGCTACTCCGCCGATAAAAAGCCCGATGCATTATAAATTAATTGTACAGGTATAAATTACTTTTGCAACTTATTCACATAGCGCGAAGTATACCTCAGGGCTTTTTCGTAGAGCTTGGGTATCTTTCCCCCGAAGCCGTTATAGTAAAGCACATCTCCGCGCACTATTGTAGCTTCCACATTGCTAGGATTGTATGAATATACTATGTCATTTATCTTTGGCTGTGAAGCGTTGGCATTGTTCAGCGGCGGCTTAAGCAGTACAATGTCAGCCCGTGCCCCCACATATATGCCTGCCGCATTTCCGTATAGCACTTTCGAGGCATTTTTCGTGGCAAATTCAAAAGCCTGCATGGCTTTTATGCTGCCTGCGGATTCTGCAGATTGGAACAATGCGCCGTATTTCATTTCTGCAAACATGTCCAGGGCGTTATTGCTTGCCACGCTGTCTGTGCCTAGGGTTATGTTTGCCCCATTGCTTAGCAATTCTTTTATAGGCGCCTTGCCTGAGCCAAGCTTCATATTGCTCGTAGGGTTGTATGATACCGCGCCAGCACTCCGCGAAAGCGCCTTCATCTCGTTCCCGTTAAGCCATACGCAGTGCACCGCTACCAGCCTTTTGTTTATGAAACCAAGCTTGTTAAGCCATTCTACCGGGCGCATTTTTGTATTTTTCCTGTGCTCGTCAACCTCGTAAGCGGTTTCCGCTATGTGCATTGTGGTAAGCGTATCATATTCCTCCGCGAGTTCCGAGGCGGCCATTATTGTTTCCCTTGATGCGGCGTATACGCCTTGCACAGCAACCATGGGCCTTACGCGCTTCACGCTGTTGCTCTTGATGAAATGTTCCGCGTTTTTTATGGGGTCGCCCTTTTGCGTCGTCTTATCCTTGTCAAGCACGACCCACGCCAGGTTTCCTTGGTAGCCCATATCGTTTATAGCCCTTGCGACCTCGTCCTCATAATAATAGAAGTCAACGAAATCGGTTATGCCGTTCCGCATCATTTCCGTTATCCCGATTATCGCAGAATTGTATACGAGCTCCCTGGTGTTTATGGAATCGAAGTTTGAGGTTATTTCAAGGAACTTTTCCAGAGGGACATCGTCCACCAATCCCTTTAATGGGGACATGGCAATATGGGCGTGCGTATTTATAAGGCCTGGAATGGCTATGAGATGGCCTTTCTCAGCGTCTATGACGATGTCGGCTTTATCGTTTAGATGGCCCAGCCTGCTTATTGCCCCGTTTTCGAGCAGCATATCTGTCTTTTTGAAGGAATCCCCTATCAGGGCATATACTTCTTTTATCAGTACGCTTTTATTGCCCAAGAACTCATCCTGCATAGTTTGCTTGTCCTGCCAGGATAGCAAACCGCTTATTCAAAATGCGATCGCCGGGATTTGAACCCGGGTTTTTGCCTTGGAAGGGCAAAGTCCTACCAGGCTAGACTACGATCGCTTGAGCTCAAGAATAAGTTTGTAGCATCAAGCTTAAAATGACTTTCGATTTTTAGGTAAAAATCGAAAATACAGGAATCGAAAAAATAAATGAAGGATAAAGCATCAGTACTGAAATAGGAGGGCGCCGCAAACGCGGCGCCGTATTTGCTTAATGTATCTATTATTGCTTCGCAGCTATTATTACCGCTGCTGCGCCAATCCTTTGCATCTGCCTGCGCTTCCTTACCCTGCTGGCTTTTTGCATGACTTTAACTGTTTTCTTTGCTAGGAAGCTCACCAATGCGGCTTCTGCATTTTGATCCGGCTCTTCATTTGTTATTTGCTTTATCAGAGAGCCAAAGTCCAGCTCCTTCAGTTTTGCTGCGGCCATCTCTTCCATTTCTTGTTCTGATGCATCGTTTTCAGATGCTATTTCCCCCTCTTTTTCCCCTACTTTTTTTATTGTTGTCTCCATACGGAACCAACTTAGGTTTTTTTATTTTCACCTATACTATTATTTCGGTTTTGGTATATTTAAAGCTTTTGCGGAACTTTCTAACATTAAATTAGAATATTGCATATTATGCCTTGGTTGGCTTACATCTGCTGCAGGATTAGCTGAATGTTATTATAGCATTTGCAGAATAGCCAAGATATGTTGTGGTAATTACAACATTCCCAACAGTAGTGCTCGATATGTAGTCTGTTGCAGTGCCTGACGAACCGGTGAAAGCGCTGCCGGTATCGAGCCTTGCGATGCCATTGTTTGTGGAAAGGTTTAGCGTTATGCCTTCTGTCTTTGAGCCGCCGAAAAGAAACGACACATTTATTGCATCTCTCATGCCATTGGCTTTGACGGAAGCATATTCAGGGGTTATTGATATGCCTGTAAACCCCTGAGGCGATGGCGCTGTAAGCGCATAATCCAGCACGCCCTTGTATATCTGCTGCGGCGGGTCGCCGCACGTGCCATTGAATTCACCGTATTTGCTGAGGCCGCAATTGTAATCTTCTATGTAAACATTCGTTTTTAGGTTTTTGCCGAATGAGTTGGGTATTGACGTCAGGCAAACAAACGATGCGCCGGGATTTATGTATTGGGGCGTGCAGTTTGACGTGTAATTATTGTTGTTTATGCTTACTGTCATGACCGGATCCTTTATTGGATAGTACTGCGGGTTGCTTACCATTAAGCCTACGCTTATTACATTTGGTGTTGACGGGTTCACACCCACGTAGTAGTTATTGCATTGAACTCCGGTTATAAATGTGCATGTATTCGGAGGTATTGACATCGGTATCAGTATATAGAAATAAAGCAGCCCTATTACCGCCACTATGAGAAGAATAGCCCAGCTATATGTTATCAGGTATTCTATAGCCCCTTGAGCCCTCACCGGTTTATTCCCCACTCCACCACCATTTAATAATGTTGTTGTTTCAGATATTTAATATTTTGGTCGCACTACTTATTCAATGCAAGCGAAGGTTTTTAGCGTTTCCTAAATGCGCGCAGCCTTCTGTATTCTAACATGTATAAGAAATATGTATTTGATCTTTCAGCAGCGTAGATTTATTGCGGTAAACAACGGTAATAAATATAGGAGTTAAATCGATAAAAAAAGGTTTCCCAAATTTGATGCATATTATTCCAGTTATATGTATAATTTGCGGCAAAGAAGCAGTAGGCTGCCAAGTGGATGAATCCTGCCCTGCGAACAAGTATTGCATTGAACATTTGGCGCACAGGGCACACAGACATGGAGAAATCCTGCACGCTTGAGGGCTTGAATCTGCGCACAGCGGCTTTCATTTGCGCAGTTTTATTTTGCTGAAGCCCAGATGCCCATGAAATGGGACTTCAGGTGTTTAATCTCGGCAGGATCCTTTATCAGTTCTATGTGCTCTATGTTCTTATGCATGCCAGAGAATGTAAGATTTGCGCTTCCCACTATGGCTTCGTCGTCGCTTATGTATATCTTTTCATGGACGAACTCGCCCGAAGTTTTTTTCATATGAAGGTTCTTACGGCTCTTTTTGCTTAGAAAAAGCGATATTATGTATGCTATAACCCATATTCCGAAAAAATCTAAGGCTATGAGCGAGAGCAGGTACTGCGACAGTAGCGCTAAAAAAATAGATATTAGGATAAGTATGCCTCCGTGCAATGGCTTTGGCCCTAACCTATGCGCCTTTATGCCGAATTGCCCGCTCAGGGAATCGTATGTGGATGGCGATGTGATTATATACACGGATTTCCTGCGAGAAATGCGCAGGAGCATTTTCATATAGTAGGGGCTTATGTACGGCGATATGATCCTGAGCTCCCTGCCCCTGGAAAAGATCATATGCTCTACGGGCTTGTATGATTGGCTTCCGCTTAACGATTTCCTGCCCTGCATTGCACCGTCATTGTTTCTGCTGCAATGTTTTTATAGCGATGCGGATGTTCGTGTCAAGTATCTCCAAAGGCACCAGGGGCATGTTTTCGTCAAATTCCTGCGTTAGGGTTATCTCGCTTGCATTGAGGTCCTGGCGCAGCTGCTTCATGTAGCTGCTTATTATATTGTCGGTCTGCGCGTTAGATTCTATGAAGATTTCTATCTTATCGGATCTCTTCAGGCCGAGATTCTTTCTCTCCAGCTGAACGCGCCTCTCCAATTCCCTTATGAAAGCCTCATATTCCAGCTCTTCGCTTTTCTCGGCGTTTATTGCGGCATAGCCGTATTCGAACTTTTTCATTGAATCGTTATTGCTGAACTCGAGTATCATGACGTGCTCCGGCTTTATCTCGAAAACTCCCTTGCTGGTATGCAGAGGGTATACGCCATTTGTCTCAATCGCTTTCTTTATTTCCTTCGTATCCGCGGATTTTATCGCTTCTGCCACGAACCCTGCCATATCCTTGAATTCGGGCCCTATCTTCTGGAACTGGGGCTTCACTTCTATGCCTACATCCACAACATTCTTCACTTCCAAAGACTTCGAGTTCGTATAGTCGGTTATCGTGCTTGAGTATTTCAGGAGCGTGTTGTACACGCGGTTATCGTTGACTTCTATAATCGCGCTCTTTATGGGCCAGCGCAGGGGCACGTGTTCCTGCTCGCGGCTGTTGAGTATTGTGCTTATGGCGGCTTTTACTATTTCAAAATCCCCTTCGAGCTCTTTGTCCATTAGAGTGTCTTTGGCTTTGGGCCACTCCGACATGAATACGCTCGTGTCTGTGCTGTGCAGGAGCCTGAGCGATATATACTCCGAGGTAAAAGGTATTATGGGGAATGAGAGGATAAGGACAGTGTTCAATACATTGCTTATCGTCTGCATCACGTAGTTCTGCGTGCGCTTGTCTCCGCTGAGCAGCTTCTTCTTCGCTATCTTCAGATAGAATCTGCTGAAGTCCTCGTTTATGAAATATTTTATCGCGTTTATTGCGTTGTGCGATTCATAGTTGTCCAGCGAGTTTGTGACAGATTCTATAAGCGACTGCAGCCTTGAAAATATCCATTTTTCCTCAGGGTCCATCTGCGCTATTCTGGGACTGAAACCCCATTTCGGCGCTACCTTTATGAGCTTGCCGTATTCCTCAACAAGATTGGCGGAGTTGTATAAAACATTTATGGTGCGCTCGGCTTCGCGCAGCTCGCGCGGGCTGAATAACAGGTCCAGCCATGGCGTGTGGCTTGTGCTCCACAGCCTGAACGCGTCCGCGCTGGTCATCTTCAGCAGCTCATCTATCGGCACATAATTGCCGAGCTTCTTGTGCATCTCCCGCCCGTCTTCGGCGAGCATCATGCCGTCAACTCCGACATGCTTGAAAGGCTTTACGCCGTATGCTAGCACGCTTATCTTTATAAGGCCGGAAAACCATCCCCTCAGCTGGTCCTTCCCCTCTATTATGTAATCTATCGGAAATAGCCTCTTGAAATCGTCTTCGGATCCTATGCTTGCCTTAAAGGCTATGCTGGAGTCTAACCATACATCCGCGACGTCTTTGACCCTGTGCATGGCGCCGCCGCATTCGCTGCATTTCGCTTCTATTGCATCTATGTACGGCCTATGCAGATCAGTAAGCTTTTCCACTTCGCGCTTGTTAACGGCTATGGACTTTAGCTCTTCCAAAGAGCCGACTACAGATATATGCTTGCATTTATCGCATTCCCATATGGGCAGCGGTATTCCCCAATACCTTTGCCTTGAAACGCACCAGTCAGGAGAGTTCGAAATCACGTCGGCCTGCCATGCCCCTGCTTCTTCAGGGTGCCATACGACCTTTGAATTTTCCGAAAGTATCTTTTTCTTTACCTTCTGTATGTTGAAGAACCATTGCGGCGTGGCCATGAATATGAGCTTTGAATCGCAGCGCCAGCAATGCGGATAGCTGTGCGTTATGCTGCCGTTGAAAAGCAGGGCGCCGAGCGCCTTTAGATCGGAGAGCACAGCCTTATTCGCGTCGTCCGGGACCTTTATGTGCTCGTATTTGCCTGCATCGGCGGTATATTCTGCATTAGCCGATATGGGCGAGAATATTGGAAGGCCGAGCCTTTTCCCCAGATTATAGTCTTTTATTCCGTGCCCTGGAGCTATATGCACCAAGCCCGTGCCGTCCTCCATGGTGACCAAATCCTCTGCAAGCTGGACTATGTGGTATTTTCTTAGCTCCTTTTGCTTTGGCACCAGCTCCTCCAACGGATTGGCGTACTGCATGCCTTCCATTTCAGATCCGAAGAATTCGCATATGGCTATGGCGCTCTGGTCCAGCATTGCCGAAACAGCTTCAAGCCTTTTCTTTGCCACTATAAGCTTTCTGTTGTCAAATTTCGCAAGCACATATAATTCTTTGGGGTTTACCGCCACTGATACATTGGAAGGAAGCGTCCACGGCGTAGTAGTCCATATAAGCAGGTAGTATGAGCCGTCCTCTTCTGCTATCTTAGCCTTCGAATCGTTCTTTATTACCTTAAACGGCACTAGAATCGATGGATCGTTGTCGTTAGAGTACTCGGCTTCCACGGTGCCCTGCGATACCGGGGTCTGGCACCTCGGGCAGTATAATGTGGCCTTTGTGTCCTTGTAAAGCAGCCCATTGTCGCTTATGCGCTTGAATATGCTCCACCCTGCTTCTATGTAAGGGCTGTTGTACGGTATGTACGGGTGCTTGAAATCAAGCGTTATGCCGAACCTCTCGTAATCCTTGTCCATCGCGCCTATGCCTTCAACCACGAAAGCTTTGCACTGCTTTATGAATTCCTCCACGCCGACCTTGTTCTCTATTTCCTGCTTGGATTTTAGCCCCAGCGCCTTCTCCACCTTGTTCTCTATCGGCAGGCCATGCACGTCATACCCAGGTATGTCACGCACGTCGAAGCCACGCATGCGCCTGTACCTCAGCGATATGTCTTTTATGGCTTTTACCCACATCTGGCCCGGATGCAGATTACCGGACACGTATGGCGGCCCGTCAAGGAAATAGAATTTCTTTTTGCCCCTGTTCCTTGCGCGTATCTGGCCCACTATATCGTTCTTCTTCCAGTAGTCGAGAATTTCGAGTTCATTAGCATTTAGATCAAGCATTCAACGCCACCAGATTTTTTGCGCAAGAAATATATTAAAGCGCTCTGTACGAAAAATTCATTGCTTTTCCAGCTGCAGCACGCGCTTAGATTTGTATGCGCGGCGCTTTTTCATGTCGCTCCAGCAGTCCTTGCATATCGTAAGCTTTAATATTTTCGTAGCGGTTTGGGAGCTCTTGACGCAGCTGTTGCATATGATTCTGCCGCAGTAATCGCATTTATATTGCCTATATATCTCTTTCTTGCATCTTTCACAGAGTGTTGTCATTGTATCCTACCTTTAAGCATGTTCTAAATACCTGTTATTGCTATAAACTTTATTTAAAGAAATATTAAAATTACTTCTTTGGCCAATAAGCATCGGCTTTGCTTTACTTGCCTGTATTCTTTGGCAAAGCGCATATAGCAGGTAATAATTGTGAAGATATATATAAAAACATACGGTTGCACGCTTAACCAGGCTGACAGCGCTATGCTTGCCGATTTGAGCAGGGGCGAAGGCATGGATATAACAAGCGATGAGAACGAAGCCGATGTAATCGTGATGAACACATGCACAGTCAAGGGCGCCACGCAAAACCGCATAGTGTACAATCTGAAAAGGCTGGAAAATGAAAAAAAGCGCATTGTGGTTACCGGATGCATGGCCGGAGCAAACAGCGACATAATAAGCAGGTATGCGCCCGATGCAAGCATAGTCACAATACAGAACATGCAGGAGATGCCCGCCGCTATAAATGCCGCGGCCAACGGTGAACGCGAGGTCATCACAGGCTACAAGAAAGTTGATAGGATCTCGTTCTACAAGGGCAATGGCTCTGTAATCGCAAAGATACCGCTGAGCGATGGATGCCTGAGCTCGTGCTCTTTCTGCGAAACGAAATTCGCCAGGGGCCAGCTCAATAGCTTTTCTGAGGAGCTCATACTGAAAGCGATAGGTTATGAAGTCGCGCGGGGCTCCAAGGAGATAGACCTGACGGCGCAGGATACAGGGGCTTACGGTCTGGATAAAGGCACCAATATAGCGATGCTGATGGAAAAGGTTTCGCACTTGGAAGGAAGCTTCAAGGCGCGCGTGGGCATGCTGAACCCAGAACATCTGCACAGGTACATGGAGGATCTGATAAAGGCTATGCAGAGCGAAAAGTTCTACAAGTTCATGCACCTGCCAGTGCAGTCAGGCAGCGACAATGTCCTTAGGGCTATGCGGAGGAATTATACGATAGAGGAATTTATGGAAAACGCAAAACGGCTTAGGGATGCCATACCTGAACTGACAATAGAAACTGATATTATAGTGGGGTTCCCAGGCGAAACCGATGAGGATTTCGAAGCCACCCTAAAAGTTTTGAAGGAGTTGAATCCGGCGGTGACGAACGTCTCGAAATTCGCGCGCAGGCCGCATGCTTCCGCTTCGAAGATGAAACAGCTTGGCATAGAAACGATTAATGAGAGGAGCGCAGAGGTTTCTAGGCTCGTGAGAAATATCCAGAAGGAAAACAATGCGGCTAGCATTGGCAAGTACGCAGAAGTGCTGTTCACCGAAAAGACCGGAATTTCCCTGAACGGCAGAGACCCGTCCTACAGGCAGGTAGTGGTTCCGTTCGGCGAAGGCGGCAGGGATATAGGCATCGGAGAGATAAAAACAGTAAGGATTTATAATGCAACGTCGAATGCATTGTACGGAAGAGTTAGTTGAGTGTTTGCATGTACAGCGATAGGATTCTTGAATTTCTTAAACGAAATGGCATAAGTTATGGGGATTTTATACGCGTGGAAAGCGATGGGATAAGCGAGGAAGGGGAGCTTATGCCAAGCACTGAGGCGAACGACCCAGAAGCGCTGATCCTGAAAACCAAGAGCGGTTATAACATAGGCTTGAGGTTCGATGATTGCGTTATAACAAAGATAAAGAATGGCACCGAAATAAAAAGTTTCCCGAAGGCTTCGCTCAAGCAAAGCGCAAGCCTGCCAGGCGTATCATTGATATATACCGGCGGAACGATAGGCAGCAAGCTCGATTACAAGACCGGCGGAGTCTACATGCTGCTGAAACCCGAGGAGCTCATGTATGAAGTGCCGGAGCTTTCCGATGTCGCAAGCATAAACGTAGAATCCCTTTTCAGCATTTCCAGCGAAGACATGTCTTATCACGAATGGCAGGCCATAGCTAAAGAGGTCAAGAGGGTCTATGACAACGGGGCTCGGGGCGCAGTCATAACCATAGGAACGGATACCATGCATTACGCGTCCGCGGCGTTGTCGTTCATGCTGAACGGCATAAACATGCCAGTAGTTTTGACAGGAGCGCAGAGAAGCAGCGACAGGGGATCGAGCGATGCGTTTATGAATCTCTATTGCTCCACGGTGGTCGCCGCCAGATCCGACGCGGCTGAGGTAGGCATATGCATGCATAAATCGTCTTCGGATAACTTATGCGGATTCATACTTGGCACAAGGGCAAGAAAGATGCACACTTCCAGAAGGGACGCGTTCAGGCCAATAAACAGCGATTATGTCGCGGAAATAGACTTCGATGGAAAGATAAGCTATGGCAAGACAGAGTATAGGCATTTGGAAAAAAAGCGCACAGATTTTAATGCAGTGACAGGATTTGAGGATAAGGTGGCTTTGGTCAAATCCTATCCCAATTCCGACCCCGGAATAATAGATTATTACATTTCCAAGGGGTACAAGGGCATTATAATAGAGGGTACAGGTCTTGGGCACACCCCGGTGTCCACAGAGCATAGCGGAAAATCGTGGCTTCCGAATATATCGAAAGCTTCCAAGGACGGAGTCATAGTGGGCATGACTTCGCAGTGCATTTATGGCAGGGTAAATCCGAACGTATACAGGAACCTCAGGCTGCTGAGCGGCGCGGGCGTGGTATACTGCGAGGATATGACTCCGGAGACCGCTTACGTGAAGCTCGGATGGCTCCTCGGAAATTATGACGCCGAAAAGGCAAAATCCATGCTTAGCATGAATATAGCAGGGGAAATAAGCGACAGGACATTATACAAAAATTTTCTTGTGTGATGTATCGGCAGGTGCATTCCTATGGGCAAATATGATTACGAATATTACAAAAGCATTGGCTTCATGTGCGGGCTGGAAATACACCAAAGGCTTGCCACCGCGGAAAAGCTTTTTTGCTCTTGCAAAGCGGACATTTCCGAAGGCGAAGTTGTTGGGGAGATAGAGCGCAAGCAAAGGGCAGTCGCTGGAGAGCTTGGCGATGTGGACAGATCCGCAAAGTTTGAGGAGACCCGCGACAGAAGATTTATTTACGAAATCCATTCAGGGCACGCCTGCCTGGTGGATGTCGATGAAGAGCCTCCGCATAGGATGAATGATAAAGCCTTGCAGATAGCGTTGGCGGTTGCGGCTTCCATGGATATGAAAATAGGTTATGAGCTTGAGCCGATGCGCAAAGAGGTTGTGGACGGCAGCAATCCCAGCGCATTCCAAAGGAGCACGCTTGTCGGGATAAACGGGCGCATAGATGTTGATGATCATGCGGTGGAAATACCCTCAATGTTTATCGAGGAGGAGTCTGCAGGGATCATAGAGAGCAAAGGCAGCGAAATAAAGTATGACACTTCAAGGATCGGGATACCGTTGGTGGAAATCGACACTTTTCCTTATATAAGAACCCCCGGAGAAGCAAAAGTGGTGGCGTTATACATAGGCACGCTGCTCAGGCTTACAGGAAATGTGCAGAGAGGCATAGGCTCCATAAGGCAGGATGTCAACGTTTCCATACGCGGAGGCTCCAGGATAGAGATCAAGGGGCTGCAGGAGCTTTACGACATGGATAAATTCATAGAGAATGAGGTGGAGCGGCAGAAAAGGCTCCTCGAAATCGCAAAAATGCTCAAGGACAAAAGCGCATCGGTATCGGAACCCGTTGAACTCACAGGCATATTCCACAGCACTGGCGCCAAGCTCATAAGGCAGGCGCTTGATAATGGCGGCGCAGTGGAGGGGTTCAAGCTTTCTGGCTTCGCGCATGCCCTTGGCATGGAGGTAAATCCCAACAGGAGGCTTGGAAGCGAAATAAGCGATTACGCAAAAATGGCCGGAGTCAGGGGCCTGATCCACAGCGATGAGGATATGGGCAAGTACGGCATATCTGAAGAAGAGCTCGCAGGTGTGGCAAAAAGGCTAGGCATGCTGGATGGCGACGCGTTCATACTCATAGCCGCTCCAGAGGAGCAGGCGCTCAAGGCTTCACGCTTCGCGATCGACAGGGCTAAGACGGCCATCGAAGGCATACCGCCGGAGACAAGAGCGGTCGACAATAGGGATTTTTATACTACGAAGTTCCTGCGGCCCCTGCCCGGAGGCTCGCGCATGTATCCGGAAACCGACGCGAAGCCGATGCGCATAACGCAGGGAATGCTTGACGCGGCGGAATCAGGTAAGATAGACATAAACGCCGAACGCAGGATGCTCGAGAAAGAGTTGGGCAGCGACCGGCTTGCAGAACAGGTCATGATATCGCCAAGGCTTCAGCTTTACAAAGAGGTGTCGTCATTTGATGGAGCTGATAAGGCTTTGATAGCGAATGTCTTGCTCCAGCGCTTTACCGAGCTTAAGCGCGACGGCATCGACGTGGAAGCCCTGAGCCCGCAGGCCATAAAGAGCATATTCGAGCTTTACTCCGAGGGCCGGATAACGAAGGCGGTAGTGGATGAGCTCCTAAGGCTTGCAGTAAAAAACGTAGGTATGGGGCTTGAAGATATAATAAAAGCCAATAAGCTCATGCGCATAAAAGGCAACGAACTGGTAAAGCTGCTCGAAAGCGAAGGCTATGATAAAAAAATGGAACAGAAAGAGAAAAGCCTTTTCATAAAGCGCTTCATGTCGAAATACAGGCTCAATGTGGACGGAACCGAGCTCAGCGCATTAGTTGCATAACGCCTTAGGCGCATCTTTCGCTTTCGTCTACAAAAATACGGACTTCTTCTTGCTTATAAGGACATCGTCCTCGAAACGCACACCGCCGAACCCTTTTATGTATATTCCAGGTTCGTCGCTCACCACCATGTTTTCCTTAAGCTTCTTGCTTGTGGTTGTCAAGCCTATCCCGTCATGCACATCTATGCCTATCTGATGGCCAAGCGAATGGATGAAACAGCCATTGTATATGCCGCCGTTCACAGTGTTTATGAAGTTTGCCACCGCTTCGTGCGCATCCTCACCGTCGGCCCCGGCGCGGGCTTTTTCAAGGCCTATTTTCTGGGCTTCCTTCACTGCAGCCATTATTTCTGACATGCGCTTGTATTTCATTGACTGCTTGTCCGGTTTGAATATGAATGTTCGCGTCATGTCTGCGCAGTAGTTCTTGTATTTTGCTCCGACGTCCATGAGAAGGAATTCGTTCTGCTTTAGCTTCGTATCGTCAGGCATGTGGTGCGGCAATGCCGCGTTGGACCCGAAAGAGACTATGCTGCTGAATGACGTCCCGTCGGCGCCCAGCGAATTGAGTATGAATTCAAACCTTGCTTTGAGCTGCTTTTCCGTCATGCCTGCTTGAAAATACCGCTGCACCTCGTTTAATGCGGTCTTTGTGATGCTTACCGCCTTTCGCATCAATGCAATTTCATAGCTGTCCTTGACCTCCCGTGCTCTGGCCAGGTTTTCCGATGCATCTACAAATTTTTCACTTTTCAGTGCTTCCTGTATGAATTGAAAATATTTGTTAGGCAAAAATCCGTAGTTTAAGCCTATGCTTTTTGCGCCGGAAGCATGCTTCACGAGCGCTTTGGACAATTCTCCGCTTTTGACAATCTGAACGTCCATAATTCCGGGCGCCTGCTCCACGGCAGTTTCATATTCAAGCTCACTGGTAAGCAGTGTCATGTGCTGCCTGCTTACAATAAGCACGGATTCCTCGAATATCCCACTGGTAAACCCGGTCAGGTATAAGAAGTTGCTGTCCTCCGAGTCTGTATTCATCAGCACAAGCCTATCAAACTTCGAGCCTTCGAACACTTTTTTAAGCCTTGTCTTGATATCCGCTTTTTGCGCCATTTAAGGACCTCCAGAACAGTATATCTGCGTAACAAAAATAGATAAATATATGCAACTGCTTAATTTACATGGTAGTTCTGGTTGGACAGGAAAAAGATGATAGAGGAGATAAACAATACTGCTATGCCGATCAAGCGCTCTGCGATAGCATATGCCCACATGAGGGATCCTGCGCTGCTCAGATATTATTACAAGGTAAAAATGCTTCCGATAATAAACAGCACAGAGCTTGTGGGAAGTTCCCCCACTGATATATTCATAGGGAGGTTCGGATACCCGAAGGTGTTTGTAGGGCCGATGCTTCCGCCTGAATTCGGAGATACCTCGATAATGGGCATGCCGGAGCGCTGGCGCTTCATGGACATAGAAAACATAGTCGAGATGAGGTCGAAGCTAGTAAGGGGCATGAGTGTGGCAAACGTCAGGGACGTGGGAAAACGGGGAGTTGAATCTATGGTGCAGGACTTAGCACTGGCGGAGAGGCCGGCAGATACAGAGCTCGGATTTAAGGGCAAGCCTTTCATAAAAGCCGAATTCAACGACGAAGTACAGCCCTTCGGGCCTAGCGCCAGAATACAGAATTTCAAGGTTTACAACTTCAAGGCGAACCTTAAAATAGAAAAGATGCATTTCGATACTGACGCAAAGGCGACTGCCGCAATAACAGAGCTTTACCATAAAGGCATTGAGATATCACAGATACAGAAAGCCTTTTCTGCAGGGCTTTTTGGGATTGAGAAAGACAGGAAATTTGTTCCGACGAGGTGGAGCATAACAGCAGTGGACGACACGCTGTCAAAACAGCTGCGCGAAAAGATCAAGGATTACCCTGAAGTCGATGCCGTATACGCCTTTTACAACGTTGCGCTTGATAACCGCTGGCTCATATTCTTCATACCTGGGGCCTGGACTTATGAGTCAATAGAGGCATGGTACCCAAAAACAGTATGGAATGCCGACGGAAGCAGCATATCGATATATGGCTCGTACGAAGGTTATAAGGGGAGAAAAACATATGCGGAGATAGGCGGCTGCTATTACTCAGGAAGGCTTGCAACTGCAGAAAAGCTCGAAGACATGAAGAAGCAGGCCATGGTCCTTATACTGAGGGAAGTGCACGACGGTTACATAATGCCTGTAGGAGTATGGAATGTGAGGGAGCATGTGCGCGAAACGCTTGAAAAAAAGCCAGAGGTGCTGCATGATACTCCAGAAATGCTTAATTATATTAGAAGCAAGTTAGAGATAAGCCCGGAGAACTGGATAGCGAACAGCAGAATGCTTAGGGAGATGCTTTCGCAGCGCAGGATATCAAATTATCTTAAGTAGTAAAATGCATGGAAAAGGCCATGCAAGAAAATTAATACATGTTTTCCATCATGGACTTGTATTTCCCCATTTCACCGTCTTCTATGCGCTTGTACATTTCAATAACGTCGTCATTTGACAGATGGTAAAACTTTATCAGGTCTTTTCCGCAGATATCCCATTTGCTGAGCTCCTCTATCGCAGGAATAGCATTCTTTCCCAATTGGTTTATCATTTCTGATATTACATTTGATGCGTCGGAGTTGTTGTTTATTACGTTGTGGATAAGCTCGACTTCCTCATCAGTAAATCTCAGTTCGCCGACTTCTGCTTTGCCTGCATCCCTCAACAGAGATCCCGTTTCCTTCAATCCATAAGGATTCTTTTTCGATACCATATAGGTTCACCAGCATTATTGCCTTAAGCATTTTTCAAGCTCCTGCATAAAGCACCAAAGAAACTCAAAAACGCTACTCTTGTTTTTGTTCTTTGCATTAGCAACACTCAGGTTTAATTCCGCAAAGTCTGGATATACACAGTTGTTCGGGGCATATAAGCCCGCGAGAATATGTCATCAAGCTGAAAATTCTGGTTTTCATAGTATTCTGCCTTGGAAAGTTTACCGTCGCTGTCCAATTGCGATACTATTAAAGAGGTAGGGTTTGCCACAAGCTTGGTTTCAAGGTCTGCCTGCTTAAGGCTTATCTCATAGCATACGCTTATAAGCATCTTCTGGCCTGACTGATTAGTTTTCATTTTATTCTCTATAATCTGGTGCAGTTTGTCCTCCTTGAAAACAAGCTCATAACTTGATATAAGGTACCTATCTTTGGGGTTTAGCGAGTAAGTGTGCAGGTCTATACTATTTTCAGCCACTAAAACCGGCAGGACGTTGCGCATATGGTTGTAGCCTGCTATGTCTTTTATAAATACGGCTTTTGGCCATGTTCTTTTTATTTGGTCATTTTCTAAGTCTCCTGAATCATCTGACATCAGCCGGCTTGCAAAAGGCAGAATCACTTCGTCGACATATTCTCTGTTTATCCCAAATTCCAGAAGCGTTTTAAGCTCCCTGCCTGAATTGCTGGAGACATTAGTGTGTTTATAATAGACCATTTTATCACTAACTTAATGCTTTATAATAAAAACGCCAATAATATTTAAGCTTTGTTTTATGCTTATCCAGCTGTTTGGATGGCGATGGCATGATTATTTAAGCCTCTCGAGCATGTCCCTGAAAGCCTGCATCCCGTATTCAACCTTTTGTGGCATTACATCTACCTTTGACATTATCTTTTTTATTTTGGGTTTCAGCATATCAAGCTTGTTCGGTATCTTTCTTCGCAGCATTTCCCCGTAGCGCTTATAATTCTGCTCTTTTGTTACGTGCATGGCTCTTACGTTGAAACCGGATACGGCAAGCCTTACCTGGTCTTCCACCACAGGTATGCTTTGCGATAGATAATGCGCAGTCCGTTTAGCAACATCCTCAGGGTCAAATACCTGGAGCTGCGAGAACAGGGCGATGAATACGCTCCGTGCCCTTGTCTCGGTAAATACCAGTGGATTGATGCTTGTGGCGATGACAAAAGCTATTTCTGGCACGCTTATCTTTATGCCGCTGTATCTTAAGTCGACTTCGATGGATGAGGAGAATACCTCATTGGTTATTGGCACTGGGCCTATGCCGCTGCGCTCTGTGAATACATCCATATCTTTATAGCCATTGCTTCTGTACACAGGAAACGGCGAATAATATGTTATCAGCTCGCTTGAAAGCTTGCCGTCCACGCTTACGTACTTGGAACGGTCGATCATTCTGTCCTCAGTTATGCCGGCAAATGCGTTTAATGCCTCGCTGTGCCTCATTATTATGTCTATGTCGATAGAGGGCCGCAGAAAACTGGAAAGTTTCGCCGGAACCAATACCTTTTTGCCGGAACCGCCGTCAAGGAGCATCGTGCTCCCTTCTGAGCTTTTTAGCGCCGTGCGCGTAAGCTCCAGCTCGTTCTCGTGAAGTTCCATTTCCAGGCAGGTACGGCTTTGCTTAATTGCAGTCATGAAAAGCTATTTCGCAGGAAAACCATTTTAAGTCTTTTGTAGAGAAGTCGTATTTTTAGCATTTGTTTGCTATGGTAATTTTTACCCGTGCCTTGAAGAAATCAAGAAAAGTTAATAAGCATTATTTAATAATCATTAATGCGTTGGTTAGGGAATAATTGTGGTTCTTTGATACCAGTTATAGATTTTGACAGATTTCTCATGGGTTTTTCCTTAGGGGTGCACATAATACTGGCAGTGATAGGCATTGCATTGCCGGTAATTATAGTCGCGGCCGAAATTGCCGGCATCAAAAAGAGGGATCAGTATTATACAATGCTTGCCAAAAGGCTCACAATAATGCTTATCATATTCTTCGCCATCGGCACTGCATCGGGCACTCTGGTTGCCCTGGAGCTCTTGCTTCTTTGGCCGACATTCATGGTCCTTGTAGGCCATGTGGCAATACTTAGTTTATACATAGAGGTATTTGCGTTCTTCGTTGAAGCCATATTCCTCGGGATTTATGCTTATTCATGGAACAAGTTCAAAAACAGGTACGCCCACGCGCTCGTCGGTTGCTTTGTAGCTCTCGGGGCTGTGCTTTCTGCCGTTTTCATAACCATGCTAAACGCATTTATGAATACCCCTGCTGGCTTCGATATAAGCGCATATGTGGGCAATGGGATTATAACAGGGGTTAACCAGCTTGCCGTGCTGAATACGCCTTCGACGCTTGTTGAGGTAATGCATGTTGTCTCTACCTCTTATTTTGCTGGCGGATTCATATTTATAATGTATTTTGCCTATCGCATGCTTCGCACTGCCGGCGAAGAAAGGTTATTTTACAGGAAAGGCCTCAATATAGCGTTTTCCCTGGTGCTAATAGCAACATTCTTCGCGGTAATAACAGGCATACTCTCAATATCAGGCCTTTATTCGTTCCAGCCGGAGAAATATGCCGCGATGGAGCTGGACCTTGTCCCGCAGACGCATGCACCAGAACTTCTAGGAGGTTTTTATTCTAACGGGAAAATTGTTGGGGTTATAGCTTCAATACCTGGCCTTCAGAGCGTTCTCGCCACGGGGAGCGCTAACGGCAGCGTGCCGGGATTGTCTTCCTATCCGCAGAACACCTGGCCGCCCTTGATAATACATTTTATGTTCGATGCCATGGTAGGGCTCGGATTCGGATTCGGGCTTTTTATGCTATTGATATTCGCATTGCTGGTATTGAAGAAACACCCGTTCAGCAGCAGGATATGGCTATATCTATTGATTATAGCTTCTGTGGTAGGCGTAGGGTTGCTTGAGCTCGGATGGGCGACCGCAGAGATAGGAAGGCAGCCTTGGATAGTTTATAATGTGCTTACAGTGGCAAAGGCAGCGAATACATCTCCGAGCGTAGTGCCTATAGCGATATTGTTCATAATAATATACGTGGCGATCCTACCGTTTACGGTGTTCGTAATAAAACACCTGATGAAGGACAGGCCGTTGAACTTTGATGAGGCAGAAGGCAAATGAGCGTCATATTTTCTATAAACTATTTCATATTTTCCATATTCCTTACGCTGTTCGGGCTTGAAACCGGCATAGCGGTTACAATGCTTCTCGAGTATGACAGGTACAAGGACAGATTAAAGCGTTTCCTCATGCCGATATGGGAGATAACAGGCACGTTCGCAGTATTCTACATAGTCAATTTTGAGGCTTCATTCCCATCGCTCCTTATAATACTTGGAAGCGCATACATACTTCCGCTTTTAGTGGGGGCGATGTTCTTTATATTCAGAAATGCATTCTTGTCGTATAGCGAATACATGGGAAATCCGAAAACTGAAAAAACGTACCTGCATGTATATGCGATAGCCACAATAGTGGTCGCGTTCATAGTGGTATCTGTTTTGGACTCCGGCATAAGCGGAATAGGGATAAACACGCAGACTTATGCAATAAACGCTGCGACTATATTCGTAAACTCTTTCAACATACTTATGTTTGTAGGAATCGCTTTGATTGCAGTCTTCATGGCTGCGGCATTTTTTGGAATAAAAGAGTATAAATGGATTCCTGGGGTAGCTGCGCCTTTAGGCGTTATTCTTGTTGCGGTTGCGTCTTATTCGAGGCTGCATTACCTTTTTGACAATGCCATGGGATTCGGCCTCCCATACCTGATAGGCCTGCTGGCGCTTTTAGGGATTGCTATTTATGCGCATTATTCCAATAGAAAATTCACAAAATACGTGGTGGTAATCTGGTTCATACTCGCAGTGAACTTCTTCGGCTTCATGCAGCAGCCATTCCTTTTCGGAGGCGCGGTAAACACGTCCGGTTATTTGCCTTCCGGGACCAGCGCTGCATATGTGAACATGGTTACCCTGATAGGGGGAGCGATACTTATAATTTCCCTTATCTACTTCATATATATAACATATATAAAACATGACGTTTCAAATAGCTAATGTTGATTAGGTGCTTGAAATTGAGATTGTAGTGCTAATTTCAACGATGCTAATAGCGCTGCTCAGCGGAATACTTTCAGTATTCATGACTTTTAATTATTTCAGGAGAAGGCAGCCCAGCTACATATTCTGGTCCATGGGCCTTTGGCTTTTTACTTTTGGCGTGGTGCTTGAGGCTTTGTTCGCCGCAAACGTATACAGCGAGGCTTTGATAGACATTTATCTTTTTGTCGTAGTTGTGTTAGTGGAGTCCTTGGCGCTCGGATCCGCTTTCACCACCAAGGGAATCGTTTTCAAATGCTTATATCTCCTATACGTTCTCGTTGTATCATTGGTTATGGTCATAGCGCTGGTTACTTCTGATATCGGCAATGTATTGGTAACATACGTGGTTTATGGCGCGCTTCCGCTTTCAGTTGTGGTAGTTTCATCTCTTGGGACATTCCCCGCCGCAGCGATACTTATTATTGTGGCTGCTCTGGCGTATAGGCGCAGGCGCAATGCCAAAATGCTAAGCATCATAGCAGGCACGCTCATAGTAAGCATCGCAGGCGCTCTTTACATAGCCGCAGTGCCAGAATTCCTTTATTTCGCGGAATTCGTAGGCATAGTCCTCCTTTGGTTCGGCTTCTTCGAATTCGGCTTCAACAAGCACAGGCATGAAATCGCAAAGGCATCCCCAACGAGAACAACAAGCATACCCAAAGCGCATAAGAGGAGCATCAAAGCCAAGAGGACCGGAAGGGCTGCAAGCAAAAAGCGCAGGAATAGATAAGCTTTACATGGTGATTTGTTTTGCCTAATTATATAATAGGAGTACCGAATAGCACGGATTTAGCGAATTTTATAGGGAAGAAAGGTTCCGAGAACAGCATAACATTCTATAACCGCACGTATAATGGAAACGTAATGACAGCATTGGAGCCAAGTTCCGTAGAAGAAAAGTTTTATGCGGTTCTGGAGATACTCACATTGTCAGACTTAGTAATCCTTTCCACGGATTATATGGACAGATATTTCGGGGAGCTTGCAATCGCTTGCGGCCTGCTCGGTAAAAAAGTATTTGTACCGGAAGGGAATGATCCATCGCAGATATTCGAAGGCGCAGGATTGAAAGGTTACGAAATATGCGAAAAGGAGAAGCTCCTTGATAAGATAGTAAATTTTAGCAAGGAGGTAAACAAAGATTCCGGATGCAGGATCGATATAGACAAATCATTCAACGTAAAAGGCATAGGGGCTGTTGCGCTTGGATTGGTAAGGAGCGGCACAGTGAACGTGCATGACGAACTTTACCACACCTCCGGACAGCTCGTGCAGGTAAGGTCCCTACAGAGCCAGGATATAGACATCAAAAGCGCAGGCCCTGGAACTAGGATAGGCATTGGTATGAAAGGCATAGAGCCAGAGCAGGTCGACAAAGGCACGATACTGTCAAAGGATAAAAACACGTTCTGCAAAAAGTTAAAGGTTAGTTTTATTAAGTCAAAGATAAACGAAGAGCAGTTGGAGACAGGGAAATTCTACGGCTTCGGCTCTGGTTTCTCATTCTCTAGCGCTAAAGTAGATGAGATCAAAGGAAACGAAATGACATTGACGCTTGAAAAGAGGTTGGCTATTTTCAAAGGCGACGACTTCCTGCTTTTGAGGGAAAAATCCCCGCGCATGTTCGCCAGCGGCAAGGTAATCGAAATAATACCCTGAATCGCGGTTTGCAATGTACCTGCAGAAGCGGGTATGGCGGGATTTGAACCCGCAATCAACAGCTCCGGAAGCTGCCATGCTTTCCAAGTTACACCACATACCCATGCATTCAGGGAAATATTACCGCGCAAAGCATAAGTTATGCACATATAACATATTAGATTAAGTATTTGTCATGATATACAAGATAAAATCAATATGAATTATGAGATAAGGCGAAGTCCTTATCTCATTTGGTTTGCATCACGGCGGCGTGTAACTGCCTTCCCAACTACTAGTGAAGGTTATCCCGTTTATCTTGCCGTTGTTGTCATTTCCTGAGTAATCCTGCGCGTTGGCATTCAAGGGCCACCATCCGACAAGATTATATATATCTATGGGTGCGCCGCCTATGCCTTCGTCATAGAGAACTTGTATATCATTTGCGGAGAGTGAGGTGTTGTAAATCTGGACATTTGCAATCTTTCCCGGAAAGTATGCACTCTGATATGAAAATAGTCCAATGTTAAATGATGATGCAGCTTCCAAGGTACCGCTGAAGCTAGCATTGAATATCGGCACTCCATTTATATAGAGGCCATAAGTGTGCGATTGCTGATTGGCCCATGCAACAATATTGTACCATTTATCTAGGCTTAAGCATAAATTTCCATTATGGGCAAACCAGTCTGTTGCATTGGTCACGCCAACTTGAATATAACAGTTGCCATTGGGGAATATTGATATTGTCCCATAATTTGTTGATGAAACTGCAGATACTATACCTGCATTATTGCTTGGTATTTGATTAAGATAAATCCACGCTTCTACAGTCAGAGAACTGCCTGCGCCTACTGAAAGCGGCGTACTGACATAACTGTTTTGTCCATTGAACTGTGCCACAAACTGAGGTATTTCTCCATTGCACTCGCCTTCTAAGTTTAAGAACTGCGTCGTACTTGGCCCGTTGGGCCTGAAGACCTGGCAGGAACCTGAAGAAGCCTTCGGCTCGAAGTTTAGAGAGTTGAAGACGCCTAAAGAAAATAATGCAGCAAGGACTATCGCGATGATGAGTATCGCCCAGCCATATGTCATTAGGTATTCCATAGCACTCTGCGACTTTAATCTGCTATGCTCTGGTAATACTTTCATGGCTGCACCGTTTAGCATAAGAGTAAAAAAATATAAATGCTTTGATGCCTAATGCGCTTTTAATAGAATGCAGGATATGAACCCCATTAGCTTGGCATAGATAGAAAAGCAGGATTGCACGCTTTTTGCCATACCTGCCGGAGATGCCTTTTGTGCCTTATGATCATACAGACCAGGCCTTTATCTATTTATACTTAGTTCCCTTACTAAGCTTACTAAGTTTTATAAGAGCCACGAAAGGAGAATGTTGCGTCTGCTTCCATATGTTATTTCTGCGCCTACGCTTTGCATCAAATATAGTTTTTATGCTATTTTAGAAGGAGGGCGGGCCTGCGCAGGGCTTACTGCTCTTAAATAGATGTGTAGATTCTAGTGTAGTAAACCATACGCGAGGGGGCTCAGCCCGCACATACATAAATTCAGTAAGCAAAGGCTTAATATTTGCATTGGCATAGTATAAGCGTGGAGAGTATGAAGTACAGAGTGATTATAGAAAAGGATGAAGACGGCATATATGTGGCAAGGGTTCCAGACCTGCCTGGCTGTGCCACAGAGGGCAAGAACCGCAAAGAACTAATGAAAAATGTCAAGGAAGCAATACAGGTATATCTGGAAGCATTAAAGAAACAAGGCGATCCTATCCCTGTAGAAACGGCACAGGTAAGTGTCTAAGTTAAAGCCTGTAGACTTCGACAAAGCACTCAAGGCTCTTGCGAAGATAGGCTACCGGATTGATCACAGGAAAGGCAGCCACATTGTGGTTCGGCTTGTAGACAAAAGTAAATATGCGTCTGTTTTTGGAGAGCGCAGGCCGGAAAACGTGATAGTAGTTCCAGCCCACAGACCCATAGGCAGAGGAATGATGCGAACTATAATGCGCGAAGCGGATCTATCAGTAGACGAATTCTACAAGCTTTTGGATTAGCGCAGGTTTTTCGTTTTCTATAAGAATATGGCCTTCGACTAGCGGATGCATGGATTGGTGAAATAAACGCTCACCGAGGCCCTTTCATGTTTTCCCGTTGGCTAAAACATATGTATAAAGACTAGCTGTGGTGAATGCAGACTAAAGAAGGATGGGCCCGCGGAACATGTCGTCTAAATTCCCGTTCTTTTTCGACGTCAAATTATAGCGTATGCTAGCATCGCAGCCAAGGCAAAATGAAGGCGAAGCCTGCTTCTGCACAGGCTTGCCTTTAGTGCTTTTAATGCAGATGGATTGGGCCGCCAAGCAATGAAAAGTCTACTTTTCTGCACTTCCCGCCGACGCCGGTTATTGTGCTTCCACTGGAAACAGAGCCGATATATGCATCAATAGAACCTCCAAACAGCTCTCTAAACTGCTTGGAAATCTCAATGCCTAGGTCATAGTTTGCGGCAAGTGAGCTGGGATTGCTCATCTGCTGCAGCCAAAACCACTTTCCTGGCTCGCGTGCCATTCTCTCATTTACCACTTTCTGCGCGTCGGCGAACCATCCATCAACCTCAACGAGCTCTGCTCCATATCCTGCAATAGTGCTCTTTGCCCGCTCAGTAGCATCCTTGACAGTTACTATAGCTACGTGGTAGCCTAGTTCCTTGCCCTTTAATGCCAGCGCTATCCCTGTATTCCCAGATGTTATCTCAATCACGCCCATTCCTTGCTTTAGCGTGCCAGCAGTTATAGCGTCATCCAACATTCTGCTTACTGTACGGTATTTTATGCTACCAGAAGGCTCAGTATTCTCAAGCTTTGCATATACAGCAAGCTGTCCAAAAGAATCTAGTAGTACGAGAGGAGTTTTTGCTGATTCCAACATAAATACCACGTAATAGCCTTTCCATAACTTTGTCGTAAACCTTAACTTTCTTACCTTCTTTTATGTGTTTCTGCATATACCACAGCGTTGACTTATTTATTCCTTGCCTTAGGTCGCTAACCTCTCTAGTCGCCTGAGGCCCTTGCATACGCAAGTATAGTTGCAATAAGGAACAGGCATACGGAGAGGGTTTAACCCTTTTTCACTATCGTCTTTAGGAAATTGTTCGTCAAGGTCCTCACATACTCTTCAGGGCTCATTTCATTGTCCCTCCACCACACCACATAGCATAAAAGGGAGCCAAAAAATGCCCTCCTGATGGGGGCCTGAACTCTTTGTTTAGTAAGCTCCTCTAATTTTGAAAAAATCTTATCCATTTCTTGAAAGCATACGGTTCTCAGTGCAGAATCGATCTGCTTGAATCTCTCCTTGTTTGCCATAGTCATAAGTAGCAGATTTCGCAGATCCTGGTTTTCGTACTTTTTTAAAAATGACATGCCGAAATCAGTGAGGAGTTCCTTTGCGCTGTTATAGCTTCTTTTGTTCAAACCAATAACTTCTTCAACCGGAACAGATTTGATGGCAGCCTTTTCTATGAGGGTGTCCTTCTTTTTATAATAGAAGAATACTATGCCTTTGCTCACCCTAGCTATCCGTGCAATTTCGTCGATTGTTGCCAGGTCATAGCCCCTTTTGGCGAAGACCTTGATGGATGCATTCAGTATCCTGCCTTCCTTATCCGAACACCTCCTTTAGACGGGAGAATATTCTTTCTACAGACCATCTTTTTCCGTATTCCGGATCTTTTGGGATTTTTGATTTGTAAAAACCTCTGCCATTAACTGCGATTACGGCTTTTACATTGTCGTAATGCAGTTCCTGATATATATCTGTCGCATCGTAGGCTGAATCCAAAAGGCATTTTGCATTATAGTTCAGGTATATCCTAAACCTTTCTTTTACAGTATTGTAGAGTCCGTGGAAGAAGATTTTGTCGTTCCTGTTTGCAGGTGCAATCTCTACTGCTGCAGGCAGATCCCTCTCTGCATCTGCAGTCATATGGAGTTTGTATCCGAAGAAGAATGATTTGTCCCTCATTTCTCCTACCTGTTCCTTTTTTGCAGGGGTTCTGTGGCCTACTCTTGCATCTCTGTCCTTCTTCGAGTATGCGGGGACGTCTGTACTATCCCCTGCGATGAGTCTTACGGCCTTATTTTTGAGGGCTTCATACGACAAGGTACCAAACAATTCTTTCATCATGTATACTGCGGATTTTCTCACTTTTGAGAATATTGTGTGATTGAATTTTGTTTTGTATCCGAGCATTCTTCCTATCGGATCTTTGGATAGGAATTCGCAGAGTTCTTTGTCGGAATTCAGTCTCTTCCATTGTCTTAGGACCAATGCTGCAAGGTGTTTGGCATACTTTACTGTATGCCCATATCTTTTCACAATTATTCTTGCATCCGCAAGAACCATCTGTATTTTATTTATTACGGTCGCCATGTTTATCACGTTGGTTTTGCAGAGTATTGGCAGGGGTTGCTGTCGAAAGAGAGAGAACCCTGCCGTACCTGCAGGTTTGAATTTGTAGTAGAAGAAAGAATATTTAAGAATTCAATTTCCTACAGTTAATACTGACTAGTCAGTCAAAAGGTTTAAATATCTATTTGCGGTATACTATAGTGATTTGCATGAGCGGGAAAATAGCAATAGTTATAGTTTCAGACTGGGATCAAAAAACCAAAGTAATCTCGGGGCTAAAAATTGCGAAGAGGATAAACGAAGCCAGACAGGAAAACGGAATCGACGCGGTGGAAGTATTCTTCTACTCTGGCGGTGCAAAAGTGCTGAAGGCTATGCCAGACGAAGTGGACCAGCTCCTCAATGAATTAAAGCAGAGAAATATTACAGCTAAGGCATGCATTAATGAAACAAAAGCCTTGGGGCTTGAAGAAAATGTGAAGAGGCACGCTATGCAGCTTGAATTTGCAAGGGACGCCTTCTCACGATATGCTGTGAATGGATATACTGTAATATCCTTCTAATAAAAGTTATATGATAGATGAGATGTGGTTTCATGGCAAATGAACAAAAAAGTAGTTTGAGGAAGGTCGGTTTGGGATTCGGCTTGATAAGCGGGGCCGAAGCTCTTATAATAATTGCAGCGTTCCTTGGTAGGTACCTGCTTCAGTTCTATCAGACCTCCATAGGATCACTGGCACTGGCATTTGGAATGGATTCCTTCGAAGTGGGTATTGGGTTCGCCCTGTTCACTGTTGCATTTGCATTCGCAGCCTTTACAATGAGGAAGTTCAGGCCCAGCCAGCTCAAAAGTGTTGAGATAGTTTCATTGTTTCTGTTAGGCATTACAATGCCTCTGTACATTTTTATAAGTGGATTCGCCGAAGTATATACCCTGATGATTATTGACGGTTTCATCACCGGACTGGTAATGGACTCATTTATGACTATGGCCGGAATGGCATCAGTAGATCCAGCGAGGAGACAGGTCGATCAGGCTTCATTCTCCTTCTGGGTTGCGCTGGCGTTAATAGTGGCACCATTTACAACTGGCTTCTTGCTGCATCTTGGGATCAAGGAAATATTCCTTATATTTGCAGTGATGGCTTTTGTTGCCATTCCGTTTGTAGTATCCCTAAGGGGCAAATATTCACTCAAGTACATGGAAGCCAAAGGACATACTGGCAGCACAAGCATAGCATCGCTTTTCAAGAACAGGCAGTTTAACTGGGCAGTCATCGCTGCATTTGCTTACACCATACCGTTCTACATAATATTCTCTTACGGTGTGATATATGGTGGAGTTCTCGGACTTTCGGCTACAACAGTCTTTTACCTGTTTGCCGTAATGTTTGTGGGGGATGTTGTAACGCGATTCATAATAAGGCTGAAATCGCCAATACAGAACAGGCGGCCTTACATGGTATTTGCAGTAACCATCGCACTATTTGCAGCAGTATTCCTGGCACTTAGCTCTGTTTCAATCATATTCTTTGTTTTGGCATTCCTTATTGCTGCAATACCCGATGGAATCGCATGGACTCTCGGTATACAGATAGCGAATACGACGTTCAAGCCTGAGGAGATAGGCACCTCGACTTCATTCTTCAGTTCGTCCATGATGATAATGTCCGTCCTGATGCCCCTGGTCGGATACATGGCTTCTGTGAAATACCTCGGGTTCACGAATACATTGTGGATATTCGCGGCAGTCACCGCTGTGTTCTTCGTGTACGAACTCCTCTTGAGGCCTGAAAGGAAAGAAGAGGGATCACCAGTACGGTCCCGGGCATAATAAACTATCCTGCTAAAAAGCAGTGGTTCTCAAGGAGCTGAGCCGATAAAATGTATCCTTTGCAAGATACGGCGTACACATGAACGTAGAGTAATCCTGTCTCATTAGGGAAGCTCACAATTAATCGTTAATCCTGCGATAGGCGGTAAAATGATGTTGATATAAACTTAAACAACCCAATATGGACCATTGGGAATAATATAAATTGATTGCGTCCTATTAATTGCATATGGCGCCTTTAGGCCTCAGCGAAGAGGAAGCAAGGAAGCGGCTGGAGCAGTACGGCTACAACGAGATCACAGCCAAGAAGAGGAATCCAGTGCTGACATTCCTGAGCAAGTTCTACGGCCCAATACCACTCCTGCTTTGGATTGTGATAGTGCTCTCGTATGCGCTGGGGCACATGGCCGATTTCTACATAATAACCCTGCTTCTTGTCTTCAACGCGATAGTGAGCTTCTTCGAAGAATACAAAGCAGATATGTCGATGGAACTGCTGAAGGAGAAGCTCAAGATAAATGCGCGCGTGCTCAGGTCAGGCGCATGGACCCTGGTGCCATCGAGGGAGATAGTCCCTGGAGATGTGATAAGGCTGAGGCTCGGTGACATAGTACCTGCAGATGCTAAACTAGCCGAAGCGGAATCTGTTGAAGCTGATGAATCAGTACTGACCGGTGAGGCTTTGCCCAAAGCTGTGCTGAGCAGGCTGAAAAGGAGCAATATGGCTAACGCCAATACTAGCTCCCCTATTGTATAGTTGACGCTCTGCCCTGCGGCCTGCCTTATGCCCTTCATGCTTTGGATTGGAGTTGCCTGGCTGGTATTCAGCGGGACCTTCTCGGAATAACCATTGAATATGCTCAGCGCTACGGTGGTTAGATTATGCGGCCTCGCGCTTGTTCTGCTGGAGTATCGCCCCGTTGCCGTTTATCTTGTCCGTAAGCGCCTGTATCCTCCTCTCGAGCCTTGCCGCGTCCCTTTCCATGCTATGGTATAAAAAGCAAAAGTATATAAAGATTTAGGGTAATACATCTTACTTCAAGTTAGATGGACTCAGCGGGATTCGCACCCGCGGCCTCCCGCTTGCAAAGCGGGCGCTCTACTACTGAGCCATGAGCCCGTAAATGAAAAATTGCTTGCACATGTGCATATTATTTTTTGACTTTAGCCTTTTTATTCCTTGCCATTGATTTTAGCTTTTTGACTGCATGCCCCTTGGCTGCTGCATGCACAGGCATGCCTGCATTCTTTGGCATATTAAGCTTCTTTGATGCTTTCTTTTCATTCGGCTTTGGATTCTTTGATGATGCATAAGCTTTTGCCTCCGCTTCCTTCGGCTTTGCTGCATGCGAAGCTTCCTTTTCAGGCGCATTTTCCTTGCCAGAATGCCTTTCCATGGATTCAAGCGCCTTGCTGTTATTTTCAATCTCCTTGCTAAGCTGGTCAAGCCTCTTGTCTATGTGCGATTCGTCGGCATTTACCTCGGTATCCTCAGAAGAATAAAGGAGCAGGTCCTCAAGGGCGCTCTTTTCAAGCATATTAAGCACAGAATGCATGCGCTTTATCTTATCAAGCTCCTCTTGCGCCTTTTCCTTCTTGCTCTTAGGCATATGAACTACCTGTTACAGCAGTTATTTCCTATATATGCTTATAAAGGTAACGATTTGTTTTTTTCATTTCGCTATATGCCATGAAGGCTTAGCTTGCGCCTGTCCTCCTTGCCCCTGAACATTGACATAAGCATTGCAATTACTATTATAAATGCAGATGCAATGAATGCGGCATCCAAGCCATGCATGAAT
>JABEBX010017382.1_pt1 | contig 30354 bp, 26 predicted proteins | sample 7245971 | NCBI WGS metagenome assembly JABEBX01 (sample SAMN14506365, study PRJNA622280) | hot springs metagenome | biome: hot spring [ENVO:00000051]|acidic hot spring [ENVO:00002120]; feature: spring [ENVO:00000027]|sediment [ENVO:00002007]; material: sediment environment [ENVO:01001048]... | reverse complement strand
CAGCCCGCCCGAGCGCCTGCAGCTCGCCACGCAGATCGCCCGTCTGCCCGACGGCATCCGCGGCTACGGCCACATCAAGCAGCGCCATCTGGCGCAAGTGCTGCCGCAGTGGGAGGCGCTGATGCGCAAGTGGCGGCAGGTGACGGCGGGTGTCTCGTCTCCAGACTCCCAGACCGTGCCAGAGACCGTGGCTTGATGTAGGTGCCATCCTTCCGGGCGGGTTCGTTGAAACGGCATAATCCGCGCCATTCGAGTGCCCCCGGGGTCGGCTTGCCGACCCGCCCCCCATGGGGGTCAAGGAAACTTGGGGCGGCCCGGCGTTTCCTTGAAGGGGAGGGGCATCATGCTCTGGAAAAATGGCAGACGCAGTGACAACGTCGAAGATCAGCGGGCTTCCGGGCCTCGGCCCAGCGGGCGGGGCGGGCTTGTGGGCGGCGGCATTGGCACCATCGTGCTGGCGCTGGTGGCGCTGTATTTCGGGGTCGACCCGAGTGTGGTGCTCAATCAGGTGGCGCAGCAGCAGACGCAGCAATCCACACAGCAAGCCCCTGCCGCGCTGACCGCCAAGGATCAGCAGGACAAGGAGTTTCTCTCCGTGGTGCTGGCCGATACCGAAGACACCTGGGGCGCGCTGTTCCAGCAGGCGGGGCGGCAGTATGTCGATCCCAAGCTGGTGCTGTTTTCCGGCGCGGTGCAGTCGGCCTGCGGCTATGCGCAGGCAGCCACCGGGCCGTTCTACTGCCCGGCGGACCAGAAGTTGTATCTCGATACCCAGTTTTTCCAGGAGTTGCAGCAGCGCCTTGGCGCGAAGGGCGACTTCGCCGAGGCGTATGTGATCGCGCATGAAGTCGGCCACCATGTGCAGAATCTGCTGGGCGTGGAGAGCAAGGTGCGCGATGCCATGCAGCGCAGCAGCCCCGCTCGCGCCAACGCCCTGCTGGTGCGGCTGGAGCTACAGGCCGATTGCTACGCCGGGGTCTGGGCCTATCACGCGCAGAACGAGCGCAAGGTGCTGGAGCCGGGCGATGTGGAAGAGGCCATCAACGCGGCCGAGGCCGTGGGCGACGACCGACTGCAAAAGCAGGCGCAGGGCTATGTGGTGCCCGATTCGTTCACCCACGGCACCTCGGCGCAACGCGCGCGCTGGTTCCAGACCGGCTTCGCCAGCGGGCGGCCGCAGGTCTGCGATACCTTCAACGCCTCTCAGCTCTGAGCCATGCCCGTAACCTGGATGACAGCCATTAGTGCCGCTCTGCCTTATATCGAGTCGGTGGCGAAACTTGCGTTGCCGGTGTTCAAGCAACGCAAGTCAGACAAAGAGGCGGCCGATACGCAGCAGAAGCAGATCGAGGAATTGCAGACGGCGGTCACGCACAACGCTGAACATGTGCGGGCGCTCGCACAGCAACTGCAAACCACGGTCACCGCGCTGGAGCAGGCTGGCCTGCAACTCGCCGAGGCGCAGCACAAACAGCAGCGCTGGGCCGCACTGGCGCTGGGCCTGGGTGCCGTGGCTTTGGTGCTGGCCCTCGCAGCGTTGCTGCGCTGAAGCGCCGCGGTTGGCTGCGGTCGGCAAAGAGTTTCTGTTTGCCGTGCGGGTGGAATGCAGGGATCTGCACCCGGCCCTGCAGCAGGTCAACCCGTCCGCCGCCCGCCTGCCTGTCGCCGGGCGCGGGTTGCGACACCGTGTCGCAGTCCTTTGGCCTGCATCAACCCTGAAGGCCGCCACGCCCCGTAACCTGATTACAGATTGTTGCGCTGCAAACTCTTTCATCGCAGCGCTGAAAAGGAACGGGTATGAACAAGAAGATGGGGTGGCGTGTCATGCTGGCCGGGCTGCTGGCCGCGCAATGCGGTTTGGTGGTGGCGGCCCAATTTTCCGACCAGGAGGTGCAGCGTGGCGCGTATCTGGCCCGCGCGGGCGATTGCGTGGCCTGCCATACGGCGCCGGGCGGCAAGCCCTTTGTCGGCGGTCTGAAGATGGTCATGCCCATGGGCGCGATCTATTCCTCCAACATCACCCCGGACAAGACGCACGGCATCGGCAACTACAGCTTCGAACAGTTCGACCGTGCGGTGCGCCATGGTGTGGCGCCGGGCGGCAAATACCTCTACCCGGCCATGCCGTATCCGTCGTACGCGCGCGTCACGCCGCAGGACATGCACGCGCTGTATGCCTATTTCATGCAAGGCGTGGCGCCAAATCCCACGCCCAACCGCAAGCCTGACATGGTGTGGCCGATGACCATCCGCTGGCCGCTGGCGATCTGGAACTGGCTGTTCGTGCGCGACACGGTGTTCAAACCCGATCCCAAGCAGGGCGCGCAGTGGAACCGCGGCGCGTATCTGGTCGAAGGGCTGGGGCATTGCGGCGCCTGCCATACGCCGCGCGGGCTGTTCTTCCAGGAAAAAGCGCTCAGCGCCAACGGGCCGGGCGGCAGGCTCTACCTCACCGGCGGTACAGTGGAGCACTGGTATGCCAGCAATCTGCGCAGCGCCTGTCTGCAGAAAACCCTCAGCGCGCAGGACTTCGCGCTGTTGCTGCAAACGGGTAGCGCCCAAAATTACACCGTGGCGGGCGGCATGACCGAGGTCATCCATCACAGCACCCAGCACCTCGACCATGAGGATCTGCTCGCCATGGGCGTTTATCTCAAATCGCTGCCCTCCGAGACCAGCGCGCAGGTGGCGGGCACCCAGCCCGACCCCGCTGCGGTGCAGCGCGGCAAGGCGCTGTATAACCAGCATTGCGTGGCTTGCCATCAACCCAACGGCCAGGGCGTGCCCGCTGCCTTTCCCAGCCTGGTGGCCAATCCCTCTGTGCAGTGCATCAACCCGACCAACGCCATCCACGTCATTCTGGCCGGGGCGAGCACCGCGGTGACGGCATCAGCCCCCGCGCCGATGGTCATGCCGCCGTTCGGCGCGCAACTCGGCGATCAGCAGATCGCCGATCTGGTGACCTACATCCGCACTAGCTGGGGCAACGCTGCCGAGCCGGTCTCGGCCGAGCAGGTCAAGGAGTTGCGGCGCGCCATCGCCTCGCACTGATCGCCACGGGCCAGGGTCAGTCGCAGTGGCAGCGTGGCAGCGCTGCGACAATGCGCTGCATGGCCCGATCCGGCGCGCTGCAGCGCATTCTCACCCTGGGGGCGCTCACCGCCTTCGCCCCTATGTCCATCGACATGTACCTGCCGGGCTTCACCGCCCTGCAGCATGATCTGCACACCACGCCCGAGGCAGTACAGCGCACGCTGGTGGTGTTTTTTGTCGGACTGGCGCTGGGTCAGGCATTCTGGGGGCCGGTGTCCGACCGCTATGGCCGCAAGCGGCCGCTGCTCATCGGCATCGCGCTTTACGTTCTGGCCTCGCTGGGCTGCGCCATGGCGGCCTCGATGGATGCCTTGATGCTGTGGCGACTCTTGCAGGCACTGGGCGGCTGTGCGGGCATCGTGATTGCGCGCAGCATGGTGCGCGATCTTTACGCTCCGGTTGACGCGGCGCGGGTGTTCTCGCGGCTGACCCTGGTGCTAGGCGCTGCCCCCATTCTGGCGCCGCTGGCGGGTGCGGCCCTCGTGCAGGCCTGGGGCTGGCGGGCTATTTTTCTGGTGCTCTCAGCCTTCGGCGTGGCCTGCTTGCTAGCCGCGCTGGCGCTGCCGGAGTCGCTGGCGCCGGGGGCTCGCAGCAATGCCCAGCAGCACCCGGTGCGCAATGCCTTACGCACTTATTTCGATCTGTTGCGCGATCGGCGCTTCATCGGTTTTGCCCTCAGCGGGGCACTAGGGCAGTCGGCCATGTTTGCCTACATCGCCGGAGCGCCGTTCGTGTTCATGCAGGTATTCGGACTGAGTTCGGCGCAGTTCGCCTGGGTGTTCGGCGCCAATGCCCTGGGCCTGATTGCCGCGTCGCAGATCAATCACGCGCTGCTGGCTCACGTGGGCAGCGGCGTGCTGTTGCGCTGGGCCTTGCTCAGTCTGACGGTCTGGGCGAGCGGGATGTTGGCGCTTGCCGTGCTCAAGGTGGGCGGTTTATGGGGCGTGGTCATTCCCCTGTTCATCGCCCTGTCCAGCCTGGGTTTTTCGTTTCCCAACGCCACGGCGCTGGCGCTGGCGCATCAGACGGGCCGCGTGGGCAGCGCGGCGGCCCTGATGGGCAGCCTTCAGTTCACATTGGCGGCGGCCAGCGGCTCGGCCGTGAGCATGATCGCCGCCCACAGCGCCTTGCCGATGGCCGCCGTGTTCTGGGCGTTTGCGGGCCTGGCCTTGTGGGCGAACCAGCGCCTTGCGCCGCGTTGACGCAGGCCTTGTTCAGAGCGCGGCGATCGCCTGCTCTAGTTCGGCAAAGCTCTGCATCTGGCCGCTGGCCTGCAGTTCGATCCCCAGTTGCCGACCGATGCGCACCGCCGAGAAAATGCCGCGCACCACGGGTTTGCCGTCGGCTTCCAGCACCAGCGCATGCTGACGGCCGGAGTGACGCAGGGTGAGCACGATTTCAGCCACGGTAGAGCGCAGCACTTCGGCGTAATCGAGCACTTCGATGTGCTGCTGCGGCACCATGCATTGCGCCACGGTGACCGCGTCGCGCGGAATCTGGTTTTCGGTGGCGGCGCGTACCGGCTTTTCGCCCATCAGGTCGCGCGCGGTAATCAGGCCGACGACGTGCCGCGCGGAGTTGGTGACCAGCAGCAGACGCACCCCGGCGTGCATCATCTTTTGCAGCGCCTGATTGGCGGGCGCGTCGGCTTCGGTGGTGAAGGCCGGGGTGTGGCGCAGGTCGGTCATCGGCTGTTGTATCGAAATGTCGAATCCGCCGCCGAATGCGACATATGCGCCATTTCATCCGCCAATGCGGGCGTTCAGAAATCGAGCGGGTCGACATCGACCGCCCAGCGCACCCGAGAGCGCAGGGCGGTGAGCTCGGCGCGCCACTGCGAAAGCAGGCTCTGCAACGCGCCGCGATGGTTGCCTTCGATCAGCATCTGCAGGCGGTGCACATCGGCCATGCGGGCGAGCGTGGCGGGAATGGGGGGATAGACGGTCACGCCCAGCGCCTCGGCCAAGGGCGCGGCGAGTCGCTGCGCCTGTGCCAGAAACTCGACCACGGCGTCGATATTCCGGTGTTCCGCGCGCAGCAAAGCCTGATAGGAAAACGGCGGCATGCCGCCGCGCTCGCGCTCGATGAGTTCCGCCTGCGCGAAACCGGGATAGTCGTGCGCCACCAGCGCGCGGTACAGCGGATGTTCGGGGTGGGCGGTCTGCACCAGCATCTCGGGTGTGGAGGCGGGGGTATCGCCCTGGGGCGCCAGGGCGCGGCCCGCCCGCCCGGCCGCCTGCATGAGCTGGGCGAACAGACGCTCGGGGCCGCGCGGATCGTGGGTGAACAGTCCGGCATCGGGGTTGAGCGCGGCGACCAGGGTGACTTTTTGGAAGTCGTGGCCCTTGGTCACCATTTGCGTGCCCACCAGAATGTCCACTTCACCGGCGTGGACGCTGTCGAAACGGCTTGCCGCCGCGCCTTTGCGGCGCGTGCTGTCGGCGTCGATGCGGGCGATGCGGGCCTCGGGATACTTTTCGGCCAGCGTCTCTTCCACCCGCTGCGTACCCTTGCCCACGGGCTGCAGATCGAGGCTGCCGCAGCCCGGACAGGCGCGCGGCACGGCGGCCTGGTAGCCGCAGTGGTGGCAGCGCAGGGTGCGGTCGGTGCGGTGAAACACCAGATGCGCGTCGCAGTGCGGGCAGTCCGACATCCAGCCGCAATCGGGGCAGCTCAACACGGGGGCATAGCCGCGGCGGTTGAGAAACAGCAGGCTTTGCTCGCCACGCGCGAGCCGCTGGCGCAGTGCGGCGTCGAGCGTCTGACCGATCAGCGTGCCGCTGGCGCGCAGCGTCGGGTCGCGCCGGGTGTCGGCGATGCGCACGCTGGGCAGCACTCCGGTGGCGCGCTGTTTCAAAGTGAGCAACTGGTAGCGCCCGGTATGCGCGGCCCGCCAGCTCTCCAGAGACGGCGTGGCCGAGCCCAGCACGACGGCAATGCCGAGTTGCTGCGCTCGCCATAGCGCCAGGTCGCGGGCGGAATAGCGCGCGCCTTCCTGCTGCTTGTAGGACGGGTCGTGCTCCTCGTCGACCACGATGAGCCGCAACGTCGGCAGCGAAGCCAGCACCGCCAGTCGGGTGCCGAGCACGATGCGCGCCGCGCCGCTGTGGGCCGCCAGCCAGTGTCGCAGCCGCTGCCCTTCCGACAGGCCGCTGTGCAAAACGGCGAGGCGCTCTGCGCCGAAGCGTTGCTCGAAACGGCCCACCAGTTGCGGCGTGAGATTGATTTCGGGCGTCAGCACCAACACCTGCGCTTCGGGCTCGCGCTGCAACACCTGCGCCGCGGCGTGTAGATAAACCTCGGTCTTGCCACTGCCGGTCACGCCAAACAAGAGGAAGGGCGAAAAGCCCGAGCTGGCGGCGATGGCCTCCACCGCCTGCGCCTGCTCTGGGTGCAGCGTGGGGGCAGCGGCCGATGCCGCCGGGTTCGGCGAGACGGGGGCGGCTGCGGTGGCTTCCACCCAGCCCGAGCCCTCCCAGTCGGCCAGCACCTTGACGGCGTGTGGATGCAAGCGCCGCGCCTCGGTCAGGCTGAGGCACGGCAGCGTCGAGGCAGCAGGAGCCTCCCCCGCTGCGGCGACGCCGAGTGCGCGCGCCAGCCGCCAGAGCGCCACGCTGCGCGGCGCAATCTGGCCGGGCAAGGCCGACAGGCCAGCTGCGGTGCAGCGATAGCTCGTGTTTGAAGATTGAGGTGGCGCGGCCGTTCCCTCGCCGGGTTGGCGGTTGCGCAACTGGGCGGGCAAGGCCGCGCCGATGACTTCCCCTAGCGCGCGCTGGTAGTACCGCGCGACGAACTGCATCAAGTCCAGCCAGGCGGGGTCCAACGGGGTGAGGGCGGTGTGCGCTGCGGCAATGGGGCGCAGCACGGCGAGACGGGCTGCGTCTGGCTGCGGCGCCAGCGCCATCACCACCCCGCTGACGGTCTGGCGTCCCAGAGGAACGCGTACCAGCGTGCCCGGCGCCAGCGGCGCCTGAGCGCTGTAATCGAGTGGCGGCAGGCCCGGCGCGTCAACGGCAACCTGGAGAACGACGGACATGGGTAGTGCGCAGCGGGTTGAGGTCGGCGTTCGAAACGGGCGCTAAGTCGGCGTCAAATCAGGAGTTATTCTGGATCAAAACAGGGTGTGGATAACTCTGTGCATCAATGCCGTGAGCCAGGACGGCAGCCTTGTGGATAAGCCTGTGCAGAAAAATATACCGAATTGTGAAATATCGAAAAAATAAAGATAAATCAAAGAATTAAGCGAGAAGATCTAAAGCTAAATCTGTGATCAACTTGCTGCGGTGCAAGCTGACCAAAAATGTGCATAAGCCGATTTGTCAAGCTTGACAAATCAGAATTTCCCTTGCAGCGCGAGGTATCGCCGGGCAGCGATAAAGGGGCGCGCCGGGGAGCTGGCCGCGAGCCTGAACGCAGCCAGCTTCACCCGTTCAGGACGCGCTGCGGTGCAAGGCCCGGCTGTGGGTGTGCACCGCTTCGACCAGCGCCGACACATGCTCGGGCGGGGTGAATTGCGAAATGCCGTGTCCGAGATTGAACACATGGCCTGCGCCGGTGCCGACCGGGCCGAAACTGTGCAGCAGCCGTTGCACTTCTTTTTCGATGGCGGCGGGCGGGGCGAACAGCACGTTGGGGTCGAGATTGCCTTGCAGCGCCACGCGCTGGCCCACGCGGGCGCGGGCCTGGGTGAGCGAAGTCGTCCAGTCGAGCCCGAGCGCGTCGGCGCCGGTGTCGGCCATGGCTTCGAGCCACTGGCCGCCGCCCTTGGTAAACAGAATCACGGGAACGTCGGCCTGAGGCGCCCGCTGTTTGAGCGCGGCGATGACCTGTTGGCTGTAAGCGAGTGAAAATTCTTGAAAAGCGCCGTCGGCCAGCACACCGCCCCAGCTATCGAAAATCATCACGGCTTGCGCGCCGGCGTCGATCTGCGCGGCCAGATACTGCGCCACCGCTTCGGCGTTGACCGCGAGAATGCGGTGCATCAGATCGGGGCGGGAATACAGCATCGTCTTGACGGTGCGGTAGTCGTCGCTGCCGCCGCCTTCGACCATATAACAGGCCAGCGTCCAGGGGCTGCCGGAAAAACCGATCAGCGGCACGCGCTGGGTGCCGTTCTGCACCAGCGCGCGGCGGATTTCGCTGACGGCGTCGAACACGTAGCGCAGCTTGTCCATGTCGGGCACGGCGAGCTCGGCCACATCGGCCTCGGTGCGCAGCGGGCGATCGAATTTCGGGCCTTCGCCCGCCTCGAAGCGCAGGCCCAGACCCATGGCGTCTGGCACGGTGAGAATGTCGGAAAACAGAATGGCCGCGTCCAGCGCGTAACGGTCGATCGGCTGGAGCGTCACCTCGGTGGCGAAGTGCGGGTTCTGCGCCAGGCCGAGAAAACTCCCGGCGCGGGCGCGGGTGGCGTTGTATTCCGGTAGGTAGCGCCCGGCCTGGCGCATGAGCCAAAGCGGGGTGTAGTCGGTGGGCTGGCGGCGCAGAGCGCGCAGGAAGGTGTCGTTGGCAATGGGTGCGGTCATGAACGGTATTGTCGCAAACTGCAGGCGCAGCCCAGCGCGCGTTTTGCTCTGGATGTTTCAACCCGGATGCTCTGTGGGGACAAGGGATGACGGCGCGGGTGCGCCAGTAGCGTTGTCATCATGGTCGCCACAGGCCGGGGTGGATCATCCGGGTTTAATCCATGCCGAATTCCCTGCGTTTGAGATAAAGCTCGCCCAAGGTGCCGATGACTTGATTGGAAATGCGGGCGTACTCGCCTCCGCCTTGCAATTGCTGCAGCGCCTCTTGTCGTTGATTGGCCAAAGCCTGGCGGGCGACATCAGCGGCCACGCGATGAAATGCGGCGTGTTCTTCGAACAGCCGTGTGAACAAGCGCTGCGTGTCGGTACTCAGCGCCGGACAGCTTTCGCGAATGCGATAGAGCCACTTGCCCAGATCGCAACGGTTGTCCAGCGCGATGGTGTCCGGGTCGAGCGTGGAGCAGGCGCCGCTGACACAATCGTGCAACCGCTTCTTCCACGCTTTGTGGGCGTTTGTCGCCGAAAAAAAGTTCAGTTCCATACGGGCTGGGTTGACGATAGTTGGGCAGGTGGCCCAAATATAGTTTTCAGGATGAAACTTTACAATTCGGCGATGCGCCTTGGGCTGAGGGGCATCAAGATTCGGAAGGCGAGGGGCCAAGTTTCCACCAAAGCGATGCCTTTCAGCATCGCCCTACGATAGGCTGCACCCCATCATCAACTCGGGAGGAACTGTGCAACAAGAACCCAAACACGGACCAAGATTCTGGTTGGGCAACGGCATTCTGGCGCTGGCCGCGGTGTTTCTGCTGTTCATCGACCATGCGGCGCAATGGATGGGCACGGGGGCGGTCGCGCTCTGGATGGGGCTGGTCGCTGTGGGCGTCTATCTCATCGTCAAAGACGGGCGATGAGAGGCCGGGATGAGACGCCCGGGAATTCAGCGAAAGAACAGCGCGCTCATCACCAGACCGATCAGCACGATGCTCCAGCGCATCACCTCGCGCGGAATTCGCCGGGCGACGCGCGCACCCACATAGCCGCCTACCAGCACGGCGGGCAGCATGACCGCCACCCAGCGCCACTGCACGGTGCCAGCGGCGGCATAGATGCCCACGGCGAACAGGGTGAGCACGGCGGAGATGGCGTTTTTCAGCGCGTTCATGCGGTTGAGATGGGTCTCGCCGATCAGGGTGAGCATCGCCAGCAGCAGCACGCCGAGGCCGCCGTTGAAGTAGCCGCCGTACACGCTGACCACGAACAGGCCGACCAGCGCCTGCAGCCGCGGCGCATGCGGCTCGGGATGGCGGCCGAGGCGGCGCAACAAGGTGGGCCCGAAGGCGAACAAGGCGGTGGCGAACAACAGCAACCACGGCACCAGTGCCCGAAATGCGTGATTGCTGGTGGTGATCAACAGCCCGGCGCCGATACCTCCGCCCACCAGGCAGGTCAGCATCAGCGCGGTCATGCCGACCGAGCGCGGCGGGCCGAGGTCTTCGCGGAAGCCCCAGGTGCTGGCCAAGTAGCCGGGCAACAGGGCCGTGGTGCCGGTGGCGTTGGCGGCAACGGGCGCAATCCCGGCATAGATCAATGCGGGCAGGGTGAGAAAACTGCCGCCCCCGGCCGCGGCGTTGAGCGCGGCGCCGAAAAAAGCGGCCAGCGCGACCAGCGCCAAAGTGAAACCGTCGTTGAACATGAGCTTGATGCGAAAAAGCGTCAAGCATACGCAGAACGCCAGCGCTGCGCCCGGCAGGCCTGCGGTTTGTCGTCCAATGCCGCTTTCAATGGGTAACACGACCTCCTACTGCAATGGCAACCAGTCTGCTCGCTCTTTTGGATGACATCACCACCGTGCTGGATGACGTCGCGCTGCTCACCAAACTCTCGGCCAAAAAAACCGCGGGCGTGCTGGGCGACGATCTGGCGCTCAACGCCCAGCAGGTCACCGGGGTGCAGAGCAACCGCGAAATTCCCGTGGTGCTGGCCGTGGCCAAGGGCTCGCTGATCAACAAATCGATTCTGGTACCGCTGGCGCTGGCGATCAGTGCCTTTGCGCCCTGGGCGATCACCCCTTTGTTGATGGTGGGCGGGGCGTATCTGTGCTTCGAGGGCGCGGAAAAGCTGGCGTACAAGTTCTTCCACAGCCCATCAGAAGACGAAGCCCATCACGAGGAATTGACCCAGGCGCTGACCCACACGGAGGTCGATCTGCTGGCGCTGGAGCGCGACAAGGTAAAGGGCGCGGTGCGCACTGACTTCGTGCTTTCCGCCGAAATCATCGCCATCACGCTCGGTGCGGTGGCTGGTGCGAGCTTCACCACGCAGGTCGCCGTGCTGGTCGGCATTTCGGTGCTGATGACCGTGGGCGTTTATGGACTGGTTGCGGGTATCGTGAAGCTGGACGACGCCGGTCTCTACCTGAGCCGACAGGCGCCTGCCGCGGCGCAGGCACTGGGGCGCGGTATATTGGCTGCGGCACCCTGGCTGATGAAAGGACTGAGTGTGGTGGGTACTGCCGCGATGTTTCTGGTGGGCGGCGGCATCATCAGCCACGGTTGGCCCTGGCTGCATCACGCCAGCGAGGCCGTTGTGCATCAGTCGGGTGCGGCGCTGGGCTGGTTGAGCCCGCTGCTGTTTGATGCCGCGGTGGGCATCGCCACCGGCATCGGGGTGCTTGGCGTGTGGACGCTCGGGCAGAAACTTCGGGGGCGCGGCGCGGCGGCGCATTGAGCCCCGCCGGTACGCACACCGACAAAGTATTTAGGCAGCCAGCTGTGCGGCGATCTGGTCCTTGAGTTGCAAACGCTCTTTTTTCAGCGTTTCCAGGTGCTGGTCATCGACGGCGCGCACGCCTTCTTCAATCTGCACCACTTCCTTGTTGAGTTCTTCGTAGCGCTGGGCCAGTTTTTGGAAGTGGGTGTTGTCTGATTTCAGCGCGTGGATCTTGTCGGCCTGGGCGGGAAATTCGTGGGTCAGATCGTGTGGGTCGAGCGTCATGGGCGGAGTCCTCCTTGAGTGATGGATAAGGCTCAACCTTAGGACGATTCGCCGCCGCGCGCCACCGTCTGGCGCAACGCGACGGGTGGGCAGGCTCCTACGGATTGACCGGCAGCAACGCCCACATGCGCCCGGGCCACTGCATGCGGCCTGCGAGTTCGCCGGCCGCATCACCGGTGCCGGTGAACAAGTCGGCGCGTACAGCGCCCGTGATGGCCGAGCCCACATCCTGCGCGAACACCAGCCGGTTGAGCGCCTTGGGCGGGCTGGCGCTGCCATCGTAAGGTTGCGAGGTGGACAGCCACACCGGCAGGCCCAGCGCGATGGCTCGCTTGTCCACCGCGATGCTGCGCATGGCCGTGAGTGGAACGCCCAAAGCGCCGGTGGGGCCGCGCTTCGGGTCGGTGTCGAGCGCGGCGTTGAAAAACACCACGCGCGGGTTGGCGGCCAGCATTTCGGGCACTTCAGCAGGGTGCATCTGCGCCCAGGCGCGGATGATGGACATGGTGATCGTGCCTTTCACCCGCCCGGTGTCGAGCAGCCAGCGGCCAACCGATTTGTAGGGCCAGCCGTTGGTGCCGGCGTAGCTCAGCCGCAAGGTCTGGCCGCTGGGCAGACGCACGAGGCCGGAGCCTTGCACCTGCAGGAACAGGGCGTCCACCGCGCTGTCGAGCCAGACCACGGTGTGACGATCCAGCGCGGCCTGTAGCGCGGGGTCGGACTGAATCTGCGCCCTGCTCCAGTAGGGCAGCACGCGCTGCTGCCCGTCCACCCAAGCCACCCGGCCGCCGCTGACGCCATCGGCGCCCGGCGCGAGCGGCACGAGGTCGGCGGGCAGCCCCCAGACGGGCACCACATAAGGCCACACGCGGGTGAGCGAGCCGTGCAGCACCGGCTCGTAGTAGCCGGTGATCAAGCCTTTGTCCTCTTGGTCCGGTTTGCCCGAAGCGGTGATTTGCCACGGCGCGAACTCGGCCTCGATGAACGCCCGCTGCGCATGCGGATCGTCCGAAGGCACGGACGCCGCGCGCCGGCACACCGCCGCCAGCGCGCTGGGAAGACGTGCGCCGCAGTCGCGCCGGAAGGCCTGCCAGACGCCGCTGAAATCGTCTTGCGGCCAGCCAGGCAAATCGGCCCACTGCGCGGGTTGCAGCCGCACGCCGGGGCCGGTGAGCGCGGCGGCGGTGCCCGGCGGGGTTGCAGGCCAAGGCGCCGTCGGCGCCGAAGTGGGCGGCAGGGTCGTGGGCGAAGAAGTCGGCGGCGCGGGCGGCGTGGCGCAGGACGCCAGTACCAGCCCAAGCAGGCAGAGCAGGGCGGTGCGGACCCGGCCCATCAACCCCGGTCGGTGCGAAAACAACGTCATGCTCAGCCGTGTGCGCTGGCCGCAGCGTGTCGCGGCGGCAGGATGAACGTCCAGGGCCTGCGCCACAGCCGACGGGCAATGCTGGTGTAGATGGCGCGGCGCTCTTTCACTTGAATGCCCCGGGCGCGCAAGGCCAGGCGGTAGGCCAGATAGAAACTCACGCCGACGTTCAGCACGCCGTTGACGGCAATGCCCGCCAGCGCCCACCAGAACGCCGGATCGTTCACGACCGCGGGCCCCAGGCTGGCGCACGCCGCGCCAAACAGACCCGATGACAGGGTGACGTGCCGCACCTGCAGGTCGAGGCCGAAAATGCGGAAAAACTCCGGCGTCAATCCGAGCAGCAGGCCGAGCGACACATTGCCGGACATCACGCCGATATTGCGACGCCACCAGGCGGCCCAGCGCGCTGCGCGCAGCGCGCCCAGGCGACGCCGGATGCGCGGATTCCAGGCGATGGCGCTGTCGATCCGGTGCAGCACGAAGGCGTTTTCCGCCCAGCCTGCCATCACACTGGAGAGGAACAGCAGCACCCCGGTAAACGCGGCAAACAGCGGCGTAGGGCCGAGCAGCGACAACGATTGCAGCTCGTGCTCCGCCTTGGGCACGGGCAGAAACTGCGGCCCGAACACGGCCAGCCCACCCAGGCCAAGCAGCAGCGCCACCGGCATGACCAGCAGCACGTTGCCGAACACCCCGGCCGACTGCGAGCGCGTGAGGTTGGCGACTTCGTCAACGAATCGCTCCACCCCGCCGGGTTTGGACAGCTCGCCGAGCTTGTCGGCCATGGCCGGTGCGGTCATCGCCGGTTGTTTGGTGGCGATGGTCCAGTGCAGCAATTGCACGATGACAAAGCTCACCGCGTAGTTCAGCCCGGCGAGCAGGCCGGTCCAGAACAGCGCGGTTTTCAGGCCGAGAATGCCGATCTTGATCCAGGTGGTGAACCCCATGATCAGCCCGCCGCCCATCGCCGCGCCGAGCATGGCGCGATATTCGCGGCGATCGCGGGTGATGTAGTGCTCGCCTGTCTCGGCGTGGCGTTCGGCCATTTTTTCCGCCAGCAGCGCGGTGTTGTGCCGCCACAGGGCGCGCAGGCTGCGGCGCTGGGCGTTCAGGCGCACGAAATTGGCGAACAGATGGGCGGTGTCGCGCGCCGGGGTGTCGCCCACCAGGCAATTGAGCAGCGCCTCGGCGCGGTCGATGCGCTGATGCAGCTGGTGCAGCACATAGACCAGGCTGACCGAAGTGCCGTAGTCTTCCAGATGCGCCGTGACCGAATCGGCCTGCTGGCGACAGGCTTCCAGCCCGGCGCGAAACAGGGTGAGCGACTGCCGCAGCGCCTCTTCGTCGCCGGGGGGGTGCTGCGCCAGCAGTGTCTGTACCGTTTCATACTGCGCGGCCAGCTGCTTGAACGGGGCTTCGACCTCGCCCGCCAGTGGGCCGCTGTTGTGCATACGCGAGCGCAGATCGGGCGAGAAGCCGGTGGCGCGGATCTGGCTGACGGTATAGGTCAGCGCATCGAGCAGGGCGGTGCGCCAGAGCTGCGCGCTGGCGGTTTTTTCGGTTTCGATCTCGCGCGTGGCCAGCAATTCGCGCAGACGCGCGAGGGTGTCGGCATCGAGTGCTTCGAGCCAGACGGCGTCGTGCGCCTGCGGAAAAAACAGGGCGAACAGCACGGCGAGATCGCGCGTCTCGGGCGATTTGGGCAGCCATTTATTGCCCATCCGTTCGCTGAATTCGCTGAAAAACGAAGGCCGCTGGCTGAAGCCGAAATCGGCCAGCAGCAAGGTGGCATCGGTATTGCGCAGCAGGCCGTTGATCACGGCGGCGATTTCGGCGCGGCGCTCGGGCAGGTGGTCGAGCACATCCAGCAAGGTTTTCAGTCGGCGGATTTCGGCGGGCGCCGCAGTGTCTTCTCCGTCTTGCGCAGCGAGAATCGGCGTGAGGTTCAGACCCTCGCGCAGGTGATCGGCGTCGGGGCCGCGTCGCAGCCAGTCCAGCAGGTCGATGATCCAGAGCGCTTGCTCCACGGGCTGCGCCTGTGCGCTGGCCGCGTCGAGCAGCGAATGCACCTGCGCCGCCGCGCGCGCTGCCGCCTTGCGCGCCCGTCGCTTGGCAAAAAACATCAGTGCAGACTCCGCGGCTGAACCAGCGCGAATTCGGGAATGTGCGCCTCGAAGCGCTCGCCATCTTCAGCGACACAGAAATAACTGCCGCGCATACTGCCCATCGGCGTGCTCAGTTGCGACCAGCTGGTGTATTCGAACGCTTCGCCGGGCTTGAGAAAGGGCTGCTGCCCCACCACGCCCAGGCCGCGCACTTCCTCCACTTTGCCCGCGCCGTCGGTAATGATCCAGTGGCGGGAAATGAGCTGCGCGGCCACGCGCCCGGTGTTGATCACGGTGACGGTGTAGCTGTAGGCATAAACGCCTTGCTCCGCATCCGACTGCTCGGGCAGGTACTGCGGAATCACCGAAACGGAAAATTGATAGGTCGACATGCGCCCGATTCTAGGAGTTAGCAGTGGAGTGCGCGCTTGAGATGGCTTGACATTCAGGGAATTGCGCCAGGTCAGGTAGTTGGGTTCAAATCCCTACAGAATCAGTTGGGCATCCCTCTAAAATGAACGCCATGAAAACCTACCGCATCGCTCCCAGCATTCTCTCGGCCGACTTTGCCCGCCTGGGCGAGGAGGTGCGCAACGTCATCGACGCCGGCGCTGATTTCATTCATTTCGACGTGATGGACAACCATTACGTGCCCAACCTCACCATCGGCCCATTGGTGGCCGAGGCCATCAAGCCCTACTGCAAGAAGGCCGACGGCACCCCCATCACGCTCGATGTGCACCTGATGGTCGAGCCGGTCGATGCCATCGCCCAGTCCTTCGTCAAGGCGGGCGCCGACATCGTCAGCTTCCACCCCGAAGCCAGCAAGCACGTCGATCGCACCCTGCAGATGATCCGCGACGGCGGCGCCAAGGCCGGGCTGGTGTTCAACCCCGCCACGCCGCTTTCCGTGCTCGACTATGTCATGGACAAGGTCGATCTGGTGCTGCTGATGAGCGTCAACCCCGGCTTTGGCGGACAGAGTTTCATCGAAAGCAGCCTGCCCAAGGCCAAACAGGTGCGTGCCAAGCTCGACGCCTACAAGGCACAGACGGGCCGCGACATCCTGCTCGAAATCGACGGCGGCATCAAGCCCGACAACATCGCCGCGGCCGCCGCGGCCGGGGTGGACACTTTCGTGGCCGGTAGCGCCATTTTCGGCAAGCCCGACTACAAGGCCGTGATCGACGCCATGCGCGCCAACCTCGCGGCGGTGGCCTGATGGACGCCCGCGCCGCTGCAACGCCAGCCCTGACCTTGGTCGGCCACGCCGTGCAGGCCGCCATCATCGATCTCGACGGCACCATGATCGACACCCTGGGCGACTTTCATGCGGCGCTGTCGCGGCTGATGGACGAACTCGGCCTGCCCGCGGTCAGCCGTGAGCAGGTCGAGCATCGCATCGGCAAAGGTTCCGAATATTTGGTGCTGCAGACCCTGCGCATTCACCTCCCCGACGATCAGGCCCAAGACCTGTACCCGCGCGCCATCGAAACCTATCAGCGTATTTACGGCACCATCAACGGCCAGTATTCCAACCCGTTTCCCGGCGTGCCCGAAGGGCTGGCGGCCTTGAAGACTGCGGGCTTGCGGCTGGCCTGCATCACCAACAAGCCCACACGCTACGCACGCGAACTGCTCGACCTCAAAGGGCTGCTGCAGCACTTTGAAGTGGTCAACGGCGGCGACGCCTTCCCGCGCAAGAAGCCCGACCCCATGCCCTTGGTCGAAACCTGCAAGCAGATCGGCCTTCCCACCGCGGTGGTGCTGATGATCGGCGATTCGCAGAACGATGCCCTGGCTGCCCGTGCCGCCGGTTGCCCGGTGGCTCTGGTCACCTACGGCTACAACCACGGCGAGCCCGTGCGTGCGGTGGACGCAGATGGCTTTGCCGACCGCATCGGCGATCTGCTCCTCGCCTGAATAATTCAGAACACAGCAATAAAAAAGCCGCTCCGGACAGGAGCGGCTTTTTTGTGGGCAGAGCCCACACGATCAGCCGTTGATGTTCTGCTTTTGAATCGAGGTATTGGACAGCACGCCAGCGGGCAGCATGCGCAGCATGGCCTGATACAGCTCGGCGTTGCCGGTGCCCGGAATGATGTGCGAGCCCGGACCCATCAGCACGATGCCGTTGGAGGGTTCGAACAGCAGTTCAACCGTTTGACCCTTGGCGATCTGCTTCACGCTGGCCAGTTGTTTACTGAAGGCGTCCATCGCCGGCTTGAACGAGGCGTACTGCGCGGCGGACACGCCCTTTTTCACCCCAGCATCCAGCGCTTTGGCCAAAGCGTCGGCCGACATATTGGAAATGGCGGTGAGGCGAATCGATTTGGCCCCGGGCATGGTCATGATGTTGCTGACCGACGTGGTGTTTTGCGGCAGGTAAACCGCCGCGGCCATCTTGCCGCCCATATCGACCACGCCAGCGCCGTTGATCAGCAGGGGCACGCCGTTGGCCGGGGCGGTTTGCATCACAGGAATGCCGCCCACTTTGACGGCGGCATTGGCGCTTACGGCGCCGAACGTCGCGGCCAGCGCGATGGCGGTTGCGGTCAGAACTGTTTTCATGGACGATCCTCGGGTGGTTTGTGGGTATATCAGCCAAATCTTATTTTATGAACCCACCCCTTGCATGTTCGGGTTTTCACCGAAACGGCGTGTTTGAGTGGTCACCAAACATGACGGCGCGCAAGCCTTGCCCGGTGAAGCCGGTCAGTTGCTGTCCGCTTCGTTGCCTAGCAGCGCACGTTTGAGCCGGTCTTCAGCAGGATTTTTGCCCAGCCAGATTTTGAGCATGGAGTTGAAAAACTGCGGCTCGGTGAACACCCCGCCCGAGGGCACGCCATCGATGGCGATGGTGCTGCCCTTGCCGGGAATCTCGCGGATAGTCACCGTTTCACCGGTTTTGATCTGGCTTTTTTGGGCAAACAGTCCGCCCAGTTGCACCAGGCTGGGAATGAAGGCGCTGAACTCCTCCGGGCTGAGGTTGTTTTTGATGCCTTCGTTGAGTTTGTCGCCGAGCTCCTTGCCGCTCACATCACGCAGCAGGGTGAGTTTCAACTCCTTGGGCCCGGCCATGTTGTAAATCGCCTGCGGTTGCGTGCTTTTCTGCGGCAAATACAGCGCGGCGGTGTAAACCTTGAAAAAGAACACGTACCGGGTGCCGGCGCCGTTGAGCGTCAGCGCCTTGCCGCCGACATCCACTTGCGGCGGAATATCCACGCCGTGCAGGGTGAGCGCCTGCGCGCTCGGCATGAAGGATGCGATGGCCAGGGCGGCGATCAGCGAGGCGGTTGCGCCGAAGGTGCGCAGTGGCTTATGAGCGGTGTGATCCATGAAGTCTCCTGTTGTCTGTTATCGAACGATCGTTCATTTTTCGTAAAACGCCGTGCTTTGACAAGTGAATTTGGATCGGGCGCCGTTTAAGATACTGCAACGACACCCATAAAGGAGACGTCATGCCCAAGGTTTTTCAGGACAGCTACCCCGACGCGCTGGCGCACTGCTATGGCTGCGGCCGCCTCAATGCCGAGGGGCATCAGATCAAGACCGTCTGGGACGGCGATGAAACGGTCACGCGCTTCACGCCCCAGCCCTATCACATCGCAGTGCCTGGCTTTGTGTATGGCGGCTTGATCGCCTCGCTGATCGATTGCCACAGCACCGGCACGGCGGCAGCGGCGATGTATCGTGCCGAAGGGCGTGAGATGGACACGCCACCGGCCTTCCGTTTTGTCACCGGATCGCTGCATGTCGATTTTCTCAAGCCGACGCCCTTGGGCACAGAGCTTGAAATTCGCGGTCGTGTCAAAGAAATCAAGGGCCGCAAGGTCATTGTGGAGTCCACGGTGTTTGCGGGCGGCGTGGCCACCGTGCGCGGGGAGGTCGTTGCGGTACAGATGCCGGAAAACTTCGGCGCTTGAGACCGCGTTTGAGCCCGTTACGCGGAAAATGGCCCTACGAGTTTGCTACATTCGCTCACTCGGATAGATCTGCGCGATTCATTCACTGTCCATGTTCATCCATCGGCGACACGCATCGGGTTCTGGAGACCGGGGGGCCTGGCCCTGGCGGTTCTGGCTGATCGTGCCCGCTGCTGCGGCCTGACTCATCTCCGATCTGCGCCCCATTCGCGCGTCAATGCGCGGGGCCGTGTCGGCAACAGGCTGCACTCCCGCGATATCCGCTGCCCGCCCCTGCGGGGCAGCCGACCCTTGAGACGAACATGACTGAACTCGAATTCAAAGAACTGGCCCGCCAGGGCTACAACCGCATTGCGCTCGTGTCTGAAGCGCTGGCGGATCTGGAAACTCCCCTGTCGCTCTACCTCAAGCTGGGGGTGGGCGCAGGAGCCGGGAAAAACACTTTTTTGCTGGAATCCGTCGTCGGCGGCGAGCGCTTCGGCCGCTACTCCTTCATCGGCCTGGCCGCGCGCACGCAGGTGCGGGTGAAGAACGGCCTCACCGAGGTGCTGCGCGACGGCGCGGTGGTGGAAACCTCCGAAGCGCCGCCGCTGGATTTCATCGAGGCGTTCCACGCCCGCTTCAAGGTGGCGCTGCCTGCAGGCATGCCGCGTTTTTGCGGCGGGTTGGCGGGGTATTTCGGCTATGACGCGGTGCGCTATATCGAGCCGCGCCTGATGGCGTCTGCGGCCAAGCATCCCAAGCCCGATCCGCTGGGTATGCCCGACATCCTGCTGATGTTGTGCGAAGAACTCGCCGTGATCGACAACCTGTCGGGGCGGCTCTACCTCATCGTCTATGCCGACCCCGGCCAGCCCGAGGCCTACAGCCAGGCGCGCTCGCGCTTGCGCGGTCTGCGCGAGCAACTGCGCTATTCCGTTTCGGCGCCGCCCATGCAGCGCAGCAGCGTGACGCCGATCGAGCGCGAGTTCGACAAGGCCGACTATCTGAAAGCGGTCGAGAAGGCGAAGGACTACATCGCCGCCGGCGACTTCATGCAGGTGCAGGTGGGGCAGCGCCTGCGCAAGCGCTTCAGCGATTCGCCGCTGTCGCTCTACCGCGCGCTGCGCTCGCTCAACCCTTCGCCGTACATGATTTATTTCAACTTCGGCGATTTTCAGATTGCGGCCTCATCGCCCGAGATTCTGGTGCGCGAAGAGGCTGTGCCCGAAGGGCGCAAGGTCACCATCCGCCCGCTGGCGGGCACGCGGCCGCGCGGCGCCACCGCCGAGGCCGATGTGCGCAACGAGGCCGAACTGCTGGCCGACCCGAAGGAACGCGCCGAGCATCTGATGCTCATCGACCTGGCGCGCAACGATTTGGGTCGAATCGCGCAGACCGGCAGCGTGAAGGTGACCGAGGCGTTCGCCATCGAGCGCTATTCGCATGTGATGCACATCGTCAGCAACGTCGAGGGGCTGCTGCAACCGCAGCGCACGCCGATGGACGTGCTGCGCGCCACCTTCCCGGCGGGCACGCTGTCGGGCGCGCCCAAGATTCGCGCCATGGAAGTGATCGACGAACTCGAACCCACCCGCCGCGGGCTGTACGGCGGGGCCATCGGCTACTGGAGTTTTGCCGGTGACATGGATCTGGCCATCGCCATTCGCACCGGCATCGTCAAGGACAACTGGTTGTACGTGCAGGCGGCCGCTGGCGTGGTGGCTGATTCCGTGCCCGAGATGGAGTGGCGCGAAACCGAGGCCAAGGCCCGCGCCGTGTTGCGCGCGGCCGAGCAAGTGCAGGAAGGGCTGGACGGCTAAAGCGCTGTCCCGCCCCCTCTCTTCCCAGACCCACGGAGCCCATCATGCTGCTGATGATCGAAAATTAGCATCGACATCCATGCTAGTTCGTCCAAGTGCGAAAGATCCAAAAATTCCCTTTAAAATCAATAGCTTTAGTCCTTTCAAGTCCGTGGCGGTTCATGCCAATCCAAAGAAATTGCGGGTATCATTGCGGGTATCGAATCACTGATACCCGCAAATGCCGCTGACTGATGCCAAGATTCGAGCTGCCAAGCCATCGTCTAAGCCCATAAAGATGGCGGATGGAGGGGGGCTCTATTTAGAGGTACGCCCGACGGGCGCCAAGCTATGGCGGTACCGCTACCGCATAGCCGATAAGGAGAACATCTTCGCTATCGGCGAATATCCCATAGTCTCGCTAGCGGATGCTAGGGCTGAGCACGTTCGAGCTAGAGCGCTCGTCAAGGCTGCTGTCCATCCATCACACAACAGAAAGGTAGAACATCTAACGAACTTAGCGGCGAACGCCAATACTTTTGGTGCAGTGGCCAATGAATGGGTCGCGAAGAAGTCGTCAAATTGGACGGCGAATTACCAACGCCAAGTAGCAGGTGTTCTTGCGGCTGATGTGCTCCCCTATATTGGAAAGCTGCCGATCCGAAGTGTCACAGCGGCGCATCTATTAGAGATCGTTCGACGCGTTGAGGGGCGGGGAGCGACTACGGTTGCATTATTGATACGTCAGTGGTCCTCTGCGATTTTCCGCTATGCGGTGGTCACACTCCGTGCCGACAATGACCCTGCAGCTGCGCTCAGAGGGGCAGTTGAACGCTCTAAGACTGTTCATCATCGACCTCTTTCGCGTGCACAGATTGTCCGCTTCATGGATGCTCTTGAAAGGTATGGCGGCTACCGTACAACGGTGATCGCTTTGCGTTTGATGCTGCTGACTTTCGTGCGGACGGTTGAACTACGTAAAGCCCGTTGGAGCGAGTTTGATTTAGTTGAAGCGCAGTGGAGAATTCCTGAGGACCGGATGAAGATGCGAGAACCGCATATCGTTCCTCTGTCGAAGCAGGCAGTGGAATTACTTCAGGAGCTGAGAACCTACACGGGAGGACGTAGCCTCTTGTTCCCGAACAATCGTCAGCCAAACGAATGTATGACAGCCACTACGTTGAACCGCGCTCTTGAACGAATGGGTTTCAACGGAAAAGGCGGGATCGGCTTCTCGGCACATGGATTTCGAGCAACTGCTTCGACCATTCTCAATGAGTTGGGCTATCGCTCCGAGGTGATAGAGAGGCAGCTTGCACATGCGGAGCGGAATAAAGTTCGTGCGAGTTACAACCAAGCTGAGTACTTGAGTGATCGCAAGATAATGATGCAGGAGTGGGCGAATTTCATTGATGGCTTGCTGAAACGTAATAAAGTTCCAGTTGGTGGGCAAACATAAGAAGTGGCTGCTTGAAGAAGTAAAAACTAACACAAATTTAATTGAGGGCTGTGTTATTTTTTGATTGATAATTAGCGCTACCGCCACTAAAAGCGAATGTTATTAGGCCGCAATTCTTTCCTGTTATTGTGCTGCTACGAAGCAAGGCGACGAGCAAATAAAAATAGGTAGTGATTGTGTCGGGTGGGACGCAAAATAGGTAGATTGAAACTTCAGGGCTTAATCGGGTGCAGGTAAAATAACATCGGCGTATGAAGATCAGTCGGGGGTTCTCCGATTCGAACTAGAATTTCAATTAATCGACTGATAAATAGCAGACGTCAAAGACGATTTTCAGATTCATCTGCTTAATTTGGTTATTATGCGTAATCAGGAGTAGCGGCTGATAAATAAACGTCGCGTGAAATAGTGTCGGAAAACACAAATTCATGCCCTTGGTATAATTTAAAACATTGCATTAGAGACTTTTGAATTAGGTTCGTTGATGTTATGCAGATGGGTCGCTAAGTGATGCAACAGGGTAGTTGATGGAGATCATGAAGTGGTAATGGGCGAGAGACATGACGCATACAGATCAAATTTTGATTTTGGTATCAAATCGGATACTGACGGAGATCGAAAATGGACAATTAAGGATCTTCTCGACGAGCTTAACTATGAAAAATTTCGAACGGCTACTGGTGTAGAAGCGAAAAAAAGCGATTCAAATGGCACGGCAGTCACTTATGACTCACTAAGCGGCGCGCTCAAATTCATAGATGAGATTGCAAAAACGGGAAAGATAAAACAAGCTCAAGCCGTACCGTTAACGACGCTGAAGACGATTAAGCTCCTCTACAACATGAACGAGGGGAGTGACAAGCATCTTTTCACCATGCTCAAATCACCGCTTCGCGCAGATAGAGCGACATTGGACTTTTACACCACCGAATCACCGTCAGCTAATTCCAAGGGTAATAGCATCGTCAAACACTTGCTATCATCGCTTCGTAAAGAAGTCGATCCTCTTGTTCTGAGCGGTATAGATACATCGTTCCTGACCTACTCAAAACTACTTGAGTGCATTGCTAAAGAGAATGAAGAGATATTAGGGCCGATCTATAAAAAACACAGTGCGCACCCTAAATCTCTAACAAGGGCATTTAATTTTCTTGCTGAGTTAATAAAAAAATATGAACAACGAACTCGATTGACTCCGGAAAATCCGGTGCATGAGAAGCTATACACCTATCTACGTGCCTTGCCGTTCGTGCATTTTGTCAAAGAGGATCAATACATAGCCAAATTGGCGGAAGTCAAAGATAATATCAACAATATTGATATTGATATTGATAATTTTTGTAATGATATATCAAAAGTTAGGGGTGTATCCGTCCTTTACGACACCCCAATAGTTTCAATAAATTCTTTTCCTGCATTTGTGGAGGAAAATACGCTCATACTTGCAAAATTAATAAATAGTGCAACCGGCATCAGCAGTGAAAAAAGAGATTTGCTGGGTATTATAAAAAAAGCTAGTAAATTGCTTTGTGTGTTTGAGTTTCATCAATGGCGCGACATTTCCCTTGATGCCGTTAATCTATCTGTTGCTGACTGTGTTTCTGCTCTTTGCGCCATCCGATATCAGCAAAAAGTAAAGACAAACTACTCAGTATATTGGCCAGGCATCACCCAAAATGAAAAGGGAACAAGCATATTACGCCAAATGGAGGAATCTAAGGGGTGTGAGGAACTATTTGAGTTCAACTACATACCTCATGGAATTAATCTTTTTATGTACCACAGATTCAGTTATTTTTACATGGCCCTAACGGGCCAATTAGAGCGCTATTTAGCTTGGAAAAGGCTAGAGGCAGAACGTTTTAACAAATACATCGAGTGCTATAGATCTAATGATGTATGTGTAAGCGATAAAGCTGTCTTCAATTTCGATCTTTTTTGCCGGCTTGCGGCCGAACATGTGGCAGATCTTATTCCAATAGAGTAAATACTTTCAGAACTTCATATTTCACTTCACAGTTCTACAGAAAAAATCCGTAATAATTTCAAAAAATATAAGCTTAGATATTTGCGTTGAAATTTCATTCGATGATAAGTGAGCCAATATCTATAGTGGTAATTATCATCGTAGAACCAGTTGCGTATTCTGCTTAAAACTATCACCGTAACCAAATCCTGTTTATAACTATCGACGCAAAGCTCCGGCCAAAAAAGTTGGCGAGATCTCTTCACCATAGTTGCCGTTTAGCATTCAAACCGACACTTTGACCGCCAACGGACCATTGCTTGGTTGCATTGAGAGGTCGGTTCTGACCCACTGCGGCTATTGATCGGTCAGCGCCCCATGACGGCTTCGCAGGGTGTTGTTGTCGGTCGGGGTTGTCGGCCACGACCGGTCTGCGGCGAGGACTGGCCGCTCACTTCTCCATTATGACAAACTCAGGGGAGAACATTCAATGAAGCTTCAAACCATCCGGCTGTCGAACTTCCAATCATTCGGAGCGGCGCCCACGGACATTCGGCTGGAGGAGACTACTTACCTCATCGGCCCTAACGGCTCAGGTAAGACAGCAGCACTCCAAGCCCTGTGCCGTCTGTTTGCCTTTGATCCATCACTGCGCCGGATCTTGCGATCGGACTTTCACGTCCCATTCAACGAGGTGGCACCGCCTGCTGAGCGTCAGCTATGGATCGAGGCTGACTTCCTGTTCCCGGAGCTTGGTGACGACGACGACAACAGCACAGTAGCCCCTTATTTCGGCCACATGCGCCTCGACGAAGTCAATGGCACGCCGCGCGTGCGTTTCCGCCTCACCGCCACAATGGGCTTGGATGGGGACATAGAGGAAAGCATGGTCTATGTGCTGGACATCAATGCAGATGGATCGCCACTGACCACTGCTCAAGTCCCCCGATCTGAGCGTAACCATATCCATGTTCACTACCTGCCCGCGCGGCGAGATCCCGCAGATCACATTGCCTATGGTGCCAATGCATTGCTGGGCCGCATGCTGCGTGCGGTGAACTGGGATGCACAGCGAACGGTCATCAAGGGCCTGACTGACCAAATCAGCGACAGCTTGGCTGCGAATCCATCAATCAATGCGTTCAGCACAAGCTTGAAGTCGGCATGGAGCGCTTTGCACAAGGGAAGCTTCTTTGCCGACCCCAAGTTAACATTTGTAGCGTCTGAGATTGAAGCCTTGCTGCGGCACATGTCGGTGTCATTCTCGCCCGGCCACGATGAGCAGTTGGTCGACTTCTCGCGGCTGAGCGATGGTCAGAAGTCGATGCTGTATCTCTCGCTCGTGCTGTCCTCGCAAGCCATCGGTCGCGCGGTCCTAGCTGAAGAAAACCATTCTTTCGACGCAGACAAGCTGCGCCCGCCCGTGTTTACGGTAGTGGCGGTCGAAGAACCAGAAAACAGCTTATCGCCGCACTATCTGGGGCGAATCGTCAATGCCCTTAATGGAATGACCGGCAAAGGCGACGCACAAGCACTGATCGCCACCCACGCACCGTCGATGCTGCGGCGCGTCCCCCCTGAACGTATCCGCTATCTGCGGCTGACCCAGGAGAGAACATCGCGCGTTACGCGTATCCAGCTGCCAGATGCAACTGATGAGGCTCACAAGTTTGTGCGCGAGGCAGTGCAAGCCTTTCCAGAAGTCTATTTCTCGCGGCTTGTCATTCTTGGAGAAGGCGATAGCGAAGAAATAGTGTTGCCACGTCTGCTACAGGTAAAAGGAGCGCCGGTTGATGAGACCGCTGTCACGATTGCCCCGCTTGGGGGCAGGTACGTCAATCACTTCTGGCGTCTGCTGTCGGCTTTGCAGATCCCATACCTGACACTCCTTGATCTGGATGTGGCTCGTTATGCCGCAGGCTGGGGACGAATCAAGTACGTCAATGACCAGTTGGCTGTCTATGAGCCCAGCAAGGTTCTGCCCGCCGACCATGGCATCCCCCATTGGAATGACGCCACCCACAAAGTCCGGGATTACGAACACTATCTTGATGTGCTTGAGGATCGAGATGTGTACTTCTCATATCCCATGGATCTCGACTTTGCAATGTTGCTTGCCTACCCAGATGCGTATGGCGTAGAGAGGGAAGATCCCGAGGAATCCACGATCAAAGCCGTCTTAGGAAAAAGCCTCGCCGACGCAAGCCAATACAGCAAAGACGAACAGCAGCTATTCAACACTTACCATCAGCGCTTCAAGCTTGGTAGCAAACCCGCAGCCCATATTGACGCACTGGCTAAGCTGACAGATAAAGAGTTGCTGACTGTTATGCCAGCATCGTTGAGAAGATTGGCTGATGCTGTCATCGCCAAACTCACGGAGTTGCCTGAGTGATTGCGGTCGATGCCTGGAAGCCTGCAGATGGGCTGACCCTTGAACCGAACGCACTTCTAGCAGCCAAGGAGCAGGCGCGCAGTCTCATTTTGACAGCAGGCCCAGGAGCGGGAAAGACCGAAATGCTTGCGCAGCGAGCGGACTTCCTGCTGCGCACGGGGACCTGTCGTTATCCAAAACGGATTCTGGCCATTTCGTTCAAGGTTGATGCCAGTAGCAACCTGAAAGAGCGGGTCAAGCGGCGCTGTGGTTCCGAGCTTGCCTCGCGGTTTGATAGCTATACTTTTCACGCATTTGCCAAGCGCATCATTGATCGTTTCCGTCCGGTGCTGACGGGCGAGTATGCGCTGGATGTTGGATACAAAATTGCCGATCGAAAGCCTGGCCCTTCACGGTCCTTGATCGAGTATTCCGATCTAGTGCCGTTTGCGATCCAGATTCTGCAGCAGTCTGCATTCGCTAGAAACGCCATTCGGCAAACTTACAGCGACGTCTTCCTCGACGAGTTCCAGGACTGCACAAACCTGCAGTACGACTTGCTCAAGCTCGGCTTTCAAGGTTCGAGCATTCGCTTGGTCGCTGTGGGCGACACCAAACAGAAAATCATGGGCTGGGCTGGGGCCATGCATGGCATCTTTCAGGTTTTCGTTGCAGACTTTGATGCCGCTCCGCTCAATATGTACCGCAACTTTCGCTCAAAGCCGCGATTGCTTCGCCTGCAGAACGAGATCATTCGCAAGCTTGACCCCTCCTCGGTCATGCCTGATGAGCAGCTTGCTGGCGACGAAGGCGAGATATTTACTTTGGAGTTCGAAGATAGTCGTAAGGAGGCTAACTACCTCGCAGGTTTGATTGGAGGCTGGATAAATACCGAGCAGGTACCACCTGCGGAAATTGCGATCCTGATTCGTAATCAGCTCGACCTGTACGCCGATCATTTAATGGCGGCACTTGAGGCGCGTGGCATCCCCTTCCGCAACGAGCAGCAGATGCAGGACATCACGGTTGAGCCGGCAGCACGTTTGATCGTGGACTATCTCTCCTGCCTCTATAGTCAGCGCGCGCCCAAAGCCTGGATTCGGCTCATGAATCAGTTGATCCCTTTTGCTGATGAAGAGATTCAATCAAACGCGCGCAAGAACCTTGATCGGTTCGTCAAGCAGCAGCGAAAAGAGACAGCCATCGCCGAGCTTGTTGATGAGCCTTTCTCCGGCTGGTGGAAGTCTGTTCAGGCATTCCTGAAGCATGTCAGTAACGAAACACTGGTGTCGCTTTCCCAGGATTACGAGTCGCTCGAACGGTTGGAACAGGTGGAGCGTGATACCAAGGCCAGAATCGAGGAATTGCTAAAGCTGGAGCCTGACCTGCCCAAGGCTCTTGCGCGATTCTCAGACGATCAAGCCGTACGAATCCTAACCATCCATAAGAGCAAGGGGCTTGAGTTCGATTCGGTCATCATCATGGCCGTCGAAAACGAAATCTTCTTTGGCGATCAGGTTGAAAACCGATGCGCCTATTTTGTCGGGGTTTCTCGTGCAAAGAGGCGCTTGGTCCTTACTCATGCAGCTCAACGGGAACAACCTGCGGGAGCGAAGCGATGGAATGTGAAACGCAAACCTCAAGAAGAATACTTTGGCTATGCCGCGCCGTTCGTGAAAAAAGAAAAATAGGAAATTAGTGCGACGCGGGGGTCGGGTGATTTTCGGCGACTTGGTGTGCCTGGTAACAGCCGACATCCAAGATCATTCTATCCTGCGCCTTCCGCGGGCGGGCAAAGCATGTGAAGCGGTAGAAAAATTGGTGGGTGCGCGTGTCGGGTACCAGATTTGGCGGTCGTTCGGCGCGATCTCTGTGAAGGTCCGCAATTGGGCGGTTGCTTTCGTTCAGTCGTGCGGCCTGCGAAGACAACCACCAACCCATCAGCGTGTTCGCGATGAATCTGGTGTCTGTGCAGATTGAAAGTGGTATCGGTGGCTGCTGTCAACTGAAATGTGAGACTGGCTGGAATAAGAACGACGCCGCTTTTTCACTGGAATGCGCATGAAGGGAGACGAAAATTGCGCCTCGGTGGAACACGCTGCTTTCTGAAAGCGACAGTAGTGATGCGAGATCGGTCGCGAGGGCTGCAGTACGCCAAGAATGGGGATATTTCAGACTGGGTTAAAATCACTCCTTTTGCATTTTGCAAAACATCGGCTGCGTAGGGGCTCAACTCTGTGGAGGCATACATTGATCGCGTGATCGAATCGCTGAATGAGTTAAGTTCAGAAAGAGAACGCACGCTGGCAAGACAAACTTGCAATTGAACAGATGAAAATCAAACTTACAAACTTGTCATCTATGCGCCGGAGAGAAAGTTTTTGGTTGTAGGGCGAATTCCATCGGGTCGCACCCCAGGGGGTTATCGGACAGGGTGCGGAGCAGGATCAATCGATAAAAGGAACGGATGTGTTCGATGTGGAACATGAAACAACCCGATAGCTGCAGTCACTAAGACAGAAGAGGTATGAGTCGGTACAGGAAGACGAAAACCTCGCGACATCGAGGAAGATCGTTCATGTCCAACAATAATGACGTTTCCGAGTGACTGCCGTACCACCCTTGCCATATGCGGCCAAGGCGATTCTGCGACAAAATCGCAAGAATCGCATGATTTCTTGCTTGTCGATTTCTAGACATCCCATTAAGCAAAACAAACCCCGACCTTTTATGGCCGGGGTTTCAAGTTTAGATTTAACGCTTGGAATGGTCTGCAAAACCCAATTTTCTAACCTTAGCCCACGTGTAACTCATTGAATTTATGAAGCCGGTTCCTGGCGCGAAGAGGTTATGCAGAGGCTCGTTAGATGCCCCCAAAAAATGCATTGCTCAATCTCAGAAAGCGCTGCTTGCCTTTTGCTGAAACGACGATCCACACGGCTTGTTGCAGCTCAAGAAGCTGCAGAGCTGCGTTGAGTCGATCGCGGTTGCGTACTGGTCCGTACCTCAGCACGTGGTTTTTCGGGATGTACGTGTCGGAATTTGGACCACGCCATAGACTTTGGCGAAGATATTTCGCCACGGCCTGTGCATCGACTTGCTCTTGAGGTAGTTTGAACTGCGATGAAAAAAGTCGCTTGTATTCACTCAAGTGCCACTTCACCACAGTTAACGCGCGCTCAAGCGTATCGAGCGTGATCATCCCGATCTCGCCGTGAAAACAGTGGAACACAGCTGCCAAACGAGAAATGATCTCTAGTATCTTTGAAGCGAAATCATTAATGTCGTGCAGGTAGTCACCGGGTCGCAACATCCACTCGGTCTGAATCGCCAGTTCAAACCAGCGCGCTTTCGCGTCTTGCGAAAACTCGACCAGTTCACGTTTGATATTTGCTTGACCCGTGATGGAATCGAACCGTTCCAAAAACTCACGCGTTCGTGCATGGAACGTCGGAAGGTGCTCCCATACCAGTTCTTGAGCGTTGATATGCCGGAACCCTTGCGTCGAATCTGGCCAGCCTACGAGATATCGCGCCCAGTGACCGGAGCCTTTCGCAATCTCGCCGTGCTTTTCCAGGTAGGCCTGCAGGACTGACCGCTGGGTCATGATGCTGATCGTCACACGCGGGTTCATGACCAGCACATTGTCGAAGTCCGCTCGATCCCCCGGCGGCCACCCAAAGTGCTCCACTTATGGCCACCCAAACTGCTCCACCCTGGCCGCGGTGATCTGACGCATTGAGCAAGGTGCGTCGGGTGCTG
>JABEBX010024300.1_pt1 | contig 30502 bp, 26 predicted proteins | sample 7245971 | NCBI WGS metagenome assembly JABEBX01 (sample SAMN14506365, study PRJNA622280) | hot springs metagenome | biome: hot spring [ENVO:00000051]|acidic hot spring [ENVO:00002120]; feature: spring [ENVO:00000027]|sediment [ENVO:00002007]; material: sediment environment [ENVO:01001048]... | reverse complement strand
TGAAACGACATTAACCGAATCCGGACTTATTCCGTACTGATTTGCAGCCCATTCTCTGGCAATGCTTGATGCCTCATTTGCTGAATTTATTGTCAGGTACTCACCGTTATAATATTCCACTGCTATTATATTAAACTTTCTGATTTAAAAAAGAGTTTTTTATTATTAATCCTTTCAGGCGTTAATTTAATTGATTCCGATAATAAACCTGTAAAATTATTACTCCAGAATATATCGATATAAAAAATATTTTAAATAGTTGCGGAAATGCGAAATGATCAGAGAGTTTTCAGCAACGAGAGAACTGCATCCTTGTTTGGACTCTCGTTTATTGCCTGCATAAGATTCCTGCTATCCCTTTCCTTCGCCTTTCCTTCAAGCATGTTCTGGGAAGCAAGCCTTTCCTTCAGTACCACTTTTATGGTGGCTTCTGGCAGTGTTGATACTATGCTGAGATTCACTTTGCAGAGATTGATGTATTCCTTATCCGTTGCATATTTTTGCACGTCCAGTATCATGGAACGCATGTCATTTATCTGATTCTGCTCACTTTTCTTCAGCATGTCTGTAAAAATCTGTGTCATAACCTTTTTCTGATCGACCTGACTCATCTTTACTATATCTTTTATGTCCATTGTTATCTCTTAAATATTCTTATATGATATTTGAATTTTTTTAATTATGATAGTGAATTGCATAGTCCAGCAGGCAGATACACTATCCTTATCAGGTAATATCAAACAGGTTAATGCTGTATCCTTTCCTGACTGGTCAGGCTTCACAGCGCCAGTAAGTTATATCATCGAAAATTCAGGGTCAGATGAATGAATTTCTGAGATCCGGCGCATACCGCAGCCATGTCTCTACTATGGGGATATAGAGAAATGTACGAGCTATCGTACATTTTAGGTACTATCGACTTATCTTCAGGATCATTGAATGCAGGTTTACGGCCAGGGCGCGTTTATACTTATGGATTCCAGCAATATTCTGCAGCCTGGCATTCTGCACCTTTCGTTCAATTACTGCAATTAAAGCAGAGCCGCAATTTGAATATTGAAGCATGAAAAAAATTATCGGTTACAGATCATCCGGCCGCATTCATTATACAGATGAAATTATGATGAACATTTTAATTACAGGGATCAACCGGTGAAAGTGAATCACCAGGCCTGTCCTGTTATCTTTTCGTACATTGTCTTGTAAAGCGCCGATACCTTTGCAACCATTTCCTCCGGGAGTGCGGGTATATCTGGTTCAGGCATTTTTCTTTCTCTTGCGTAATATAACCTGTCGTAATAGCCAGTATTCCTGTAATACTGCCTCACCATTTCCTTGCTTAGCTCCACGATATTCCCGTTATCGTATTGCACCCTGTCCCAGAAGCGATCTTCATCTGCGGTTCCGAACGTATCCACGATAACAATTTGTCTCTCCTTTCCGAGCGCAAATTCCTTTTTTCCGTCAGCATGTATGAGGCCGCGTGTCCTGGCCTCGGAATTCATTCTCCTGTCTATCTTAAAGATCTCTTCCCGGACGTCATAGAATTCATCAAGGCTCAGCCCGCTTATCTCCAGGGCCTCGCTCCTTGAAAGAAGACGATCGGTCTCTTCGCGTTTTGTGGTGACTTCAAAAAACGGATCAATAAGTTCCTCCCCGTATTTCGGTTCATGTTTAAGCCCGATATCGACGGGTTTTAACTGCCCCTTTTTAACGCGATCATAAAGTGATCCTGCAACATAGTACCTGGTTATGAATTCCAGGGGTATGACGTAATTTCTAGAGTTTGTATCGACTTTTTCTGGAATATCAAATTTTTTGACCCTCATCCGGTCGTTTGAGATCATTTCAACAAAATGAGTTTCCATGCCATAAGATGATACAGCTTCGAACCAGTATGCAGATGTCCTGCACAGGGACTGGCCCTTATTCTTTACCTCATTCGGGATTATCTTGTCAAAAACTGATATCCTGTCTGAAAACTTGAATATCAGGGTATCTCCATCATCGTATACATCTTTTACTTTTCCTTTTCTGATGGGTTCCATAAAGTTGTATGATAATCATGTATATAGAAATGTACCTTCAGCTGGAATATTTGCCGCTAAGTAAATATTTTTCAGCTTATAAAAATAACAAATTATAAACTGTTCACATGCACTGATTCAGGAAACTTAAAAAATTGAAACCCGATGCTTTCCAGAATGAATTAGAGATTCTCCTGATACAACTTTAACCGGTACACAGGGAAGATTAATCTTATAGAAACATATGGCTTAGCATTGAAGGTTGAGATGATGCAGAATAATTTCACTAAGGCCCTCAGGGGAGAGGATCATGAAAGTATTCCCGTGTGGTTCATGAGGCAGGCTGGAAGGTATTTGCCCGGATATTCAAGGATCAGGAACGGGTTGAGCTTTAAGGAAATGATGTCCAGTCCTGCTGTCATAGAGGAGATAACATACGAACCTGTAAAGGAAATAGGCGTGGATGCCGCAATAATATTTTCTGATATACTTCTGCCGCTGGAAGCCATGGGATTTGATGTGGAATTCACCGATAATGCCGGACCGAAGGTGAAGAATAATTATTCAAGGAGCAATTTCAAGGGCATACATGAATTTGAGGAGATTTCTTATCCGTATCCCACGGAAAAGGCCATTTCGGATCTCAAGGAAAAGTATAACTTTCCTGTAATAGGCTTTTCCGGGGCACCCCTTACGCTGCTGTCGTATCTGCTGATGGATTTTCCTGACAGGGATATGATGGTTACCAAAAGTTTCATGATCGATCATGAGGATGAATTCAAGAGTATCATGGGGCTTCTATCAGAAATGGTTTCTGCTTACTGCAAGATCCAGATAAGGGCCGGAGTTGATGCAATCCAGATATTTGACAGCTGGTCCGGTTATCTGTCGCCCTATGAATTTGAAAGATACGAGGATCCCTATCTCAGTGAGATAACATCGGAAATTGGCGGATCGGTGCCGTTGATTTACTTCAGCACGCAGTCCTCATCCTTCATTGGCGAAATGAAAACACCCTTTGATTTTCTTTCTCTTGACTGGCGCGTCCGCCTAAGTAAGATTATTCAAACGTTACCGGATCGTTTTGGCCTGCAGGGAAACCTTGATCCCTCCATAATAAACACCTCAAGGTACCTTGAAGAAGCGAAGAGTATCGTTGAAGACGCAGCAGGATTGGAAAGATACATATTTAACACCGGGCATGGAATACTCCCGCAGACAAATCCTAAAAGATTAAGAGAGATAGTTGATTACGTGCATGGTCTTTAAGATGAATACAACCGTGCTCCTGATGACTTATGGAAGCCCTGAACGGATCGATGATCTTGATGAGTATCTCAGAAACATATTCGGGAATAAGCCTGTGCCTGAAAGCGCCTTCAGGGAGAATATGGCAAAATACGAAAAATTTGGGGGCAGATCGCCCTCAAATGACATAATAAAGAAAATTTCAAGAAAACTGGAAAAGTCACTTTCCTCCTACGGTGATTTCAGCGTTTTCGTGACGAACAAGCACTGGCACCCGGGTGTTGAGGAGAGAATATCGGAAATAAAGGGATCCTTTGACAGGATAGTAGCGCTTCCCCTTTTCGCATTAAATTCCCAGAGCATCCGGTCATCTTATTATGATCCTCTCGCCTCTGCCCTCAATAAATTTGGTGTAAACGCGAAAATGGAATTTGTTAATGGCCTGAACAATTATGATCTGTTCATACCCATGTGGCTTTCCCTCGCCAGTGAAATGGCACTTGGCGATTCGCTCTTTCTCTTTGACGCACATAGCCTTCCCCCGGGGCTGAACGAAGACAGTTACGTTTTTTCCCTGCGCTACAACGCATACAGGATTTCGCAGATGCTTAACCTGAAATCATACGACTACGGATTCCAGGGGATATCGGGCGATCGGTGGCTCAGGCCATCCATAGTGGATGTTGTGAAGAAATATGAAAATGACACCGTAAGCGTGATTCCCATATCGTTTCTTTATGATCACCTGGAGATACTGTACGATCTGGATTTTGAATTTGCCTCATACCTTGAAGCAAATGGAAAAAAATACAGAAGATGCCAGATGCCAAACGACAACCCCATGATGATTTCGCTCCTCAGAAGGGCTGTGCTTGATTCAGCTGTTCATATGAATGGCGAAAGCATAAAGGAATATCCTGAAAAAAGTTAGGGAAATGGGAATCATTCGTGATTGTAATCATAGCCTGATTTCTTCCAGAATGTTCTGGGCATTATAACTTCCCTCAACCCTTCGGCCCTGTCCCTGAATTTCAATACATCGTCCACGGTGTCGTATATTTCCTCCTTTATATTCTTTGTACGCGTGTATCCGAGCTTCTTCAGCTTTTCGTGATCGGGATTGTAATAATGTTCCTCCTTCTCCACCCTTGGATTTTCCACATGCAGTATTTCCGGTTCCTTTCCATATTTTTCCATGAATATTTCCTTAACCATTTCAGCAAGCTGGTTTACGGAATATTTCTCATCAAACTGGTTAAGAACCCTGTACTCTCCCTCCTCAGGGGGCTTCTCTATGGCTATGGTCAGGCATTCGATGCTGTCATTCAGGGAGAGGAAACCGCGTGTCTGGCCTCCCCTGCCGTATGGCGTCATGGGCATTCCGATTGCGGCCTGTGCCGTGAAGCGGTTGAGCGCAGTGCCGAACACCTCATCGATATCGAAGCGCGTATAAAGCCCCGTTTCTTCGGTTTCCTTTGTCCTGGTCCCATATACAACACCCTGCATAACATCCGTAATCCTCGTTCCCCATAGCCTGTTCGCAAACATGAGGTTATTCGAATCGTGTACCTTTGTCCAGTGATACCATGAACCTGCATTCTTCGGGAAGGGGAGATAGTCCTTTTTGCCCCTGAATTCTATCTCAAAAAAGCCCTCGGGTATATCGATATTGGGCGTTCCGTATTCGCCCATTGTACCTAATTTTACGATATGAGCAGATGGATTTTTATCCTTGACCGCATATAACAGGTTCATGGTGCTCATTATGTTGTAAATCATGGTTTCGTTCGCTTCCTTAAGCCCTATCATTGAGTACGGTGCTGATCTCTGCTCTGCAAGGTGCACTATTGCATCCGGCTTTACCTTTCCGATTATATCATAAAGTTTTTCGGGATTTGCGGCATTTCCATAAAAGAAGTTGATCTTCTTGCCGTATGTTCGCTCAATTCTCCTGTTCCTGTATGAAAATGATGGAACAGGGAGAAGCGAATCTGATTTAACATTTCTTACCCTCTTTCTTGTTATAAAATTATCAAGGCCGTAAACCTCATGGCCCCTGTTCAAAAGATGAAGAGCCAGTGGAAATCCAATGTACCCGTCAACACCTAGTATCATTACTTTCATGCTGATACGATAGGTGATTCAGTTAAAAATCTTGTTATATGATTCATGCTGGCTGCTTTTATATTTAATATTATATTTCATATATTTTAAGCATAAATGTTTAAATAATATGTATCAATTACATTTCTTATGTATGAATATCCTGACATGGTTGCAAAATCGAAACATTTCCTGCAAAATGGAAGAAAGATCATGGGGCGATGTTTTTGAATACCGGGCTTCGAAAGGGATCTGTGGGCCTCAGGGAGAGTATGTTCCAGGGCATTGCAGGATCCGCCCCTGCCGGTGCGGCAGTTGCAACTCTCACCGGAGCGGCCTATTTCTCAAGAGGTTCACTTCCACTGACCGCACTGATTGCATTTCTCGTAGTGATGCTTAACGCCGTTATCATAAGCCGGATCTCAAAGGACGTTGCCGGAGCCGGAGGGTATTACGGATACGTGAAGAGCGGATTCGGGACAAAGCCGGCACTGTTCGCGGGTTTTTTCTACATATTCTACCAGATAATGGCACTGGCTTTCATCGCCATAAGCGTAGCAATTTTTGTTCCGGCCATCCTTTCAGGTGTTTTCGGACTGGCACTTCCATCATACGTATGGCCCATTCTTCTCGGGTCCGTACTGATCTTCGGCTTTTACATTTCATATTCAGGAATAAGGGAATCAACGAGATATACCATGTATATGGCCATTCTTGAAATCATAATCATAAGCGGAATGGGCCTCTTTATGATCATTTCAAGGCCATCGATAAACAGCGTTGCCGTCTTTACGCCGAAGTATGCACTTGGAGGCTTCAGTGGTGTCGGAATAGGCGTACTGCTCATGTACACTGCATTTGCAGGCTTTGGAGCCTCAACGCCGCTGGGAGAGGAATCTGTTTCCCCGAAGAAAACCATTTCACTGTCGGTCATAGTTTCCGTAGTCATTCTTGGAGCGTTCTTCGTTTTTGCCTCGTATTTTCTTACCGTTGCCTGGGGCCCATCACTCATGGCTTCATATGCGAATCCGCAGAATCTTGCCCCCGGAGTAACACTCATAGGGAATTATCTTGGCCCGGTGGCTGCCATTATCGTAACGGTGCTTTTCATAAATAGCCTTATGACCGGAACCGTTGTGATAACAAACAGCACCTCAAGGGTTATGATGAGCATGGGGCGCGATGGCACACTGCCAAAGATGTTTTCACACATCCACGATGGGAGGAGGACACCTGCCTTTTCCGCCGCTGTCGTGACCGGATCGGCATTTGCCGTTGGTTTTGCGGGTATACTGATCCTTGGAGGATTCACGGCATTCATAATGACAGCGACTGCAGCCACTCTGGGCGTCCTGTTCGTTCACGGCATGATAAATTCGTCACTTCCATCTATAGACATAAAGCAGCATAAGAAGGTGAACTATGCGAACCTGGCAATGTCTGCAGGATCTATAATCGTGCTAGGCTTCATATTTTACAGCACGTTCCTTTCCATCGATCTTGCAGTTATAGTGGGCAGTGCGATCTTCGCGGCCTGGGTACTCTTCAGTTTTGCCTATACGCTGGTTACGGGAAAATACGGGAATATAGAACCCGCTGCCGAATTCGAATAAATTTATATTTTTCTATTTTTTCTTATTGTATACGCATTTGCGCGTGACCTTTCCGGTATTTCAGGAATTTCCGGAGTCCTTGCAGTGGATCTTATGATGATCCTGTCATCCTTTACAAATACGGAATTCTGTGGATTCGTTCTCGTTGCCATGGCCCACCCGACCATTTTCATGTCGTCCGCGGCGATGTCGTTGCCCACTATGACGTTCACATCTGCGTCTTCAGAATATTTGTGAGATATCAACACAGATGACGAACCGGATCTGAGAACTGTTTCCTCATTGCTGTATTCCCCCTTTATTTTACCGTTGCTGCCCTGCGTTACAAGTATCATCTTTCCTGATGTCCCGCCTGGCCCGGATGAGATGTTCGAACTTATTATGAATGAATTTCTCAGTATAACTAGATTTTCGTTGAAATTCTTTGTTTCTGCCGCATTCATCAGCGATCTTTCAAGGCTGAGATCCGTCTCGCCCCTGTTAACTATTACAATTTTTCCCCAGAGCGGGTCAAGGCCAACTATTGCCGCGCCCAGCTGTATTGCCATTCCCGGATTCGAATCGGAAACATACGACATGGCCAGAAACCTTGAACCGTATTCGGGCCAGGCTATCCTGTAATTCCTCAACTGGGGAATCATTGAATCTATTGATTTTTTCACCAGCCTTGATCGAATGAAAGAAAAAAGGTTGATATGCTCGGCTGAATTGGAGGGCATAATGTCGTAATACACAGGATTTTTGCGCATGAATATTGACTTAACCTGTGCGACGTTTCCTGTGCTGTCCTGCCCCATGTATCCGGTGTATTCGGCGAATGGGCCTTCATCAAATGATTCAAATGGAAGGATTTCCGCTTCAATAACTATCTCTGATTCCACAGGCACGGGGATCGAATTGCCTATCCCGGCAGTGTATTCAACATCCATTACACGCTGGATCTTTGCGTATTCATTATCCATGAATGATGCCGCGAGCAAATACAGGGCCGGATGTGTCCCTATTATGATGGTCATCTCCATTGGCCTGCCCATCTTCTTAGCTTTTTCAATGTATGACCAGGTATGCCCGTGGCTTCCGGCATCAAATGCAAACTTCCTGTTTTCGAATGGCTGGATGCGATTCATTCCAAGGTTTATGGTTTCCGGATTTTCCGGATCCCTTGTTACGGTTATGCCGCCTGTTATATACTTACCGTAACCTTTCCTTGATCCGTCCTGCCTGTAATGCCTCAGGATCGGGAGGGAGTAAAGATCAGCATCGGAACCGGTGTAAATGCGATCCTTTACGGGCACATTGCCCTTTGCAATCTTCAACCCGGTTTTTTCCTCTGTTCCGGAGATGACATTCCATTTCATATTAAATTCTTCCTCACTTTTCGCATCGAGCGAGGCCAGTATATTCTGGACGTTCCCAAAAATACCTGTTGCAATTGTGAAATCCGGATATCCCTTTATGTTCCGGAACCATTTTGCTCTTCCATCTTCATTGATTTCAGAGTATGCAGATATTTCATATTCAGTATCGATCTCATCGTCAATGACCTCAAGCAGTGATCGATTCATGCAACTGTAAATGAAGGCTGCAAGCGATGATCTTTCCGGTGTATTTTTTCGCATATGTGCTGAAAAAGATAGCTGTATAAAACATTTTCAGGTCCAAGCACATGGATTGCAAATCTAAGCATGCCATCAGCCAGATCCGAAATTGAAAGCGGGCCCACCGCCATCAAGAATACCTGTCGGTTATCTATATTTACGAAGTTATATTAATGAATACTCGATATATTAATATGAAAATAACCGACAATGTTGATTTAATAGATGGCACAATGGCTAATTCCTATGTCATACAGGACGGAAACGATGTTATCCTGGTTGATGCAGGTACTAAATCGAGCGGAAGGAAGATTGTGGATTACTTCAAAAAGAAAAATATTAAACCAACCACAGTGCTGATCACGCATTACCATCCGGATCACATCGGGGGGCTCCTGATGGTATATAATGAATTCAAGCCGGAAATTTATGTTCCGCGTGAGGAGATTGATACGGTGAGGGGGAAAAGCGGAATAGTTCCTGCCAGGTCTTTCATGTCGCATCTTGTGGCCGGCATTTCAAGATCAGCACCTGTTGAGGATGTAAGTCCTGCCGATACCGTGAAGTTACCGTACATTGAAGTTATACCCACGCCAGGGCATACACCGGGCAGCACCTCTTACTTTTACAGGACAGACAACGTTCTCTTCGTTGGCGATGCCTTTTCTGTAAAATCAGGAAAAGCCGAGATTAACAGATCCTTTACCGTTGATCCGGCGCTTGCCGAAAAATCAAAGGAAAAAATACTGTCAATGAAGGGAGTAAAGATTCTTCCCGGCCACGGAAGTCCCCTACAGAACTGAAGAAACAGCCGGCCGATCCTAAAGTTTGTATGATAGCAGTTCCGCTTTTTGGCGGATTGCCTTTTCTGCACTGACGGAAACAGGGAAAGCAGGCAATGTTTTCAGTAATTCATCCCGGAAAACGGCAGGCGCCATGGATGGTATACAGAACCCGGATTCACTGATCGCCAGAGGGGAAAAGCTTCTTTTTGCTAAAGGAATCGATAACGGCAGAGGTATACATTTGTTGTTTCCTGATCCGGAAACTCTGGATCGGGATTCACAAATTTTATTTCCAGCAATACACAATTTATGTTTCTTCCTTTATCCTGGCATACAGCCTTCTGTTCACGCTGAGCATTTCTAGCCCCTTGGATATGCCACTGCTGAGCGCAGGATTTGCCAGTGCCCTGGTACGTTCCTCTATTTCAGGCCTTTCTATCCCAATGAACGGCAGCATGTTTTCAATGGCACGTGAGGGCGTCCTGCTTCCGGTGAAATATTTGAGTATCAATGAGATTATCCTGTCCAGCCTTTCATAAACGTAATCCCGTCCATACTGGCTTTCCGATGCTGAAAGATAGAATGAAACGATATCCTGCTTCTTGATCTCTCCCTTTTCAATCAGGCCGTCAACGGCCTCAAGATCAGACCGGCCCCTGAGCTTCCCCATCGCATATATCAGCTTGACCCTGTCCTCGTCCTTCTCAAACGACCTGAATTTTTTGATCATTTCAGCAAGGTTGCCGTTCGAAATGGCATATCCTGCAGCAATAGCGCCCCTCATTTCAGCTTCATCGCCCTCGATGCCATTGAATCTTTCAGACATTTCAGCTGCATAGCCATCGTCCACCAGGACGCGCAGCCTTGCAACCCGCCCGAATGCGATCCTGCTGCTTTCATCCGTTTTCCCCGATAGGATAGGCATCTGGGTCATTATGAAGTTCCTTATGACCGAATCCATCCTGTCCGTGATAGAATGAATGTAATCCAGCTGGTTCACTATTTCTGATACAACATACGCATCTTCGTCATGGATGAAGAATGACAGCCTGGTTGCATAGGTGCCCGGATTTATCTTTCCAGCCAAGAGCATTGCGAACAGGTCATTTACAATTCCCCACCTGTCAAGTGAACTCAGCTTTCCGTAATTTTCGACCAGCACCCTGAAAAGATAATTATCATACAGAACACGATAAAAGCCTGCGTTATCATTGTTCAGCTTTATGAAAGCTTCGCCGTTTATTACATCGCTTTCCCTATCAAAAAGCATGGTTTCCTTTCCGCCGGACCTCTTGATCGTCAGAGGTATCTTCCATACCTCATGCGCTTCGCCATCAAGAAGGAACGGCTGCTGTGAAATCCTGATTGCTTCATTTTCATATACCGCTGATATGACAGGATAGCCCTTCTTCGTGATCCAGTCCTCCATGACTTCCCTTACCGGATCCCTGGTGTATCTGGCAAGTGAATCCCATAAATCGGATCCTTCAGCATTGCCGTACTCGTGATCCTTCAGGAATGAGGATATGCCCTTCCTGAAATTCTCCTCACCGATATAATTCTCTATCATCCTGAGTATTGATGCGCCTTTTCCGTAGCTTATCTCATCGAATATCTGGGATATCTCGTCCGGATCCTTCACATCAACCTCTATAGGATGCGATCCCCTGAGAGAATCCGAACGCAGCGCGCCGGCTGTTCTCGTTACGAGAAAATCTCCCCATATATTCCATTCCGGGTGCAGGCTGTCAGAAACTTTATACTGCATGAACGTCGCAAAGCTCTCGTTCAGCCACAGGTCGTTCCACCATTTCATAGTAACGAGATCGCCAAACCACTGGTGCGCGATTTCATGTGCTATTACGTTAGCCGATTGCCTCATAATTGAAAAACTTGATTTATCATCAAGGTTCAGGTATATTTCCCTGAATGTTATTGCACCCCAGTTCTCCATTGCACCTGCACCGAATTCCGGAACAGATATCAGGTGCATCTTTGGAAGCGCATACTCTATGCCAAAATACTTCTCATAGAAGCCTATCGATCCCTTTGCCACTTCTATAGGAAACTTTGACTTTATATCCTTTATAGATGTAAGTATTATGTCCTTGTCGCCGTACCTGCCATATTCATACCTGAATTTACCCACACCTATGTATACAAGGTACGTGGACATCCTTGGAGTCTTCTCGAATTCAACTATCTTCCTTCCATTGATCTCCGTTTTCTTAGCCGGCATGTTCGATATGGCATCGTAATCCTCATCGATTACGAGTGTTATTGAGAACTCAGCCTTGTATGATGGATCATCGATACAGGGGAAAAGGCGCCTGGCGTCTGTGGCCTCGAAGTGCGTTGTAACCATGCCATCCTTCTCGCTGCCAGCATAGTATATGCCCGAAAGCGCATCGGAAATAATTCCGGTAAAGGATATTTCTATCTTTGACTTTCCTCCGGCGTTCTTCAATGACAGAAGTGATTTATCATAGGAAAATGGAGCATCTTTACCGTTAATCCTGACCCATCCAATGGACATGTCTTTTGCGTTGAGTTCTATGTCTCCACCATCGTATATTATAGTTTCAGATCCTTCGAATGTTTTCGATTTTATGTTTATATCAAAAAGAAGATCGTATTCCTCTATTTCCATGAATGGTCATAATTTTAAGAAATAAAAACTTCCCGTTACAGGATCAGAAAGCTCTGCTTATGTTGACGTCCCTGATCTTCACAAAGGGAAGCACTGACGGCATTATTTCATTCCACCATTTTATCCTCTTTCTTTCTTTCGATACATCATCTATCCTCATTATGAGTCCGGGAAACGATTCGCTAACTCTCAGCCCTCCCCAGGCTTCTTCAATCTTTCCGTTCACCACATGGTAGACGCCATCCCTTGGCACAGTTGAGAACAACCCGTTTCTTTCATCCTGGAACCTGAGGTACCAGCTGTTATTTATAATCAGGCCGTTCTTTATGCCTGAGATCATATCAGACAGATCCGTTTTTCCCGGATCCATGCTCAGCTGAAATGCCCCCGGCGATATTATTCCTGCATTACCTGTAGTTTTTGACGAGAATTTCTTTGCCGTTGAATACGATTGAAGATATGTTTCAAGCTTCCCATTGCTTATGATAGCTTTTTTTCTCGTTGCGGTACCTTCATCATCTATGGGCCTGTACCCTATTCCTTTCTCGTCCACTGGATCATCGTAGAGATTCAATCCGTATCCGGATATTTTACTCCCGATCCTGTCGGTGAAGCAGCTGAGGCCGGCCAGCACAGAATAAGCAGAGAAAAATGCTGAACCGTACGTCATAATGTTCCCGAAAGAATATGGTGAAAATATCACATCAAATTTCCCCTCGTCCCCTTCCCTGAGTTTTATGCCGTCGTTTACAGATTCTGCGGATTCCTTTCCAATATCGTATGGATCGTATTCAGATGCCGAAGCCGACTGGTATGATCCCTGCCCTGTCCTTGAACCCTTGAAGCTCCTTATAAGGTATTCTGTGCCATACTTTGAGAAGCTTCCTGAATTATAACTGGTAACAATATCATAAGTTTCATGCCTCCTGTAGATCAGCCCGGATACACGATCTGACCCGCTGTCCATTGATCCGCTTATAAGCTGATGCGCGTCTTCCTCTATATCCGTTTCCCCTGCATGCTGCCCGGCAATGCTGTATACCTGCTTTTCCGGATTCAAGCCCCCGTACAGATCGTTTTCAGGGGACATTTTTATTATCTTCACGAGTTTTTCAACGGCTTCGCCGATCTCCTCATCGGTTTCAATGGTAATTTCGGCTTCCCTCTTTCCAATGGAAGCGAATATGGACGCACTGGCCTCATTCCATTCATTGAAAACATCTTTTTCTCTCCCGGAAAAACGCAATTGCCCGATGTTTGCCGATACATTTTCTATTGAATATTCGTCAACATTGCCTTCCAGTTTTCGTTTCAACTTATCTGTGTCAACCATATGAATCACTTTAAGTGTACATTTCTCAGCCTGATATGGGGGCCGCCCATCCATACATCAACGCCCTGTTCCGGGTCTCCTTTACCGCATATTCCTGCACTGAAATTCAGGTCCTTTCCGACTGCATCAATTGAAGAATAGAACTTTATCGTGTTCGTTTCTATTACCGGTTTTCTGACACGCCCCGTTATGTTCCCGTTCTCTATCAGGTATGCATCTCTGCCGACATATTTTTCATTGAATCTTATATCGTCTATATTCCATTCTGTGAACGATTTTATATACACACCGCGGCGTATGCCTTCAAAAAGCTCCTCAAAGGTGTAATTTCCAGGTTCTATGTATGTAGTGCTCATCCTTGCAAGCGGTTCCATGTCCCACTCCGACGACCTGCCAGAACCATTCGGTTCGATCCCGATTATGGCAGCGCTTTCCCTGTTAAGAAGGAATTCGTCAGTATATCCCTTCCTGTAAAGGTAACGCTTTCTTGCCGGGATGCCCTCATCATCGTACCTGTAATAGCCAAAACTTCCGGCAATTGTCGGATCATCTATAACGCTGACCTCATCCGACCCTATCCTGAACGGAAAAGTCTTACCGGTCAGGAAGGATTCACCTGCCAGTGCGCCCTCACGCCCGATTATCCGGTCGTATTCCATGGGATGCCCGGCCGATTCATGCGCCACTATGCCTGAAATTTTGGGCCCTGCAACAATATCGAATACGCCTGGATTTACACCGGGGGCCTCAAGGCTTTCCCTGAGAGAATTTGCGTCATCCAGCATTTTCTCCGGTATACTGGCTTTCTCTATCGCTTCATATCCGCCGGTGTAGCCAAATTCCTCTGATGACTGGTCATAATTTCCGCTTTCTGAAACACCAATCATATATACGTAATATATTCTTGAAAATTCAGAATGTATCTCTGATCCGTCTGTATTGAAATAGGATTCGTCAATGTATTTGTCTGAAAGCGAATTAATCCTTACCTGAGCTTTATTTTCAATCGTCCTGTCGTTTTCCCTTACGATTGATGCCATTTCATCTATTCCTTTATCCTTCGGATTATCCTTCCCCGTGGCTTTCCAGCTGTCCTTCAGTGCCCTGCCGCTGTAAATCTTATTCTTTCCGGGTTTCCTCGAGCTGGCAATAGCCGCATCTATGGAATCCTTTATTTTCTCCCAGTCTCCAGAATTTGTGAATGCCATTGATATGGAATTATTAACAACGCGCACTGCGTAGCCATAATCATCTGAAACCGAGGATCCGTCAAATTCTCCATTCCTGTACAGAACACCTTTTGATGATGTTCTTATAAACCTTACTTCACCGTAAGCTGATCTTTCTGAGATGTATCCCAGAATCCTGTCGCTAAAATCTTCACGATCACTTTTGCCAGACGTCGCATCATTATTCAAAGGACTGCACCTCCATGCAGTTTTCATGCTTTAATAAAAATTTTATCAGGGTATCCGTTTTAAATATAAGAAAATACGGATAAAAAAACGACACATTTACATTTTCCACGCTGTAATGGATTTCATGGAATCCGATCGAGTATCCGGATCTTCCGCAACCATTTTTTATCAACTTTTCATGCACCTTCCCATTTGCTATTTTCCAGAAATTTGAATATTTTGCAACTGACTTTCCTTTTCCGTTACATTTCCCGGATGCAGGCAGTCGCAAATTTAACGGTAATTCTCCTGCTTACCTATCTATCCTTGCTTTTCGTCACACGATCACTGTACGTATCAAATATTTCCGACAGCACGTTTGCAAAATTCCATCCGGATCCGTTCTGCACCATAAATAGCGGTGGTGCGGATATGCGTGTCCTTACGCTGTATTTAATTGCCCCCTGCGTCTTGTACTTCATAACGTGTATAAGGAGTTTCCCCTGGGATATATCTGTCATTTTTGAAAATTTCTGCAGGAATCTATCGGACGTATCGAATATGGTGCTGTATAGATCGTCATCATACACATCAAGGCCGCTCACCTCTATAAGAATGCCCTCGTTGTTTTCTGTTTTTATGATATTTATGATATCTCCATAATCAACTATCCCCACGATCTTCTTTGATTCTACGACCGGCACCATGTGGATCCTGTTTTCTATCATGGTATCAGCTATCTTCTTGATATCAGCATACCTGTCCACACTCGCCGGATTGTCCATTACGGAAGCGCAGGTTATTTCCACCTTTTCCTTTTCAGCATATTCCCCGTACTTTATCTTTTCTTTTCCCCTGAACAGGACAGGAATTATGTTGTTTATCCTGACTATTCCCGATAGCTCATCATTCCTGTTTACAACCGGAATCTCGGATTCATTGAGCATCCTCATATCGTCAAATGCATCGCTGATTCCGTCATCCTCTCTCACATAGATAGGGTCAGAACTCATTATCTGGAATGCCTGGATGTTTTTAACATCAATTACATGGTCTATGTTTTTAATGACATCAGTCCTGGAAACTATTCCCGTGAGAATGTTCTTTTTAAAAACAGGAATTGCGGATAAGCTGTTGTCTTTTATGAGCTTCATGGCCTTCAGGACATCATCATCTACACCTAGAACAGGGGTGCTGACAGCAAAATTTGAAATCTTTGATTTCACCTGTATGCTTCTCTTTTTGAGAAGGTCAGAATATGATATCATGCCGATATATTTCTTTCCATCCAGTACCGGTATCTGATGTATGCCAGTATCCGACATTTTAGCCATCGCTTTTGAGAATGTTTCCTGGGCATCGATTATAACCGGGTTCTCTGTCATTATCTCACTTACTTTCATAGTACCTCATTTTCATATAGCTAATAAATTTATTAACTCTGTCTTTCACATTCTCTCCGTTGAGCGAATCAATGATAAGATCCGATATCCCTTTCATGTCTGTAATGCCCATTCTTGTTATTTCTGCTGTCCCTATTCTCCCCGCACGGTCAACAATTATGCCATTCTTTTCAAGATTCATGCTGAATTTTGCATAATCATAGCCCATCTTTTTAATGGAAGCTTCATCAACAATGACCTGATGCGTCTGCGTGAACCAGTCAGGATACCTTATACCGATACCCCTGCTGAGGCTGGCCGCAAGCTCTTTTGAATTTTTTACAACCGCACCTGCATATTCCTTTCCGTACGCAAGCATCTCCTCCAGAGCTACCGCCACTCCTGCCATCCTCGAAATATTGTAATTGTCCATTGTTTTCCATGTTATATTTTCCTGCACGCGCCTCCATATCGAGTCGTCGTTCGTGAATACCAGCCCTCCCTGGGGGCCGAAGAAAGTCTTGTGCGTTGATCCGAACATTATATCCGCATTTTCCGCCGCATCCTTCTGGAATGCGCCGCCTGCTATGAGGCCCATTACGTGGGATGCATCATAGCCCAGTGTTATGTTCCTTCTGTCACATATTTCCCTTATTCTCGGCAGATCATACTCCCTCACAAAAAGGGACTGCCCGAGCACAATAAGCGAGGGATGGTAATAGTCGACAACCTGCTCAAATTTATCGTAATCAATGGCCTGGTTTTCAGCATCAAAAGGAATATCATATGATCGTATTCCCAGCATGTCCGGAAGATACTTCTGGCTGTACCCCTGATACCCGCCCGCGTACTCCGGTATCTTCATGAAATTCTGCCCCCGCTTCATTGATGACAGTATTGATATTTCGGCAGCTATATGCCCGCTGAGCGCCCGAACCTCGGCATGGTCAAATGAAAAGACCTTCCTTGCAATATCCGATGCTGCCACCTCAAGTTCTTCCGCATATCCGGTACCACCGTAATCATTGATTCCATTTTCCACATGGGAATATCTGGATGAAAAATCAGAGGAAAGCGCTTTCCTGACATTCGGGCTCACAATATTTTCAGATGCCTGCAGATCTATAACTTTTGACCTGTACTCATCTGCATCTTCAACAATGCTGATAATAGTTCTCATTGCATGATCAAACAAGTTTGTTTAAAAAATGTATCGATCAGGCAGAAACGCACTTACAGGTATTCCGATCGATTACGGAAGATTCAATGAATACGCATAAAGCATGCATAAATATTTGTATACGTGCCATGTATACGCATTGAAATGAACGAACTTGTTGAATTCCTGAAGGTATTCATGCCTATTTTCATTGTTATAGATCCATTCGGAAGCCTTGTACTTTTCACTTCGATGACCTACGGTTTCAACGAGGCTGAAAAATCCAGGGCTACAAAGGACGCAGTGATCTACGGGAGCATCATTCTTGTACTCTTTGCCCTTGGCGGGCAGTTTATAATCTATTTTTTCGGGATATCAATTGAAGCCCTTGAAATGGCTGGCGGAATAATACTGCTTCTCATGGCGGTGGAGATGATAATGGAAGGAAACCGCCCAAAATCATCAGGATCCGGTGCCAAGGACTATGACATTGGAATTGTGCCCTTCGCTACACCAATGCTCGCCGGGCCCGGTGCAATCTCCCTCGTAATAATACTGATGAAGGGTACTATCATCGACAAAATTTTCACGCTTCTCTCAATCCTTGCAATATTCGCACTCGTGTATATATTCTTCGACAAATCCACGGTAGTTTCTAAATTTATAGGGGATAAGGTCATGAAAGCAGTTTCGAGGATATTCGGCCTTCTGCTTGCAGGATTTGCCATACAGTATTTCATCAACGCAATTATGATTCTCGTGGCACTTTGATAAGCAGATTCCGCACTTCATTTATATATCCGGATTTTTGCCGGTAATATTATTATATAACGCAGGTTTATGGTTTGATGGGGTAGGAACCATGATATACATAAGCGAGGAGGAGGTTAATCAGAATTATGACATGAAATCGTCCATAGATGCCATGAAACATGCATTTGAGGCCTTGCACTCGGGAAAAGCCTCTGTATCGGTCAGGCAGAGGACGTCGGCTGGCAGTTCCATCCTGAACACTATGCCGGCAGCGATCGATGAATACGGCATATCCGGCTTAAAGGCCTATATCGCCACCCCAAAGGGGGCCCGTTTTGTTGTCATTGTCTTTGACGTTGAAACGTCCGATCTCATTGCGATCATTGAAGCAAACCGCCTTGGCCAGATAAGAACCGGAGCAGTCACTGCATTTGCAACATCGATCATGCATTCGGGCAGTGGAGCTGTGTTTACGCTTATAGGATCAGGGTTCCAGGCCGAAACGCAACTTGAAGGCATGATAAACGTAAGAAAGCCGTCCGAGATCAGGGTATATTCATCGCACATTTACAATGCAAAGAAATTTGCGGACAGGATGGGAAATAAATTCGGGATAGACATAAAACCGTTTGACGACATTAAAAGGGCTCTTAAGGGTGCGGACATCATAACCAGCATAACGAACAGCAGGGAACCCATAATTTTCAGGGACATGATCGGAGAAAATTATCATATAAATCTCGCCGGAGCAAATATAACTGCCAGAAGGGAAGCGGATCTTTCCGTATTCAGCGCATCGGATCTTGTCGTTTCCGAGCACCTGGCGCAGTCCATGATTGAATCATCTGAGATATCCGAATTCCTGAAGATCGGCGGAAGGGTGGCCGAGCTGAAGGATGTTGCGGGGAATCCGAAAGAATTTTCGGGAAAGAAGAGAACGGTGTTCAAGTCCATGGGCATCGGTATTGAGGATGTTGCCTCCGCATATGTTGTACTTAAAAACATGGGGATACTGTAAATCTTGATCAGAAAAAGCTGTCCAGTGTCCCATTTTTTCTGTTTTCAGGATCGGGATTTTTGGATTTCCCTCCGGAAACGTGGAAACTGTCAAGATTTGACTGGCTTTTCTCTCCAGGTATTTCCTTCCTGAAAACGTCTATGACCCTGTTCAGGGTTTCTTCCAGACGCTTTGCATAATAATCCCAGTCCGGCTTGATTTCAAATGCCTTTCCGTAAATGTAAGGCTCAACTTCCTGCGGTGTCCTCTTTCCATTCGTCACTATCCATGAAACTTTCATTCCCGGCACAAAAGTTTCACCGCGCTCAATCAGTTTTTTTGCCGTCCTGATATTTGCAAGCGATTCTGTATTTGCCTTATAGCTTCCGAATGATTTGGCGGTTCTTGATATCACAAGTTCCTCTATGTTTACCGATGTATCACCGCTCCGAACCTTCTTCATCAGATCCTCCGAATATTTTATTGCTCCATCAACATCCCGGTTAAGTATGTAATCGATGACCTTTGAAAGTGCAATGCTCTGCAGATCAAATGAATCTGTACGTCTTACCTCATATCCCCGGACTATTATCTCGCCTCTGGATTCAGGGGGATAGACACAGCGCCCGGCATAGCGTTTTTTTGCTCCGTGCGAGAACAGCGGATCGAAAACCATCTGGAAATCCAGCGTGAGATTCTCGGTCTTTGAGAGCCTTTCGCTGAGTTCCTTTCCAGTCATGATGGCGTCCTCTGTCGTATTTTTCTCTGATTCTATAAAAACGCTGTCAGTATCGCCGTATATGACTTTCATGCCCTGCTGCTCTATGACATCTATGATGTGTTTTATGGTCGTTCTTGCAAATGCGGTTATGGCACTGCCGATCCTCTGGTCGGTGAATCTGTAAAATGATGAGGCGAGTACGCCGTAAAAGGTATTCATAACAACCTTGATGGCCCCCTGGATCCCGTCAAGAAAGTTCTTTTCATCGGCACTTCCGGCTTTCTTCATCCTTGCCTTCACGTTATCGCGTTCGTTCATCAGGTCCTTGAGTATCTGGGGGATCAGGCCAACCTTCCTTTCAGGAGAATCGAACCTTATTCCGGTTGGAGAGACAATTTCGCCCTCCGGATCCAGTGTTGTGAAGCATACGTTGTACTTTATGATCATGGAAGGATACATGCTTTTGAAGTCAAGGACGATTACATTAGAATAGAGGCCTGCCCCAATCGTATGGACGTATCCGCCTTCTATCTCCCCTTCCTTTTTTTCGTGCATGTTCATTGGAACGCCTATGCCTCTTCTGTCAGCAGCCCTGATCAAAATGGAGTCGACATAGTTGCTTGTTCCACCGTTCGCAACATCGTCCATGGGGAGTTTTGCAACGGTTGACATGAACATGTACCTCTCAACCACATGAAGCTTTTCAAATATCCGGAGTGTCAGGTCTGCATCTTTTATGCAGTATTTGATCACATCTTCCCTCCTCTTCTGCCATTCGCTTTCTATGTTCAGGCGGTCGACGTCGTTTTTTCCTTCCCCGAGAAGTACATTTGAGACGTAATCAAGGCTTTCATGTTTTGGATGCATTATCTTCTTGACACTCCACCATGTATCATTAATCAGCCTTCCGTGAACTCTCCAGAACTGTTCCACTATCCTCCTTGGCTGGGACCTGTCCCTTCCTGCATCCAGCCTGATACCGTATTTCTCCATCCTTGAGAGTATTACCGGGAGATCATAGCCATCGCTGTTGTAGCCAGTCATTATATCCGGATCTTCCTTGCCTATGAGATCTGCAAAGCCCTGCAGGATATCGCGCTCATCTCCTGAAATGCTCCCTTCTTTCCTTTCATTTCCCTGCTTTATGACATATCCGATTACAAAGATCCTTCCGTATTCATCCTTTCCTTCCTTCTGAATCGCATTCTCTATATCAAAGCTCAGTACCTTCAGATCCGGGTTGAAAGGTTCATCGTTCTCTATCTTATTTATCTTCAAAACGTAATCAGTTGTGAATTCCGCTTCCTTTTCCCGGATGTCATCGCCGGTGATCTTTACGCATGATCCCAGATCGAAGTCGTAAATAAACCTGTGGTGGAAAGGTATGTCGGCTGCAAGAACTTCAAAAGGGCATTTTTTCCTGAAATCCGGCACCTTCCAGGGTGAATGTATATAGACCTTCAGGACATCCACATCCCGACCCTTCAGCCAGAGTTTTTCCTGCTCAGCCTTTATAAATTCAGGATCGCTTTCAAGGCTCTTCGCATAGTCCTGGTCCGGAGAAACCACGTAAAAATACGGCCTGAAACCAAAGTAAAGGGCGGAAACTGATTTTCCATCCGCTGTGCGGCCGAATAATTCGACAGCAACATCCCTCTGCCTGTAAGAGGCGGAAACCAATCTCATGCTTATTTCCATTTGATTACTAAATACCTATCCGTTTATAATAATTTCCTCCCGGCCTTTTCTTTATCAACAAACTTTAAGAGATCATTTTACCTGATCTTCCTGTTGGAGAGCAGTTTTGAAAAATTAATGGCTGCATTCGTGTCCCTTTCCGGCCTGATTACTATGATCTTTGGCATATTGACCCTTAGGGGCGCTCCGCAGTTCATAAACCCGGTTTTCCGGAACCCGCTTGTTCTGGGAATAAGGGATGGCATAGCTTTCTTTTCCGTTTTAATAGGCTTCGTGGTAATAAGGGTTGGTTTTTCGCTCAAGAATATGGCCAGGAGAACGTGGAGAGTCGCCTTCATATCGATAATCGCAACAACAGCTATCATGTCGTTCAATGGCCTTGCCCTTTTTTATCCGACGCTCATCGGAATAGCGCTCAATGTTACCATAATTGTCATGCTGCTTCGCCATGTGAAAGATTACACGACGCAGTCAGGAAGAATAATGAGTCCGGAGATCATAGCTGCACTGATAACCGTTACGTTTACAGTATCGTATGGAATCGGCGGGACACTGTTCCTGGGATCACAGTTCAGGCCGCACATAACAGATCTTGGAAACGCCATATATTACACCGGCGAAACGGTAACGACGCTTGGTTTTGGCGACATCCTGCCCGTTACCCTGGAATCGAAACTCTTCACAATTTCCCTGGCTATTTTAGGAATTGCAACCTTCTTCGGGGCTGTGACTGCCCTTATTTCCCCGATGATAGAAAAAAGGATTGGTGGTATCGTGAACATAATGACAAAGCATCAGATGGAAACCCTTGATGGATATGTGCTTATACTTGGCTATTCCAGCTTCATCTCGCTGTATATAGATCAGATGAAGGAGAACGGAACAACGGTGGTAATAGTTGATGATGAGAGTGGCAATGTCGAAGCTTTGAGGGATCGTGGTTTTAGCGTTATAAACAGAAAGGCTGATGATGAGGATATCCTTCTCTCCTTCAATCTTCAAAAGGCAAAGCAGATAATAGTATCATCCGGAAATGACGGCTACAACATGATGATTCTGTCGTCACTGAAGGAATCCAGAACGATTGATATGAAAAAAGTGAATGTTATTGTAAACGAACACAGGAACAGGAAAAAATTTGAAGGAGAAAATATAAATATAATTGACCTGACGTACATGATAGGCGAAAACCTTAAAGATTCGCTGCATTAACGGCATAAATCAATACCTGTGATTTAAAGAAGTTTAAGTATTTAAAAGTAATAACTATAAATATGGTAAAAGTAAGATATTATGCCACACTCAGGCCGGTAACAAAAACGAAAAGTGATGACATTGATCATGTTGATGATGTGGAATCGCTCCTTTCATTGCTGATGGAAAAGTATGGAACTCCCTTCAGGAATGCCCTTTTTAACGGTGATTCGCTGTTCAGCAATGTTATTATCCTTCTAAATGGCAAAAATGTGAATTCCATCGAAAGACTTAAGACTAAAATAGGAAAGGATGATAATGTTGATATTTTCCCTCCTGTTGCAGGAGGATAAGAATTTATAATTTATAGAAGCCAAGATCCAGGTTTTTAAGTGTCTCCTCTTTTGGATACCCCCTCTCATCCCATCCTCTCTCGTGATAATAATCTTTTAGCAACGCATCTAGCGGTACAGTTTTACCCTTATTCGGGCCCTTTGGTATACCATTCTTTATGTATCTTTCCGGAAGCCTGTCCTCTTCGGGCTTTATCCCCGCCTTCAGATTGAATAGCCTTTCCATATTCCATACACGTTCCGCTGCCTTCATTATTTCATCTTTCGTGTAGTCGAATCCTGTTACAGCATTTATAAGATCGAGATAATCATCCAGATTAAGCGCGAACGATGGAAACTGGCAGAGGCCGGAGCAATCCATGACTTCCGTGAAATCCTGGACATACTTGACAAGTGCCGCCTTTCCCTCGAACTTTGTTGGTTCCGAGACCGGTTCTACGCCAAGTATCTCGTTTGATATTGTATACGCTCTCATGTGCGAACCGCCGATATTGCTTGTCGCATATTCCAGTGCCATACCCCACACACCTCTGGGATCGTAGGCTGCTAGTTCCTGGCCCTTGACGCTCATAGAAGATTCAGGAGACCCGTACTTTTCAGCAAGCCTTTTAGATCCTTCCGCAAGTATATTCCCGAAGCCTCTCCTGTACGCAAGCGTTTCACTCATTTCAAGCACAGCGCTTGTATTTCCGAATTTTGGCTTCGTGGGGCCAACATCCTTGTCCGGTATCTTTCCATTCTCATAAAGTTCCATTGCACATGACATTGTCTGGCCTGCGCTGATCGTATCATAGCCGAGCCTGTCAGCGTTGTCGTTTGCGCTTATTATGGTGTAAAGGTCGTGGACTCCGGTATTCGGCCCGAGGGACCATGTGCTTTCGTATTCCGGCCCTTCACTCTCCCTTCCGTTAAGGGTAGTAACACGACCGCATCCTATGGGGCATGCAAAACATGGCTGATTCCGCAGAAGATATGTTTCAGCAAGCGTCTCACCACTTACCTCGTCCGCAATGGGATCATCGCCGGAAACCGTGGCATTCTTTTCAGAATATATGCCGGACCTGTTTATGATGTTGGTGAGAACCTCCGTGCCAAACTGCGTCAGACCCTGTGATGTAACGGGATTTTCCTTGATTTTCTTCAGCATTTTTGGAAGAACAACACGGTATTTCTCCGGTTCAGCAATGGTCGGCATTTTTCCCTTTGTAACAACAACTGCCTTCAGGTTCTTCGATGCCATTACTGCACCGACACCGTTCCTGCCGGCAGCCCTGTGTTTTTCGTTCACAACGGAAGCAATTTTCACAAGGTTCTCTCCGGCTGGCCCTATGCAAGCAACGCTGATATTTCCGCCAATCCTCTCATTCAAAAGATCAGTGGTTTCAAAGACGTCCTTCCCCCAGAGATCAGATGCGTCCCGTATCTCGACCTTCCCATCATCCACAAAAAGATAAACCGGTTTTGGCGATTTGCCGGTGAATATAATCATATCAAAGCCCGTATGCTTTAATTTTGCCCCGAAATAACCACCGGAATTGCTTCTCGTGATCGTGCCCGTCAGCGGGCTCTTGGTTACTATCATGTATCTGGCTGCGGTTGGTGCATTGGTTCCGGTTAACGGACCGGGAGCCATTATCATCGGGTTATCTGGCGAATACGGATCTATTTTAGGATCGGCTTCGTCTACGTAATATCTTGTAGCTAAACCCTGGCCGCCGATGTAATCGCGCGCCCATTTCATATTGGTATTTTCAGTGGTAATTTTTCCAGATGTAAGATCAATCCTTAGGAATTTTCCTGTAAATCCACCAGTCATTTCTATCAATAATAATAGTAATAGTATCTATATAAATATTGCCAAATTGTCATGAACGCTGAAAATCCCTGCAAAAATCATCATGCCGATTATAAAACTTGATAGGAAGAAAACAAAATTTTCAGGCTGCTTTTCAAAGGACACGGTCCAAACGGTTGGACGGGTTTTCGTAACATTTTATGCGTATGATTATGCCAGAATTGCGTCTATACGTCAAAAATGCCGTAAATGCAAGAATGGAAAGGATTATTATATGCTCTCATATTATCCCACGGCGGTTTAAAATGAGAGGCAGCAGAGATTCCATTTCATTTTCAGGAGCTATATTCCAGAGCCTCTCATCTGCCGGGCCCATGCTGAATTTATTCGGGCTCCTGCCCGTAATAGTTGGAATTGCATTCCGCCTTTCATTCATAGTGGTTTCAATATCAACAGCCATAGGTTTTTTAACGGTTTACACGAGCTATACATTTTCAAGATATATGAGGACAAATGGCGGATACTACAGCTATGTTGGATCGATACTGGGCAAGAGGGCCGGCGTTTTCACATCCGTTATCTACCTGTCTTATGGCTTCCTTACACTTCCATCCATAATACTGTTTCTTGATTTTTTCACTGCCTCCGTACTTCCAGGCACTTTCATTTCAGGCATATACGGGCAGATACTCATTTCACTTATCGCTCTTACAGTGATTCTGGCAATCACTGTTTCAAAATTCAGGATAACGATGAATTACATAATCGGATCCTCAATTACTGAAATAGCAGTAATTTCAATTATTGTGGCTTATATCTTACTGAATTATTCCCCCCATCCCATTCCAGTGAAAAATATTTCAGTTTCCTCCCTGATGATGGCCCTGCCCTTTGGCATACTTTCATTCGCGGGAATCGGGTCTTCAATATTTCTTTCCGATAATACCAGGAACTGGAAAAAAAATACAAACCGTTCAGTTATGGCATCTTTTCTACTGCTTTCGATCCTGATGATTGTACCTGCATCCGTATTTTCTATTTATCTCGGGAATGGATCGCTTGCAGCGTATTCCAGTTCGCCAATTTTAGCTTTTAATTTAGGTTCCAGCTATGCCGGAAGGGCACTTTCAATTATACTTGTTATAGTTGCCATGAACAGCGCTGTCAACCTTTCTGTGGGGTATCTCAATGCTTTCCGCAGGGCTGTTGAAAAGATGTCCGGTGACGGTATAATAAAAAATAGTCTTCAACTGGCCGGAAAAAGAAAGTTTTACATTCTGGTCTTTTCCATTGCCCTGATCATAGCATTTTCCTGCATCATTACTGCAGGCAGCTACACCGGCTTCATCATTATATCCGGAGCCGTCAGCCTAACTTTTCTTGTCGTGCATACCATTTCCAACACCGCACTTGTAAAATTCTTCTACTCGAAAGGGAATAGACTGAGGACTGCTGTACCCATATTTTCTGTGGCATCCTTCATATTTATACTGGTAGAAGAGTCAAGGATACCGGGCGAACTCCGGATACCTTCAGCAATTGCTCTTTTCGCAATTTTGCTGGCAGCATCCGTAACGCTGTTCCATGAAAATAATAGATCGTATTATTCCGGAATAAAATTCAATGTTGAAACACCAGATTCCTGAGCCTCTTGCGGAACCGGATACATGCGTAAAATGTCCTTCAGGCATTATGAAGGTGTTTTCTTTTCATAAAAATCATAGAAACGGAATTCAAAATTTGTAAATATCATGCGTCAATTAGCTCTTCATGGATAGGGAAATTTACATATCTTACAGCGTCAGTGCAAACAGCGTTGCCGGGCAGATAGCTTACGGTGGATCGGATTCAAGGCATGATATTTCAATGGGCATATGGGCAGCGAGAACCGGTATTCCCAGGTTGCTGCGCATGTTCAAAAAATACGGCATAACGACAACATGGTACATTCCTGGAATCGTCATGGAAACTTTTAAGGCAAATGTAGAAAACATAGTTTCGAATCCATCGCCGATATCTATGAGAACTGGAAGGCTGCATTCGACTACCTGTACCGGGAATATGAATATGCTGTATTGCCCGTGAATATACATCCTGATGTCAGTGGCCACCCGGAGGCAATAATGTTTCATGAAAGGTTTATAGAGTACCTGAAAAATCATTCGGGAGTCTCTTTCCTGAAGGACAGCGATATAGCCGTTGATTTCCGGAAAAGATACCCATTTCCTGATGAGTACATGGAAAAACTATGATCTTTCCAGAGAAATTCGTGAAATAATTAGTATCTATTCATTTTTTAATCTGTTTATATTTTCCGGTAACCTTCTCCTTTCCGAAACGTGGCTCTTTGCCTGTTGAAGTCGGGAAATATGAATGCCTTTACCTGCATGAAAGAATCGATCATCTTTGACTTATCAGCTGCTTCTTTCCATGATGCTGTACTGTGGTATCAACTGGGAGTTTATTTCTGTTATCATATTGATATCGTTGTAGGAGAGACTCTGGTTAAGCGCCATATCAACTGATACATTCCCCGTAACGCTATCTATGTAGGTCCAGTTAACTTCCACAATCATCGCCCAGTCATTGGTCGAATAGGAATAATTGAAGTAAACCGGAACAAATGGATTCATAAAGAATTTAAGAAAACTGGAGTTAGTAAACTCTAAGGGTGGAGAATCTGGATTTGTAACACCGTCAAATCCCCAGACACCATCTTTATACATATAATTATCAATCAGCACATATCCTACCGGTGGAAGGGTCTTATTTTCATAGGTTCCCGTCAGCTGCGGTTCATATAAGGTGTAAGATGATTTATTCCAGAGGTATGAGGAATATTCGAAAGTATCGGTAAAGTTGTATGCCTCAACGAGGAGGCCCAGGCGATGGTCAGAAGCCACAGAAAAGCTTCTGTTTCCATGATCATCCAGCCACTGTATGGCCGCTTCATCCTGATAAGATATGCTCTGCGTTCCTGATGGGACAACAATTGAACCAATCGGATAAATGGAAAAAGCTGATCCAACAAGCACAATTAATAGAAGAATCGCAACTCCGGTCTGGGCTCTTGTATATTCTTTTCTTTCAAAATATTCGTTTCTGGAAATTCTTGATGATGCTGTTCCCTGATCAATATGAACGCATGGTATTGATTGCGAAATATTCCCAATGGGAGGGGCTGGAGTTGTAAATGTCCTTGTATCGCTGGCCTTTCTTTTATATTCTATCCTGATGGTATGCGGGCGCTTTTCATTTATATATTCATAAACTCCTATTCCATCGAATATTGAAACTATTTCAAACAAATACTCAAAAAAGCGGCCTGGTAGAAGGACAGAATTCATCGTGGCAATTGAGAATATTGCTGCAGCCAGCAGGAGTGAAAGCATGCCCAGCACGATCCGGTACTTGTTCCATGCATATATGTAACCGATTGATGCTATGGAAGTTATTATAAAGGTTGGAATGAAGACTCCGATAGCATAAATAGACAGGTTATCTATATATTTCCGAAAAACAATTACACCGATTATTGGTATTACAAAGGATAATAACATGGTTGCTCTTATTATGTATTTTGAACTGGTCGGTTTCAATTTTTCGGCAGCTTTCCTCAGTATAGCCGTCATTTTGAATGGCAAAAAGAACATTACTGTAATGAGAATATAGTATGATAATATGATAACGTACCACGGTATATTCATAACGCCTGAGGTCATGAAAGACGTGGTTGCCTTCACATTGATTATCCAGTATGCAAACATGAAAGTTGAGAAACTCGCCAGATAAAAGTAATAACTTTTATCCAGGTGTGACCGTGATATTTTTAGATAAAGCAGAATGCCGAGTATCTCAAAAAGGTACATGAATGTTGAAAGTTGATGCGAAAGCACAAGGAGAACAGAAAACACAGCCAGTGGCACGAACGCCTTCTTATTTCTCAGGGTAATTATCAGCATGAGAACGGTGAGAAGGCCAAAGAAGTGACCGAATACAAGTATGGACGGAATTGATGTCTGATACGCCTGTATAGGATTTACGGCAAGGAATACAGCTGCAATGAGTGATATTTTTTCGTTTCCCGTTATTTCCTTTGTAATGAAAAATATGCTTACAACCGTAAGGCCGCCAAATATTTCAGGAATGGTTGTCAAGAGTATTTTCCAGCTGATGCCGGTAATGTAGTATGCTGCAGATATTATCCAGTACATAACCGGAAATGAACCGTAACCGGCTGCGCCCCACTGTGACGGAACGTTGATAACCGTAAGATGTGCCTTTACATAGTCTTCTGTTATAGAATAGTATATACCGAAATCGTTTCCCCAGCCGTAATTTGTAAGCGTAGGAATAAGCCGAATGCCTATGGCGCCCAGTGCAATAAGAAAGAGCCATAGCATCGTCCTTTTTTCCATTAACATGGATATGCATAACTATTTTAATTAATTTTTTGCGATCCGTTTATTTACGCTTCTTGCATAGCCAAAAATATGGGAAATGAACACGAAAAGGAAATTGCTGGCAAATATGCAATAAATTTCATAAAAGACGGCATGCTTGTCGGTCTTGGAACCGGGTCTACAACAAAGTATTTCATTAAGGAGCTGGCCGTTGCAGTAAAATCCGGCCTTAAGATAGAGGCCGTAGCCAGCTCTAAAGAGAGCATGGAATATGGCAGGAGCCTGGGCATTAATGTCATCGAGGGAATCCCCAAAAAAATAGACCTCACAGTGGATGGCGCGGACGAAGTAGATCAATACGGCAATCTGATAAAGGGAGGGGGCGGAGCTCTTCTAAGGGAAAAAATCCTCGCTTACAACAGCAGGGAGATGTATGTCATCATCGATAGTTCAAAGAAGAAAGACCTCCTTGGCAGTTTCCCTCTTCCCGTTGAAATAACGCCTTTCGCGTATGAGGCCACGATAAGGAATATAGTAGCGGCGGGAGGAAAATGCACGGTAAGAAAGAAGAATGATAAGATCTTTATAACCGATAATGGAAACTACATAACAGATTGCAATTTCGGATCCATTGAAGATCCTGACAAGCTTGAAAGAAGGCTGAAATCAATACCAGGAGTAATAGAAGTTGGTATTTTCCACGGCCTGGCCAGAAAGATAATCATGGGAACCGGGGAAAACTGTGCTGTCTATGGTCCGGATGAAAGTGGAAAGCTGCATGAGCTGGACTGAAATAACATCATGATTTCATATATGCATAGAATTAGAAAATAATAACAGAAATTTTTCAGATTGCATAAAGACGCGATAAAAATCCGTGATTTACTGGATTTTGAGCGGATGAATCAGTTTAAATTTCCAACCGTATATTTCAGTGTTCTTTGAAAAATTCTGCATTGATAATAAATTCTTCGCTCATAACGGTCCTTAAATAATAAATCCAAAATATTCGCATTAATCCTGACCAATAGTGCATATTTTATTATAAAATGTTTATATAAATTATTTTCTATAAGTTTTTAATTGATCTATGTTGTAGTTTATATCATTTATCTTCTTTGTAAGATCCTGTATTATCTCATCAAGTATCTCATTGAAGGCTTTAGAAAGTCTGTATCCATGAATGGGTCTTCCCTTACCCTCCTTTTTCATATTCCTTTTTGTGATCCATCCTTTTCTTCTGAGCCACTGCATTGCTATGGAAACTTCCGGTTGTCGGAGGCTGGTTTCTCT
>JABEBX010016741.1_pt1 | contig 30503 bp, 28 predicted proteins | sample 7245971 | NCBI WGS metagenome assembly JABEBX01 (sample SAMN14506365, study PRJNA622280) | hot springs metagenome | biome: hot spring [ENVO:00000051]|acidic hot spring [ENVO:00002120]; feature: spring [ENVO:00000027]|sediment [ENVO:00002007]; material: sediment environment [ENVO:01001048]... | reverse complement strand
GAAACAACATTTACAGCAAGTGCAGCAGACATGTTTGGTAATAGCGTGAAGAACTACAAAGTTGGATTCGTCGCAACACAAGATACAACACCGCCGACAGTTTCGTTCAACGCATCTCCAACTAATTACGCCGATGCCAACTGGGCTGCATCTCCGACAATAGTTGCATCTTACAGCGCTAATGATAGTGAAGTTGGATTGAAAAACAACGAGGTGATGTTCTACTTAACGTCGAAGTCTGCGGCAGTGTCATTCCTGACAAATGGTGGTACAAATAAAACAACAACGAATCTTATCCCATACCTAATTGGCAATACGCTTGGTATTGTCGACAAAGGTTCGACAGATGTAACGTTGACAATAGCCGCTACCGATAACGTCGGAAATACAACTAAGGTATCAACAACATGGACTGTGAATCTGACATTCTCTATTGCTACTCCTACAATAACTAACGGACAACTTCTCATACCATTTAACGTACCTGCAAATGGAACGTTGCCAGCATCGTCAGATGTATACCTTTCCAATTCAACTAATGGCAAGTTCACAGCGTACAATTTCAATTACACTCCAGGAGCCACAGAATTGATTGTTTCGACGGTTTTTTTATTCTTTTGATCTTAACTTATCGTGGATTGGATTCAATGCGATTCTGGGACGAGTTCAGGATGACGGAATATGGCAAATAGGAATTAGGGATTAGACATTAGAGATTAGTGAGTGGTAAGTTGGCGGAGAGCATGATGCCCCAGAGGGATCCTTCGCAGCGAAGAGAAAAAGCCTTCTTCATGCGCCTTTGAAGAAAATGAGGAGTTCTATGAATATGAGCACTATGACTATTATTTCGAGGAAGTCATCAAATGCGTGGGAAAGCGTGTGCTGGACCATTTCATACGTGTCGTTCACGATTTCGAGTTTTCTTTCAACGCTTTCCTCCCACGAGTTAAGACCAAAGATTTGCCTTGCATTCATGTAAACTCTTGCGTAATAGACATCTTCGGTAACGTGTATTGCGTTTCTTGCGTGGTCTACTGCCGATTTAACCTCGACGGTAAGCGCCATGAGTTTTCTACTCGCATCGTTGTGCTTTCTTATTTTGAATATTTCCATGAGCGAATTCGTTGGTTTATCAAGCAGAGTGATGTTTATCTCTTTCATCCTTTTGTCGAGCAGATCGTCGTAGTACCTGATGGTAACAAGTTGAGTATTTAAAAAGTCAAGTATGTCCATTATATCGTCAGATCCTTCGGGATCGTATATAAACGCCCCGTCGTTGGTCACAACCACAAGATCGTCAACGTAGTACGAAAACGCATGCCTGAACGTTCTGTTTCTAACTTGAGCGCTAAGCTTTTTGTCGCTTTTGTGTAAGAGTTCGGGAAGTTCTTTGTACTCGTCTAAAATATCCCTTGCCTTTATGGATTTGTTGAATTCCTGAACGTAATACACTGAATAATCAAGGACGGGGAAACTTTTCTGGTATTTTCCCTTGAAAACCGGACCAAGTATGTTCATGCCGTTTTTGAAGTAATCGTCAACTTTAAAGGTTGTGTCCGGATCGGCCATGTATTGCTTTTGAAAGTTCCTGAAAAAGGCAGAAGGCATTTCCGTCTCAAATTCAATTTGAATTATGATGGCCATTGTACCAAGTTCATTTATCTCCAATTTGACGGTGACGTGCATTGGAGATCCATCTATTTCCAAAGGATATTCATCGATGTAAAGTTGAATTGGAGGATTAGGGATGTCTATGACGTCCGATCCAACACGTTCAAATCTCAGCCGCTTTATGCCCTTGAAATTTGAGGCTAAAGAGACCACTTTTTCGAGATCGGCTGAATCTGATATGTTGTAAATTTTGTAGTAATAAATGCGCCCTTTCTTTATGAGAAGTTCTTCCATTTTATTCTCCATCATTTGAAAAAGCCGTGCTTTTTCTCATTTACTCCTGTATGCGTGATATCTGCATATTTTCTGAGCAAATCTTCCTGTTCTTTTGAAATCTTTTTGGGTATCAAAATGTTGACTTTTACAATGTGATCCCCGCGTGGACCTCCATTTGGAGATGGAAAACCTTTACCGCGCAATTTTAGAATCGAATTAGGTTGAGTGCCAGACGGGATTGAAAGCACTTCTTTGCCTTCGAGCCCGTCTATTTCAATATTTGTCCCAAGCGTTGCCTGCGCAAAATCAATCGTCACTTCGCTATAGGCATCTCTGCCTTCTCTGCTTATGCCAGGTATTTCTTTGACCCTTATTATGACAAACAGATCTCCGTAAGATCCGCCATTTTCTCCAGCATGGCCGCCATTTGGAATTCTTAATCTTCCTCCATCTTCCACGCCTGCCGGAATTCTTATTTTGATCTTTTTCTTTGCCGTGACTCTACCGCGTCCGCCACAAACTGGGCATTTTTCAGTTATAACCCTTCCGCTGCCACCACACATATCGCAAGTGGTTTGCGTTGACATAACGCCGAAAAAGGTCCTTTGCTGTACCTTGATAACGCCTGTGCCGTGGCATTTTGGACAGGTCTTGAAGGCAGTTCCATCTTTTGCTCCCGTGCCATGACAGGCCTGACATGTTTCGTAACGAGTGTATTCCACATCTTTTTCGGTGCCGTAGAGCACATCTTTTGTGTCTATCTGTATCGTGAGGTAAACATCTTCTCCACGAATGTTCCTTTCCCGATTTTCTTCGGCCGTTCTTCCCTGCCCAAAAAAGACGCTGAATATATCTTCAAATCCTCCAAATGGATCCTGCTGGTTAAAAGGATTGCCTTGTTGAGGCCCATACGCATTTTCCTGAGGCTGACCGACGTAACCAAATCTGTCATATTGCGCTCTTTTTTGAGAATCGGAAAGTACCTCGTAGGCCTCGTGTATTTCTTTGAATTTTTGTTCGGCTTCTGCTTTATCGTCAGGATGGAGATCGGGATGCCATTTTTTGACAAGTTCTTTGTACGCTTTTTTTACATCTTCTGTGGATGCGTCTCTTGAAATGCCCAATATTTCATAATAATCCTTTTTTGCCAAAACTATCATCGTCCTTCATTTGAGCCGTCACCGGCAGATTGATGCATTGCAACTTTTACCTTGGCGGGCCTTATGACTTTATTTTTGAATTTATAACCATTTTGTGTTACCTCAACTATGTCCCAATCATCATGATCTGGAGATTCTATTCTCTCAACGGCATCATGCTCAAATGGATCGAATTTACCTGATGTGTCTATCTTTTTCAATCCTTCAACTTCAAGCATATTTTTGAATTTTTTATACATAATTTCTAAAGCGATGTATTCGGTTGAATTTTTGTCTTGAAAGTGTTTCATGATTCTTTCCATATCGTCTAAAATTTCAACGAACCTTTCAACGAGTTTCTGATTGGCATAACTCGTTGCGTAATTTATTTCTTCTTCCTTTTCCCTTCTCATGTTTTCAAGAGAGGCCCTTGCTCTTTTTGCGTATTCATCAAGTTCTTTTTTCTGTTTTTCGCATGTATCAAGTGCTGATTTCAATTCATCAATTTGCGTATTTTCTTTTGTGCCGTTTTCAGCGTCCTTTTTTTCGTTATTTTCTTCTTCCATTTCAATTCACCTCTTATTTTTCATTTATCCTTGATAAGAAAGTTAAAAGTTCTGTTAGCCTGTTTCCAACGTACCATGTTAATTTTATGGCTTTTTGGTAATCTATGACCTTTGTGCCGATTGAGATAACGTAACCGATCTGTTCATTCATAACTTTGTAAGGCGCAATAAAAGAGACAAATGATTCCATTTCTTCTTGGGGATGTTCGGAACCGACAAAAACCTTTATGTCTTCGATCTTCCCAAATTCTTTAAGGAAGATGTAAAATCTATCTGGCGTTCCAAGAGTCCTTAGCAATCTTCTTAGCACTTTTTGATCCACAGAATCGTCGTCTATGAGATTTTCTATTCCTCTTATCGTGTATTTTTCTTCGCCCGAATCTTCCGTTAAACTTTTGATTATCTCAATTGCACTTTCAACGTTGGTACCACGCCAGCGATTCTGATCAAAATCTGAACCAAAGACAGTTTCTCGTATTTCGTCTATGGTTCTTCCGACAATTGCACTGTTGAGAAATCTTTCAATTTCTCTTGTGCCTTCTTCAGACAAACGTTTGGGAATCGTTTGCGCTTTAACCATGCCCAGTTCTGTTGAAAGCACGATTGTGATATAATCTTCAAAGGTCTTATGAATTCTTATGGACTTTATTTTAGTTTTGTCAGAAACTGGTTTTGTTATTATCGATATGACGGGCAACGTTCTGACGAGAAGCGTCGAGACACGGCTTATAACCTGATCGAAGTTGCCCTGTGGATAAGATGGAAAGATCTCAACCTCTTTGGATGTTTTCATTTCTTGGGATATCTCGAAGATTGAATTAACGTAAAAACGATAGCCTTTGTCAGTTGGAATTCTTCCTGATGATGTGTGAATGTGTCTCACGTAATCGAGATACTCAAGTTTTCTGAGATCATTTCTTACCGTTGCGCATAGAGAGTGCTAAATATATAGTACTACATTTAGACTTAATTGTCAAGAAAGGAGTGTTTTAGTTGAAGAAATTTTGGTGGTATTTTTCGTGGTTTGTGGTTTTCTTTGGGATCGGCATAACGCTTGGTCTGATCGAGAAATTTGGACTTGCAAATGGGCTTAATCTTTTTGTAGAAAAAGCAGTCATAGGCATGAGGCACCATATTCTTAATCCTTACTTCATATTCGTTGCAAAATATGTCGATACCATATACGATATAGTGTTAGGACTTATCATCGTGGTTGTGCTCGCATTTTTAAAGAGGTGGAGGGAACCTTTGATGCTCTTCATATCTTTGGTTTTTGCCGGCATAACGATTGAGGCGTTGAAATATATTTATGCGATTCCGCGTCCAACACTTTCACAACTTATTCCAGACACATCTTACTCTTTTCCAAGCGGTCATTCGGTCGGAGCCTTCGCACTTTATGGCATGATCGTCTACTTCGTGATGAAATCAAAGTTGCCAAAGGCGCTTTCGTGGACAATTTCTATCATACTTTCGATTTTCATTCTTTCGATTCTATACGATAGGCTTTACGTTGGTGTTCATTGGCTTCTTGATGTTTTGGGTGGTGCATCGTTCGGAATTGCTTGCATGATAATTGCCATAGCAATCGTCAAAAGCATGAAAGGACCAAAAAAAGCGTGATTCAGGATTTTTATTTCAAAGAGATAACGGAAGACAGAGATAACGAAAGACTTGACAGATTTTTGAGAAGAAATTATCCTGCTATTAGGCTCTCTGCATTGCAGAGCTTTATAAGATCGGGCAAGGTTTTGGTTGACGATAAAAGGATAAAAGACGGCGCCGTTAGGTTACAGATAGGCCAACGTATCTTGATAAAACTTCAAGGCAATGCAGAAGAGATATCCAAAAGGTATGGAAGAACCTCCCCAGAGCACATTCCTTTGGAAATGGAATTAGAAGTGCTTTACGAAGATGAAGATATTGTTGCTTTGAACAAACCATCCGGCCTTTCAGTTCAACCGGGAACCAGAATAGCAAATAAGTCTCTTTACAACGTCCTTTTGGGAAAGATGAAAGAATTTTTTTTCGTGCATAGACTTGACAAATACACATCCGGCGTGATCGTCGTGGCCAGAAATTACGAGATGGCAAGAAAGATGTCGGAGATTTTCTCTTCTCACGAGATAGAAAAGAGATATTTAACGCTTGTGAAAGGACTTGTCAAGGGATCAATGGATGTAAAAGCACCAATCGATGGCAAATACGCTTTTACACACCTTGAGCCAGTCGATTTCTTTACAGGATACACACTTTTGGAAGTGCAAATTTTTACCGGCAGAAAGCATCAGATAAGAAGGCACCTTTCATCGATTGGCTTTCCCGTTATAGGAGACGATCTTTACGGCGATAGAGATGAGAATGAATTTTTCAGAAAAAAGTATGGACTGGAGGGATATTTTCTTCACTGCTCCGAACTTTCTTTTGTTCATCCTTTGAAGCACGTCAAAGTCACGATCAAAGCGGCACTTGACAAGGAGAAAGCAAATGTGCTGAGTAAACTTTGATTGAAAAGAGGCGTGAAATGGATAAAATAGGCGATTGCATTTGGGTAAAGAGGGGAAATACAAATGTCGGCTTGATAGAATTTGAGGGCAATAGATATCTCATAGATACGGGATCAAGCGAAAAATTCGCAAAAGCACTTTTAGAAGAAGTTGGTAAGGTCGATTTTGTCTTTAACACTCACTCTCACGCTGACCATATTCAAGGTAATCATCTCTTTGCTTCAGAGGGTGCACGCATTTATGCAGATGAAGTGGAAAAAGTTTTCATCGAAAATCCATCCATGGAATCATTTTACCTGTACGGCGCAAATCCTCCACATATACTCAAAGCATCTTTTTTTAAGGCTAAAAGTTCAATCATCCAATCTTTTCAAAGTGAAAAATGGCCTTCAGAGATCGAGTTTGTTCAACTGGGTGGCCATTCTCCTGGCATGACGGGTGTAAAATTTGGCAACGTGCTTTTTTGCGGAGATGCTTATTTTGGCCAGGATATACTTGAAAAGTATGCCTACCCCTATCTCGTTGATGCGAAATCTTTTCTCGATTCTATGGATAAGATTTCAAAATCCAACGTCGAATTTTACGTTCCTTCTCACGGAGAGCCGACGGACGATCCGTCTAAAGATATCACGGCCACAAAAAATGCCCTCATGGATTTTGTTCAAATGACCTTTGACGCCCTTGCATCACCTAAAAGCGTTGAAGAGGTGTGTTTTGAAATTGCATATTCAAAAGAATTGCACCTTAATTCTGGCACCTTTTACCTTTTTAGATCATTTGAAAGTGCTATACTTTCTTACCTTGAAGAATCGGCAGAGATTGTTAATGTGTCTTACGGTAAATGGCAAAGAAAATGATTAAAAAGATTCACATTTTTTGTGGTAAAATCTATTGTGCTAAACTTACAGAGCAAATAGCGTATGGCAAATAGGGAATAGAGATTAGGGATTAGACATTAGAGGTTAGGGATTAGAGATTAGTGATGAGAGAAAATCATTTCAGCATAAATTTAACATGGAGGTGTCGGAGATGAGTGAAAATGGTTCGTGCGATCGAGAAGAAGATCCTCCACTTTTCGATCTACGATGTACTAGTACTTGCCATTTTAGCCCTAATAGTTTGGGGCATAGTTTTTCTCGCCCATCGATGGACTGGCACCATAGTTTACGAAGCGCGCATCTCGATGTCTCCCATTGCCCTCATTGGCTATACTTTACTTTCAATGTCAAGAGGCTTTATAGCCTATGGCTTTTCTTTGGTTTTCACCTTAGTTTATGGCTACGCTGCGGCACGCAACAGATATGCGGAACGTGTTTTAATCCCTCTGCTTGATATCTTTCAATCTATTCCAGTACTTGGATTTCTTCCCGGCGTTATTATTGCAATGATAGCGCTTTTTCCTCACAGCAACATTGGTCTCGAACTTGCTTCCATAATAATGATCTTCACAGGACAGGTATGGAATATGACTTTCAGTTTTTATCAATCTCTTAAATCGGTCCCAAGAGATCTTGTTGAGGCGTCGAAAATTTACGGACTTTCTAAATGGAGGATCTTTTGGAATGTTGAAGTTTCTTATGCCATGCCTGGCCTTGTATGGAACAGCATGATGTCAATGGCTGGAGGATGGTTTTTCTTAATTGTTTGCGAATCTTTTACGCTCGGCAATAAAAATTTCAGACTGCCTGGCGTTGGGTCTTACATGGCTGTTGCCATGGATAAAGGGTACGTGTTGGGCGAATTTTATGCCATAATTGCCATGATCTTGATGATCCTTGCGATAGACATGTTTTTCTGGAGACCCTTAGTCGCATGGAGCGATAAATTCAAGATGGATGAAGTGGGATCTGAAGAAGAGCCTAAGTCTTTCGTGTTGAACGTGTTGAAAAATTCCCATGTTCTTAGATTCTTCAGAGAATTTTCAAGTCTCAGGGCAATGAGAATCAACATGAACAATTCACGTTCGTCCAAAAGTTTCGTTCAGGACAAGGAAGAAAATAAGATAAGCAATGTCATCTTTTATTCCATCATAGGTTTTATCGCCGTGATAGCCGTATGGAAATTTATGGCATTTATAGGTAATGTGAGGATCGGAGAGATTCTTACGATATTATCTGGCGATGGTCTGACGGCCATGAGAGTTTACGTATCAGTTGCTCTTTCCATGTGGGCTTTGCCAGTAGGCATAATAATAGGCAAGAATCTGAGACTTTCGAAGAGAATGCAGCCTGTGGTTCAGGTGCTTGCATCATTTCCAGCGCCGATGATATATCCGTGGTTTGTCTTGCTCTTTCCGAATTTAAATTGGAGTTCGATAATTTTGATGTTGCTTGGAACTCAATGGTACATTCTTTTCAACGTCATAGCGGGTGCTTCGATAATTCCAAATCAACTGAAGGAAGCCTCCAAAATACTTGAATTCACAAAAAAAGAGTTGTGGATGAACCTTTACATTCCTGCCGTCTTGCCATATCTTATAACCGGTGCCATAACGGCGGCTGGTGGAGCATGGAATGCCAGTATAGTGGCAGAGTACATGACCGTTGGAGGAAAATTGTATCAGGCAAATGGCATAGGCAATTTGATAAACAATTTCACGAATGCAGGTCAACTTAATTTGCTTGCTTTAAGCGTTGTTGTGATGTCGATAAGCGTTGTCGTTATAAACAGGTTGTTGTGGAGGCCACTTCAAAGATGGTCTACGCAGAAGTTCAAACTTGAATGAAGGTGATTTGAATGAGTACACCCATAATCGAATTGAAAAACATTTCTGTTGAATTTAAAATGAGCGGTAGAAGTGGACATTACGTAGGCCTTGAATCTATAAATCTCAGCATTGACTCGGGGAAAGTTGTTGCCATTTTAGGCCCTTCCGGCGCTGGCAAATCGACACTTTTGCGCGTTATAACGGGCCTTTTGAAACCCACATCTGGCGAAGTTTATTACAAGGGAAAGTTGCAAATGACGGTTAACGATAAAATGGCAATGGTCTTCCAGAACTTTGCACTTTTTCCATGGAAGACGGTAAGTGAAAACATAACGCTTGGAATAAAGGAAGATATCGATCCTGCCGAAAGGCAAAAGTTGATTGCCAACGTCATAGACATGATAGGACTTGAAGGATTTGAAGATGTCTATCCTCGGGAGATTTCAGGTGGAATGAAACAACGTGTTGGGTTTGCAAGAGCACTTGTTTCTAAACCAGAAGTGTTGTGTATGGATGAACCATTCAGTGCACTTGATGCTCTGACGGCCGAAAACCTCAGAGAGGAGATTCTTGACATATGGTCTAAGGGTAATGCTGGTCTTTCAAACATAATAATAGTTACGCACAACATAAATGAGGCCGTTTACATGGCCGATGATATAGTCATTCTTACCTCTAACCCAGGAAGCGTCAAGGCCATATACCACAACTCACTTCCATTTCCAAGAGATCAAAAATCACCTATATTCCTTAAAACAGTTGATACGATTTACAACGTTTTGACTGCGAATATAATGCCAGACCTTCCAAAGGTCGAAGAGAAAGAGAAATTAGCCCCGATCCCCCATGCCGGCGTTAGTGAGATAATAGGACTTCTTGAGGTACTTGATGATAACAAGGGAGAACTCGATCTTTTCGATCTTGCGGATGAGATAAAGAGAGATTTTGGTACGACTATATCAATAGCGCTGTCGGCAGAAATGCTTGGTTTTGTTGAAACGCCGAGTCATGACGTGATTTTCACAAAACTTGGGAAAAGATTCCTTGATGCAGATGTAAACGAAAGAAAATTGATCTTCAAGGACCAAATTTTAAAAATACCGCTCATAAAGGCCATTTTTGATATGATAGTAAACAGTGAAAATGGTACAATAACAAGAGAAGAATGCGAAGAATTTTTGAGAGAGAAGTTTCCAAATGAAAGTTCAGAAGAACTCTTTGACACCGTTATAAACCTTTCAATGTACGCAGAACTCATAGATTACGATTCAAGGGATGAAGAAATATCCTTGATATCCCAAAATGTTTGAAAGGAGAAATCAAATGGACCTTGGAAGCGCAAAACTGGATTGGGTCGCTCAAAGAATGAGCGTTATGAATTCTTTAGTTGAAAGATACAAGAAAGAGGAGCCACTCAAGGGCGTAAAGGTTGCGGTGTCAATTCATCTTGAGGCTAAAACTGGTTATTTGGCCCTTTCTCTTGCCAAATTGGGAGCAGACGTCTTTGTGACTGGTTCAAATCCTTTGAGCACTCAGGACGAGATAGTAACCGAACTCAAACGCAGAGGGCTTACAGTTAACGCTGAAAGAACAAGAAGCGTTGATGTGTACAAGAAAAACCTCGCGGCAACTCTTGATTTTAAGCCTAACGTCATAATCGACGATGGAGCCGATCTGACGGTCACAGTTCATGAAGAAAGAAGAGATCTACTCGATCATCTGTGGGGTGTATGTGAGGAAACAACCACGGGTGTCAAAAGACTTAGGGCACTTGAACGCATGGGAAAACTTATGGTACCGGCGATAGCCGTCAACGATGCGCAAACTAAGTACCTTTTCGACAACAGATATGGAACTGGTCAATCTGTGTGGGACTCGATAATGAGAAACACGAATATGAATATCGCCGAGAAGCGCGTTGTCGTTGCCGGTTACGGTTGGTGCGGCAAGGGAGTTGCCATGAGGGCAAAAGGCTTTGGTGCACGGGTGATAATCACAGAAGTTGATCCTGTAAAGGCACTTGAGGCTTTGATGGATGGTTTTGAAATCATGCAGATGAAGGACGCTTCGAAAGTTGGAGACATCTTCGTTACGGTCACGGGTGATGCCAACGTCATAAGGGAAGAGCATTTTAAAGAAATGAAGGATGGCGCTATTCTTTCAAATGCAGGCCATTTTGACGTTGAAGTATCGGTGAAAGATTTGGAACGAATATCTGAGTCAAAACGTGAGGTGCGCCCAAACATAACCGAATATGTGGTCAACGGCAAGCGCCTCTACCTTATAGCAGATGGTCGGCTTGTCAATCTCGCCGCAGGCGATGGTCATCCAATAGAGATAATGGATCTTTCTTTCTCAGTCCAACTTCTAAGCGCTTTAAGGATAGCAAAAACACACAAGGAGATGGAGAAAAAAGTCTACAAAGTGCCTTCGGAGATAGATTTTGAGATAGCAAAAACCAAACTGGACCTGCTTGGAATTAAGATAGACACGCTGACGGATGAACAAAAGAGATATCTTCAAAGCATATAGGTGCTAATTTGAAACCACATGTTTACAGCGAAATTGGGAAAATGAAGGTCGTGCTGCTCCATAAGCCTGGAAAGGAACTCGAGAATTTAACTCCTGCTTCTCTTGAGGATCTTTTATTTGACGATATACCGTATCTTCCAGTTGCCCAAAGCGAACATGACGTCATGGCGTCTGTTTTGAAAAGCAAAGAAGTCCAAGTTTTGTACGTTGAAGACCTTATAGGTGACGTTTTAAAAGATGAAAATGTAAAGGCACAATTCATCAAAGACACGTTGATTTTCAACAACATAAACAGCCATGAACTCAACCAAAATTTGAATGATTTTTTGATTAAACTTGATGCCAAAATGCTTTTTGAAAAGATAACGTGCGGTGTGAGATCCAATGAGATAGATCTTCAAAATAATTCGCTTTCGGCACAGATAAGGAAGGAATTCCCGTTTTTCATCAGACCGATGGTAAATCTTTACTTTCAAAGGGATCCAGTTGCCACCGTTGGAAGAGGCATATCCGTCAACAGAATGTCCACAGGCATAAGAAGGCGTGAGACTTTGATAATGGATTACGTGTATAGATATCATTCGCTTTTTAAAGATGAAGAAATTCCGAGATATTACAGTTTAAACGATCCTTTTTTCATAGAAGGTGGAGATATACTCGTTTTAAGTCCCAAAGTTATTGCGGTGGGAATATCTCAAAGAACTGAACCTGAGGCTGTTGAGTTGCTGGCAAAAAGAATCTTTTCCTCAAATGAAAGTTTTGAAACCATTTTGGCCTTTGTGATACCTCCAATGCGCGCCTTTATGCATCTTGACACGATTTTTACGATGATGGATTACGATAAATTCGTCATTCATGCGAAACTCGCCGATGATATTGAGATTTTTTCGATAAAAAGCGAAAAAGGCAAATTGAAGATAGATCAAGAACAAAAGAAAATTCAAGATGTGTTGAAAAGTTATCTTAAACTCGATGCCGTCGAACTTGTAAAGTGCGGTGGCGATGATCTGATAGCCCAGGATAGAGAGCAGTGGAGCGATGGTTCAAATGTGCTTGCGATATGCCCAGGAACGGTGATAACGTATTCGAGAAATTACGTCACGAATACTTTGATAAGAAAGGCTGGAGTTGAAGTGATAGAAATTCCCTCGAGCGAGTTGTCGAGAGGCCGCGGTGGTCCAAGGTGTATGACGATGCCAATTGTAAGAGAGGATATATAATGATCACGCGTCACTCGTTACTGATCACTTTTTACTAATCCCTAACCCTTAATCTCTATTCCCTATTAGCCATTCGCAATATGCCATGTGCTATTTTCACTAATCCCTAATGTCTTTTTGATGCTTCTTCGTAAAAGCGTGGATCAAATGCAGAGTTAATCATCTTGACTATCTCATCAAAATCTATCTTTTCTTCGTCCACAAAAAAGGCACTTTTAAGATCGGCAAGGTATCTTGCGTTGACCTCTTGGTGACCGTTGAGTGCTCCTTTCCACGGCACGAGGATGGAAGGCTTTGTACTTTGGATTATCTCTCCTATTGTACTTGCACCGGCCCTGGAGATCACAAGATCGCAGTTTCTCATGAGGTATGGAATATCATCGTAATAATCGTAATTTATGACAGATGGGTTGTGAATTTCATTTGGGCCTATATGAAAAATTATCACGTTTTCCATTTTTGTTGAGATCGCATTGACGATCTCATCTATAACTGATGATCCCTCACTGCCTCCGAATGCAAGTATTTTCTTCATCGGAAATTTTTGAAGGAATGCTTCGTCCCTTTCAAGATCGAATCCATCTCTTACGGGCATTCCAACAAAAAGTCCATTTTGAAGTGTTCGAGATGTTTTTTCAAAAGCACAAAATGAGATTTTCGCATACGATGATAGTTTTTTCGTTGAGATTCCGGGCTCCACATTTGATTCGTGCAAAAATACGGCAATCCCTTTTTTGTGAGCGATGTATCCCGTTATGCCACCGATGTATCCGCCTGTTGTGAAGACAAAATCTGGCTTAAATTTGTCAAGCAATCTCGAAATTTTGATGTATGCCAGGGCATTTTTGTAGATGTATTTTAATTTTGAAGTGTCACTTCCGACTGCCGAAACGACAACGTTATCGTATCTGAAGTTTTTAAATATCTTTGGTTCTGCTCCGCGGCCTGTACCGACAAAGAGAGCTTTTAAATCAACGATCTTCATCATTTCATCCGCCACGGCTAAAGCGGGGTATATATGTCCCCCCGTAACGCCTGCCGCGAAAATGCCTCTAATCTCTATTTGTGTAGGCAATGTTTATGACAACTCCAAGGCCGGCAAGAAGCGATATTATAGAACTTCCGCCGTAACTGAAAAATGGCAATGTGATGCCTGTGACGGGAAGAATTCCAAGAGAAACTCCTGCGTTGAAAAGTATTTGAATGCCTATGAGAAATGCAAAGCCGGTAACGTAGACTTTGGCAAAGATATCGTTAACCTTTATGGCTATATGAACGATCTCCCTTATCAACATGTAATACAACAACAGAATTAAAATTATTCCTATCAAACCGAATTCTTCTCCAAGATCTGGTTCTAAGAATATAAGCACATATATGGGCAAAAGTCTTACTATCGGATCGAATATCCCTTTTTTGAATGTGCTTATATTGCCATTCTGCCTGAAAACATAAGAGGCTAAGTAAATCAAAAGAAAAATTTTGGCAAATTCCGAACTCTGGACGGAATACGATCCTATTTCTATCCATCTGTGAGAACCTGCAACTCTGCTTGAAAAGAAAACGGCGATAAGTGCTAAAAGTGTGAGTATGTAATAAAATCCGGTGTATGACTCGTGTTTTCTGTAATCAAAAAGGCTGAGAATGATCATCAACACGACCCCTATGATCATGGAAACTATTTGGTGCATGAGGTAATAATCAGGCGGCGGATAGGGATACCTGTAAGTCATTATATAACTCGCACTGTACAAAGTTATAAGACCTATGGCGGCTATAATAGAAAGTAAAATTAGAATTCTACGCGTTGACGTTTCCATTTAAAATTATCCTTTTAAAGGTTGTTCCACGCTCTTGGTAATCCTTAAACATATCAAACGACGTTGCTGCGGGACTCAAAAGGATCACATCTCCGATCTTCGCCTGTTTTTGTGCCACAAAAACTGCCTCTTTCATGGAGGTAACCTTTGAATATCTAATGTCTTGAATAAGAGGCTCGATCAAAGGCACCATCTCTCCCATGATTATAACTGACTTTGATTTTTTTCTCAAACCCTCTGCGAGCGTTGAATAGTCCTTTTCTTTTGGTCTTCCACAAATTATCACTATTGAACCCTTGAAATTGTCAAGCGCTTTTAGCGTTGATTCAGATGTTGTAGATTTAGAATCGTTAACGTAAGTAATTCCATCTAAAACGGCAAAAACTTCTTGACGATGCTCAAGGGGAGAAAAAGTTTTTAACCCTTCTGCTATTTTTTCATCAGAAACACCTAAAAGTTTTGAAATGAAAGATGCGAAGGCTGAGTTGTAAACGTTATGTATTCCAAATAACTTTATGCCATTTGTCGAAAAGTAAGTTTGTCCGATCTTAAAACCTCTTTCTTCAACCCTCACATCACCATTTGAAGTTGAGATTTTGATTCCGCTAACTTTGGGGATAAGATCGCTATCGTAATTGTAAATGAAATTCTTCGATGTGGAAAGTTTCATCTTGGCATCGATATATTCTTTTAAATTCAAGTGCCAATCAAGGTGATTTGGGGATATGTTCAAAATTGCGCCGATGTCTGCAGAGAAATCTTTGATTCCCATGAGTTGAAAACTGCTCACCTCAAGAACGGAAATTTTCTCATTTCTCCTGTCACTTGCGGCCGTTCCTATATTTCCTCCGGTAAAATGATCGATATTTGCAGTTTTCAAGATGTGATCGACAAGAGAGACCGTCGTTGTTTTTCCGTTTGAGCCTGTAATGGCAACGATTTTTGAACCTTTCAACACGTATCTCCAAGCAAACTCAATCTCTCCAATGGCGCGTCCTTCATTTACAGCGTCTCTTATAAGAGGATTGTCCGGCCTGATCGAGGGGCTGTAAATTATGAGTTCAGCATCAAGCGCTTTTTTTGTGTTTCCAAATTCTTCGAATTCAACACCGTTTTCTGTGAAAAATCTTTTATCCGCATCGGAAAGGGCATGATTTTCAGAAACGAAAACATTCCCAATTTTTTTCTCAATTATAAATTTCAAAACAGATCTGTTGCTTATTCCAAAACCTATCAGCGCAAAATCCACAATGCACCGCCTACCATGATGAAGGTAAATATGGCCTGAGATATCCAAAAAACAGTTGTAACTTGCTGTTCAGAGTATCCAGAAAGTTCGAAGTGATGATGAATTGGACTCATCTTGAAAATCCTCTTTTTGAACATTTTAAAACTCGTTACCTGCATCACAACGCTTATCGCCTCTATCACGAAAATCGGAAATAAAAGTATCATCCACAGTTCATAGCCGTAAAGCATTCCAAGCATTCCAACGTATCCTCCAAGTGCAAGAGAGCCCACATCTCCCATGAAGATCTTTGCAGGCTTAACGTTGTAGAAGAGAAATGCAAGTACCGCACCCATCAAAGTTAAAGTCATCGTCAATGGCAATCCCTTCAAGATTGAAAAGACAAGTAAACCTATCGAAGAAATGAGATAAGTGCCACCGGCAAGACCGTCAAGCCCATCTGTAAGGTTTGAGGCATTTGACATGCCAGCCACAAAGATGATGGTCAGAACAGGGTAAAGATATCCAAGATTCCACTCAATTCCCGTGAAAGGGATGAAAGTGTAAAGATGGGGATTTATTCGTTGGACGAAGATGTAGCCTATCAAGGCTATTAGAATCTGTAAAGAAAGTTTTTGAAGGCCTGTTAATCCTTTTGCCCTATGAAAGAGCGTCTGGATGAGGCCATCTGCGAGCCCAACGGCCCAAAAACCCATCGTCGATATCGCAAGGATAAGCATTGAAGCGGATCTATCAAAGATCAACGCTACAATTACGGCCACAGGTATTCTGATAAAATCTTGAACCTTTCACAAGTATAACATCATTTGAATTTAAAATATTTAAAAACTTATCCAAATCGTAAGGAATTCCAAAAGGATAAAAGTCATCGTTTTCAATTGTAAAGACCGCTTTTGGTTTTAAAGTCAAGAACACATTCATTAATTTCTTTTTAATCCCATCTGTGTTCAATTCTTTCATCGGTGCGAGAATCCATATCACATCTCCAAAATTGGCGCATGTTTCTGCCGTGTTCATAAAAGATTCTGGACTTGCGTTGTAGGTATCATCCACGAGAAAATATTTGCCCATGCGTTCAAATTTCATTCTGCCTTCTGGGATCTGAATTTTTTCGATCTCGGTGGGATTAAAATCGATTTTTAAATATTCAAGTACGCTTAAAGCCATGTTCAAGTCTTTTATCTGGCCTGTTCCCCATATTCCGTTTAGAAAAAGGCTCTTGCCGTCCAATTTTACCAGAGTTTTAAGATCTTTGTATCCTTTCAACTCGACAAATTCTGTGTAAATAACGCCTTTACCTTGAAGGTTTAACCTGGTATCTCCATCGTAGATGACAGCCTTTTTTGTGTGGTTGGCTATGGAAGATTTCTCTTTTGGTACATCTATGAAAGCAGAATGTGCGCTTCCAACGAGGGTAATAACGGAGATGTCTGGTTCGAAAATGGAAGAAAGATTTTCAATATCTCCAGTTTTTTGAGCTCCTATCTCGATTACGGCAAAATCTGGATTCACACATCCATTTAAGATGGACAGTGATATTCCAACATCCGTATTCATGTTCCCTTCGGTTTTTAAGACCCTCCCGTGATTTGAAAGCATGGCAGATAAAATTTCTTTTGTCGTTGTTTTACCATTAGAGCCAGTTATTGCTATTTTGGTGGAATTTACGATCTTTGAAAGTGCAAGATTCAGCATGCTCGATCTTACATCTTCAACGATAAGGTATGGAGAAAAATCTGTTTGTCTATCAACAACTGCAAATGATCCTCTGGAATAAACATCTTTTAAAAAATCGTAACCGTCTAATTTCTCACCTTTGAGTGCAAAAAAGAGATCGCTCCTTTGGCATTCTCTCGAATCACTTTTAAAGTTAGAAATATCTTCGTCTTGTCCAACGAGTCTTCCGTTAACGGCAACGGCTATTTGTGAAAGTTTCAAATCCGACCCATTCCCTTCAATATTTCAAAAGCAACGTCTTTATCTTTGAAAGACACTTCGTAGTTGTTGAAAATCTGGACTCTTTCATGGCCTTTGCCGGCTATCACAACTTTGTCTCCAGGTTTCCATGCTTTCAAAGCCATTTCAATTGCCAATCTTCTGTCTGGCACAACGTGAAGTTTATTTCTATCGGAAATGCCATTCATAACTTCGTCTATTATTTTAAGTGGATCTTCTGATTTGGGATTGTCATTCGTCAAAAACATGATATCTGAATATTTTTGTGCCATCGCTCCCATCAAAGGACGTTTACCTTTGTCGGCGTCTCCGCCTGCTCCAAAAACAACGATGACGCGCCCTTTTGTCAATTTTCTCACGAATTTTAAAACCACTTCAAGTGCTGCAGGGGTATGTGCATAATCTATGTAAAAATCGTAGCCATTTGAATAATGCCTTTCAAGTCTTCCCTCAACTCCTGGAAACTCTTTGACCGCTTTTTGTATGGTTTCAATATCAATTCCCAAAGAACTGGCCGCGAGGATCGATGCTGCAAGGTCGTAAGCCATGAAGTCACCTATAACAACGCTCGAAAAGTCAAAATCTTTTTCATCAATTTTAAGTCTAAACACGATGCCGCTATCGTCTGCTTTGGTCACTTTCAATTTGACATCTCCACTTTTACCGTAAGTCACAACTTTTAAACCTTTTTCCTTGGCGCGTTCTGCGTAAAGCTTTCCCCATTTTCCAGAATCAGAATTCACAAAAACTATCCCATTCGGTTTTACGAGATCTAGGAGATGTGCCTTTGCTTCAAAGTAATTTTCAAAGTTCATGTGGGTATCAAAGTGATCTCTCGTGAGATTCAAAAAGGCCACTCTATCAAACAAAAGACCGTCAAGCCTTTTCATATCAAGACCTTGAGAAGATGCTTCAAGGGAAACGAATCTTGCCCCTTCATCGACAGATCTTTTGAGAAGTCCGGCGAAATACACCGGAGATTGCGTTGTGTGGTCTGATAACTCAAAAAAATTGGGAGTGGAATTCACCACGGTTGTCATAAGGGCGCATTTGTCTCTGTTTGCGTTTATTATCTCTTTAAAAAGCGTTGCCGCCGTTGTCTTTCCCTTTGTACCGGTGACGGCGAAGAAGCGAAGGTCGTCAAACGGACCATAAAAATTGTAAGCCGTCAAAGAAATTGCGCGCCTTATATCATTTACAATCACGTAAGGCTTGTCAGTTTTTATCTCGTATTGACAAATTAGAGCAGATGCGCTTGTTCCGTTGGCAACAGTGTGAGAATCAAAACGCGATCCCTTCACGCAGATGAAGAGATCGCCGAATTTTGTTTTTCTTGAATCTTCTGAAACATCTTTTATCTCAGGATCGTCAGACAAATTGTAAGTTTTAACGAGATCGTATTTTGAAAGTAGTCCAACGATATCAGAAAATCTCATCTTTTTATGGAATAAAAAGCATCAAGTCCTCTGTAAACGGCGACAGATCCGAGTTTTGATTCTATCTTGAGTAATCTGTTGTATTTGGCTATTCTTTCGCTTCGTGAAAGTGAACCTGTCTTTATTAGTCCCGTATTTGCAGCCACGGCGAGATCCGCTATGAATGTATCTTCCGTTTCACCAGATCTGTGAGAAACAACGCACGTGAAGCCATGTGTTTTTGCGTATTCTATTGTGTCCAACGTTTCCGTAACAGTTCCTATTTGATTCAACTTTATCAATATGGAATTGGAAGCCTTTTTCTCTATTCCGATCTTCAACCTTGAAATGTTGGTAACGTAAAGATCGTCTCCTATTATCTGATTTTTGTGTCCCAATTCTTTTGTGACCTTCGTGAAGCCATCCCAATCTTCCTCGTAGAATGGATCTTCCAAAGAAATCATTGGATATTTGTCGACGATTTTCTTGTAAAAATCAAGAAGTTCATCCGTCGTTATGTCTTTCCCACCAAAGTGATACTTTTTTTTCGTATCGTCCCAGAAAGAATCGGGAGCCGAGTCTATTGCAACGTAAATATCTTTTCCAGGTTTGTAACCGGCCTTTTTTATGGCTTCAACAATGACCTCTATCGCTTCTTCATTTGAACCCAATTGTGGAGCAAAACCGCCTTCGTCGCCGACAGATGTAACCATCTTCATTGACTTGAGAATAGACTTTAGAGCCTGAAAAGTTTCGGCACCGTATCTTAAGGCCTCTTTGAAATTTGGGGCACCGGCGGGAACTATCAAAAATTCCTGTATATCAAGACCACTATCGGCATGTTTACCGCCGTTGATGACATTCATCATTGGAACGGGCAGAGTTTTTGCGTTTGGCCCTCCTAAATACTCGTAGAGATCCATGTAAAGTGCGTTGGCCGCGGCACGTGCAACTGCCATTGAAACGCCCAAAATAGCGTTGGCTCCAAGCACAGATTTGTTTGGTGTTCCGTCGAGATCTATCATGGTTTTATCAACGTATGCCTGATCGAATACGTTTAAACCGACAACTCTTGGTGCAATTTTTTCGTTGACATTTTCGACTGCTTTTTCAACGCCTTTACCATCGTATCTTTTTGCTCCATCTCTCAATTCGAGCGCTTCATGTTTGCCAGTCGATGCTCCAGATGGGACCATCGCCGTGCCGATATTTCCGTCTTCAAGCAAAACATCAACTTCAACCGTTGGATTTCCTCTTGAATCAAGAACTTCCATAGCCTTTACGTCAATTATATCGGTATGCATCTTTCTAACCTCCTATGTAAAATATGATTGAAATCTTTTCAAAAGAATTATATCACATGAGTATACTAAATCTTTTTTAAATTTCGAATCTTAGCGGAGAGCATGATGCCCCAGAGGAATCCTAAGCGTAGGGCAGGATACCCGCGAGATATGATTGAACTTTGCACTTTGAAATGGGTTTAGCACATTATCAATAAAGATTTGGCAAAGGATAAAAATGAATAATCGAATGACATCTCAAGATATAATCTCAGGCACGCTTTGGATCACTGTTTTCGTTGCTGCCTCCAAATTGCTCGGCTTTGTGAGACAATTACTTGCTGGAATGTTATTCGGCACGAGCAGTGGATACGACGCTGTTATAATAGCGCTGGGGCCAACCGATATCGTTGCAGGCATAATTGCGGGTGCTTTTGCATCGATTGCGATACCAATTTACATAGAAGAGAAAAGACATGGCGGAGAAGCAACCTTTTATGCCAAAGGGCTTTTAACTTTTACATCTCTTTTTTTGATCCTTTTTGGGATCACGCTTGCGATTTTTCCTGGCATTTACATGAAAGTTTTTGCGCCAGGCTTTAGTGGCGCCCAACTCAGTCTTGCGGAAAATTATCTCAGAATTTATTCACTTCTTCCTCTGTTAAATGGATGGTCAAATCTTTTTGGGGCTTTTTTGAGGGCTGAAAGGATGTTTTTCCAATATTCGATAGCGCAGTTCTCTACGAATTTGTTTTTGATTCCTGCCCTGCTGCTTTTTTCACCGTTCATGGGAGAAGGGGCTTATGCCCTTTCTTTGGAATTTGGTACCGGCGCAATAGGATTTGTGGCATACCTTTACGGTAGAAAGATATGGGGCAATTTTCCGTTTGGAAAATTTTCAAAAGATCAGATGAGAAAAACTTTTTACTTTGCAGCACCGCTTTTTTTATCTTCCGCAGTTGCAACTATAAATGGAGTTGTCGATAGGGCATTTGCATCAGGCCTTTCTGTTGGAAGTGTTTCCTCATTGAACTATTCTTTCACAATCGTTGGAATGATAAATGGCATTATGACGGCAGGGATCATAACCTCTTCTTTAACAAGCATATCTGAAAGTGCAGTTGCTTTTGACAGAGATGCAATTTTGAGGAAAACACGCATGATCGTCGAATCAATTGTAAAAATACTTGCTCCAATAACGGCTTTCACGATAGTTGCCTCAGATCTCATAGTTAGGATAATATATCAAAGGGGCGCTTTCACGACTGAATCAACGGCAATGACATCTGCCGCTCTCGTTGCCTACTCGACGATGATAATAACGGTACCGCTTTCAGGCATACTGGGCAACATCTACATAGCGCACAAAAAAACGGTGCGACTCACCTTGATAAGCATCCCCATGCTTTTCATAAACGCTTACCTGGATTGGATATTGATGATTCCATTCAAACAAGCTGGCATAGCGGCATCATCAAGCATAGTTTCATTTGCCCTTTTGTTTTTAATCCTGTACGATCTTGGTTTAGAATTCAAAATGAGCGGTTTTTTTTCGATAAAAACTCTTTTGCCCGTCATTGCTTCCTTTGTTTATGTGGTTGTTTTTCTCGTTCCTTTGTCCAAAATACCAGATATTCCTAAGTATGGCCTCGAATTTGTGATCTTACTCTTCATGCTTTTCTTTTTTGGAAGGAAGGAAATGAAGATGATCATATCGAAATTTCGCAACCCGCGACCTTGAAGCATCAAGAAATAAGTGATATAATGTTCATGTGATTTTTGGAGGCTGGTATGATAGGTTTTGTTAAATATGCTGGTGTCTCGGCAAAACTTTATGCGCTTAGCAGTGAACTTTTAACGCCTGAAGATTACAAAAATTTGATAACTCAAAAGACAGTGCGAGATGTTGTAAGTTACATTCAGAGTACGAAAATGTATTCAGATACCATTGGAAATCTTAATCCTGATGAGATCCACAGAAGGGATTTGGAAAACCTGCTTCAGGAAGATCTTCTCAAAGATATGAAGAAAGTTTTCACTTTCTTTGTTACTTTTGACAAGGATTTCATGCATCTGCTTTTTTACAAATATGAAATTGAAAATTTGAAACTCGCTTTAAGAAATTTCATAAATAGAAAATATATAGGTGAAGGATCAAAGAGGATTTTTTTTGATCTTGGAGAAAGGGCAACCATAGATCCCGTCAAAATTTCGAATTCAAAAAATCAGGATGAAGTTTTGGACGATCTTGCTAGCACGCCCTATCAAGAAGTTGTAAGAAATGTCTTTTCGAGTTACAAGAAAAGTGCCGCTGTTAACCTTATAGCAGTGCTTGAAAATGCGCTTGACGGTTGGCTTTATGCAAAAATAATAAGCGCATCTAAAAATTTAGGCACAAAGGATCAGATCATCGTTAAAGAATTAACTGGAGAAAGAGCGGACATGATCGACATAGAAAGAATTGTTCGCGCAAAGACTTTTTACGATCTTAAACCGGAAGAACTTTACAATTCACTACTCTCTTTTCATTTCAGACTCAAACCTGAAGATTTGCACGCCATGTGCGATGCCAAGGGAATAAAAGAGGTGCTTGATGTGCTGAAAGTAGGCCCTTACGGATTAAAGCCTGAAGAAATAAAAGAAAGATTGATAAACGAATTTTGAGGTATTGATATGGCAATTGCAAAGATGGAAAATGTAACTTTTGTTGTTCCAAGTGAGAAAATTGAAAGAAATAATTTTGATCTGATATCATCTGAATCTTTTGAACCGCACGATGTAAAAGAGTCCATCGATGAATCTATCATCGCTGACATTTCAAAGGTGCAGGCCGATAACCCTTACCGTGAACTTTATGCTGAGATGATGAATTTTTTGAAGATTACGGAATATATTCCACCCTTCGATCAAAATGAAATAACTCTTGACGAGTCGTTAGATATAAATCATCTTCAAAAAAAATTTAAACTCATGAATGGAGGCATAAAGGCTTTTTTTGACAGGAAAAGCGATCAATTAAAAAAACTTTCAGATTATCAAAATGTACTCTTTCACATGAAAGCACTTGTGAATCTTGACATTGATCTCGAAAATTTGGCAGTGATAAACAGGATAAAATTGATTTTCGGAAGAGTGCCGATAAGAAATTACGATAATCTTATAGAGTCTCCGCTTATTCTTTCTCACAAGAGAATATACGATCTTCAATCTTTTTCAAGTTCAACTGGGAATCTTTACCTTTTGAATGGATGGATGCCATCAAAAGTGGCTAAAAAGTTCGATCAGGAGATCGATGAAAATGTGCTCATGATAGGTGAACCTGCCGAAAAGATAGCAAAACAAAAAAAGATAGAAGTGCCAGTTAAAGTTGAAAATAAAGGAAAATGGCTGAAGGGATTTGAATTCGTAACGGAAATGTTTGGAACGCCATCTTACGGTGAGATAGATCCAACGCCATTTGTCGCCGCCTTTTTCACCTTCATGTTTGGATTTATGCTTGGAGACATAGGCCACGGCGCGATTCTTTTCCTCTTTGGCTATTTTATGTATAGAAGAGGTTCAAAACAATTCGGAACTGTCATGATGAGTGCTGCAAGTGCTTCGATCTTCTTCGGTTTCATGTATGGTTCTATTTTCGGCTTTGAATGGCTACCTGCCATATGGTTAAGACCGATAATTCAGATAAATCAGTTGATGATCGTGGGCATATATTATGGAATTGGAATGATAAGTTTTGGAATGATTTTGAACATAATAAATGGATTTAGACAGGGAAATTGGGAAAAAGCCTTATTTTCTCCAGAAGGCATAGCAGGTCTTGTCTTCTACTGGCCGGCCATTACGGCAGTATCTTTCTATCTGTTTGAGGGAAAAGTACCGTACCTAACTTTAGTGATAATACTTATAATAGTGAGTCTTGTTGCCATGCTCTTTAAAAGACCACTGGGACAACTTGTTTCTGGAGAAAAGATCAAACTCGGTGAAGGCTTCTGGGTCGAGACTGGATTTGGCATGTTTGACACGCTGATATCATTTTTAAGCAATGCCATATCGTACGTCAGGTTGGCGGCCTTTGCTCTGACACACGAAGCACTCTTTGAAGCCTTTTGGATAATGACGCTTATGGTATTACCTGCAAAAGGGGGAGATATCTGGGCAGTTATAATTTTTCTCATGGGTCAGTTGGTACTTGTAGGCCTTGAAGGGCTTGTGGTCTTTATACAGAGTTTAAGGTTGACATATTACGAGTTCTTCACGAAATTCTTTGAGGCCGGAGGAAGAATATTTCGTCCATTTTCTTTTAAAGAAGAAAAAAGAGTTTAAGATTTTAATCTTAGATTTTGAAGGGAGGACATCTTGATGTCAATATCCGTTGCATTGATGACCGTAGTTATAGTAACAACGATCGTTTTGGGAATGATTTTAACAAGCAAAAAAGCCATGAAAAGAATTTCTTCTCCACTTAAGGTGGGAAAGGGAATTCTGGGAGTGAATGTAGGCTCACTTATAACCCTTAGTCTCATAGCATTGCTTGCCATGATCCCAGATCGTGCGCTGGCAGCTACAACCGCAGTTGCAACTTCAACGACTGTAAGTAACGGTGTAGGTCTTGGCTTGCTTGGTGCAGGTTTATCAACCGGTCTCGCATCTATAGGCGCTGGTATAGGCGTTGGTATTGCTGGAGCAGCAGGTATAGGTGCCATAAGCGAGAAACCAGAAATGTTAGGAAGAACTTTGATATACGTCGGCTTGGCTGAAGGGGTTGCCATATACGGTTAAAATCTTTTGAACCTGTTCAGTTGTTTCCTTTCGATTTTCTATAAGTACGGCCATTACAGTTTTGGTATCATTTGGCATTTTTTACACCTCCTCATTCAATCAAGTGAATTATATCACAATATGTATCTCATCTACGTCAGTGTTTAAATTTGCGTATAGCACATAGGCTATAGAAATAGAGATTAGTGAAGGCAGCATATGGCCTATGGCAAATTGCATGTCGTGCGGAGGGCAGGATGCCCACGAGATGGCCTCCGCAGCTAAGCGAGGACCAGACATCGAGGGGGGGTGCCTGCCGAAGCCGATGAAATAGCCTATAGCGTATAGCACATGGCGAATGGCAAATACAGTGACGAGTGACGCGTAACGCGTGATCAGGAATTAGAGATTAGGCATTAGAAAAGTGAATGGTAATTTTATTGCTTAAAAGTTAATTTTAAAATAAGAATTAACAAAAAAGATTGACAAAATGACTTTAGTGGTATAAAATTGATACAAAATATTTCCATAAGGGAGGTAGTCGGATGAAAAAGATATTTTTTGTCTTTTTGATCGGGTTAATGGTATTTTCTGCTTTGTCTTTCTCTGAAGAGGTTGTGAAGATCGGTGCTGCTTTGCCGATGACGGGCGGTATTGCGTCTTTTGGAGAAATGGTCTATCAAGGAATAGAGATCGCAAATCAAATGTTTCCAACCGTGCTTGGTATGAAGGTCGAGGTAATTCTTGCCGATAACAGATCTGACAAAACTGAAGCAGCGAATGTTATAAGTAGGCTCATAAATCTTAACGGTGTTGTGGGAATTTTGGGAGAGGTTGCCAGTTCAAATACCATGGCGGGTGGTGCAATAGCAGAAAAGGCAGGGATACCGTTACTTTCGCCGGCTTCTACAAACCCGCTTGTAACTCAGGGGAAGCAATTCGTTTCGAGGGTTTGCTTTATCGATCCTTTCCAAGGCCATGTTGCGGCCGTCTTTGCGCTTAAAAATCTTAAGGCTAAAACTGCCGCTGTTTTCACAGATGTTGCTCAAGATTACAGCGTAGGGCTTTCTAATTTCTTCGTAAAAGATTTTACCGCTGGTGGAGGCACGGTTTATAAAGAATATTATCAATCAGGAGATCAGGATTTCAGCGCTCAACTTACAGATGCTCTCAGTCATAATCCGGACGTTATATACGTCTCCGGTTATTATCCTGAGATTGCCCTCATGGCAAAGCAGGCAAGACAACTTGGATACACAGGACCATTTTTGGCTGGCGATGGCGCTGAGGCACCAGAATTGATCAAAATAGGTGGAAGTGCTGTCAACGGACTTTATTACACTTCTCACTTCAATGCCGATCATCCTGCAACAAAAATGGGAGAGGAATTTGTCGCCAAGTATGAGGCACTTTACCATACTGCCCCATCTGCCCTTGCAGCCCTTGGTTTTGATACATACCTTGTCATGTTAAATGCCATAGAGCAAGCCGGTTCCACAGATCCAGCCAAAATAAATGCAGCGATAAGAAGTACAAAGAATTTTGAAGGTGCCACTGGATACATAACGATAGACAGCGATGGCAATGCAATTAAATCGGCCGTTATAAATGAAGTGGTGAACGGTCAGTTCACGTATGTTACGACTATAAATCCATAAGAGGGGGGTCCTCCCCTCTCTTTGAATTCAGCGGGGTGATTAACTTTGGATGCAAATTTGAACTCCTTAGTTCAAAATTTTTTTAACAGTCTTTCACTGGGAGGACTTTACGCTTTGATAGCAGTTGGATATACGATGGTTTATGGCATACTGAGACTCATAAACTTTGCCCACGGTGATATCTTCATGATGGGAACCTATTTTGCCTTTTATGCGATCACGCTTTTTCTTCTACCGTGGTGGCTGGGCTTTTTGGTTGCCATATGCATAACAGGTTTACTCGGTTACTCGATAGAAAAGATAGCGTACAGACCTTTAAGGAATGCCCCGAGGATCTCGTCTTTGATAACTGCAATAGGCATGTCTTTCTTTCTTGAAAGCTTTGCCGTCGTCGTCTTTGGCGGTATTCCAAAATCATTCAACGTTTATCCGGAAACGTTTTCTGAAGTTCTTGTAATTGGAAAAATGAGAATTCCCGTACTTACATTCATAACGATCATCGTTACGGCTTTACTTTTCCTGTTTTTATGGGTGTTACTTTATAAAACAAAAACCGGACTTGCAATGCGAGCCATATCCGTTGATATACCTACAACAGGCCTCATGGGTGCAAATGTGAATAACGTGATAAGTATAACCTTCATAGTTGGATCATCTTTTGCCGCTGTGGCCGGGATTTTGTGGGCAATGAAATATCCGCAGGTTCAGCCTTACATGGGCTTTACCCCTGGCTTAAAGGCCTTTATAGCGGCAGTCATTGGCGGGATAGGTTCTATTCAAGGAGCAATTGTGGGTGGGTTTTTGCTTGGATTCTTGGAGATCATGATCGTTGGGTTTTTTCCTAGCCTTGCAGGATACAGAGATGTTTTTGCGTACGTGACGCTTGTGATAATTTTAATGTTCAGGCCGACGGGCATCTTCAAAGTATATTCAGAACAGAAGGTTTGATGACGTGAAGAAATTACCTTTTAAAGTTAATCTCGTACTTACAATTGTCTTTTTGATCGGCGTTTATTTCTTCCTTGCGAACGCAAATATTTTTGGCGATTATTGGTCGAGAATAATAACGCTTATTGCCATCTACGGCATCATGGCCGTAAGTTACACTCTTGTCAATGGAATAACTGGCATTTTTTCGCTCGGTCAGGCAGGATTCATAGCCATAGGCGCTTACACCTCTGCGCTTTTAACGCTTTCAATTCAGCAAAAACAGATGTCATTCTTCATTCAGCCTCTTATATGGCCTCTAAACAGTATACAGATTGGCTTCTTTCCAGCAACGATTATAGGCGGTCTTGTTGCCGCGTTTTTCGCTTTTTTAATAGGATATCCTTCTCTGAGATTGACCGGAGATTATTTTGCCATAGCGACTTTGGCCTTTGCCGAGATAATAAGAATTCTAATACAGAATTCTTACGGTCTGACAAATGGCACACTTGGTCTTAAAGGTATAAATTCATATACAACCGTATGGTGGGCATGGGGATGGTTGCTAGTTACGGTCATCATCATAGGAAGTCTAAAATTCAGCAGTTATGGAAGAGCGCTAAGGGCTATATCAGAAGATCCTGTGGCGGCAAAAGTTATGGGAATAGATGTGTTTCGGCACCAGATGATGGCTTTCGTTATAAGCGGGTTTTTTGCGGGGATTTCGGGCTCACTTTACGCTCACTGGATAACAACCCTTGATCCAAGACCCACAAGTCTTGGGGTAATGCTTACTTTTTACGTGCTCATAATGATCGTCATAGGCGGACTGGGTAGCATCTCTGGAGCAATAATTGGAGCGATATTTTTTGCCTTTGTCTCACAATGGCTTAGAATGTTCGAATCAAACGTAAACTTTTTTGGATTAACAATACCTGGAGTGCCTGGAATGAGTATGCTTATGCTTTCCGCGATTTTCATCGTTGTCATGATCTTCTGGAGAAGAGGGTTGATGGGAAAGTCGGAGTTAAGTTGGCAGAACGTATATACTTTCTTTAAGAAAAGAGTTGGTGACGAAAATGGCTGAAAATATTTTAAATATAGATAGAATGACCATAAAATTTGGAGGTCTTACGGCAGTTGATGATTTTTCCATGTACATAAACAAAGGTGAACTCGTTGGTCTCATAGGACCGAATGGCGCCGGCAAAACGACTGTTTTTAACGTGATAACCGGCATATACAAACCATCGTCTGGCAAAGTATTTTTCAAAGGTATAGATATAACAGGGCTCAATCCACAATTTATAAATCAAATAGGAATTGCGAGAACTTTTCAAAACATAAGGCTTTTCTCGGACATGACTGTGCTTGAAAATACCATGGTTGGTCAGCACTCGTATTTCACAAACCGAAAAGCACTTAGTTTTCTTCATGCGCATGATCCTAAAAAATATTCAAGGCCATCATGGAAGCCATGGCTTTTCAGTGCAATTTTTAAAACCCCGGATTACACAAAAGTTGAAAAAATGATGAAAGAGAAGGCCTTAGATTTACTCGAAAAAATGGAACTTAAAAAATACGCCGGCCTTAAGGCTTCTGCGTTACCCTATGGTCAACAAAGAAAACTTGAGATAGCGCGCGCTTTAGCCACAAACCCAACTTTGTTGATCCTTGATGAGCCTGCTGCCGGCATGAATCCACAAGAAAGCCAGAGATTGCTTGAATCAATAAGAAAAATAATGGAGGATTTTTCTTTGACGATCTTACTCATAGAACATGACATGAAATTCGTCATGAACATATGCGAAAGAATATACGTACTTGATTACGGTAAACTTATATCTCATGGAAATCCTGAAACTGTCCAAAGCGATAAAAAAGTTATAGAAGCCTACCTTGGAGATGAGATATATGTATGAAACGCTTAAAGTTGAAAATTTAAGGGTTCATTACGGTGCCATAAATGCCATAAAAGGAATAGACTTAAGCGTTGAAGAGGGAAAATTGATAACGCTTATAGGTGCCAACGGTGCTGGGAAAAGTTCAACTTTGAACGCTATAATGAATATCGTTACTTCTAAAAAAGGAAAGATTTTCCACAACGGGAAAGATATAACGAAGGAGAGGACAGATCAAATCGTTAAAAATGGTATAACACTCGTTCCTGAAGGAAGAAAGATCTTTCCCAATCTTACAGTTCAAGAAAACCTCATGATAGGAGCATTTGGAAGAAGAGACACTGATGGGGTAAAGCGTGATTTAGATTTCGTGCTTGGATTGTTTCCAAGGTTGAAGGAAAGATTAAAGCAGGCTGGAGGCACCCTTTCTGGAGGCGAACAACAGATGTTAGCCATAGGGAGAGCACTGATGGGTAATCCGGAAATACTTTTGATGGACGAACCCTCTCTTGGTCTTGCACCGTTGCTTGTCAGAATGGTTTTCGACGTCATAAACAAGATAAAAGCAGAAGGAAAAACCATTTTTCTCGTTGAACAAAATGCGTCAATGGCACTTGCGAATGCCGACTATGCATACGTACTTGAAACAGGTAAAGTAGTGCTTCAAGGAAATGGCAAAGATTTGCTCGTAAATCCAAAGGTGAAACATGCATATTTAGGAATTAATTGACTTTTCCACCGTCCATTCTTAAGAGGTCGTGTTCGACCTCTTTGTTTTTGTGGTATGATTTTCTTGATGTGTGTATTTTGAAAGGAAGCGATCATGGGAAAAATAGAATGGACTGTTTTGGATATCTTTGAAAATGGTACTTCGGCTGAAATAGCGAGAGGTTTTCTTGAGGAAAATGGAATTGAAACCAAGATCAGAGACTCGACGGTTCCTTACGGCGGATCTATGATATTCGGAGAAAGTGGTCC
>JABEBX010022458.1_pt1 | contig 30530 bp, 29 predicted proteins | sample 7245971 | NCBI WGS metagenome assembly JABEBX01 (sample SAMN14506365, study PRJNA622280) | hot springs metagenome | biome: hot spring [ENVO:00000051]|acidic hot spring [ENVO:00002120]; feature: spring [ENVO:00000027]|sediment [ENVO:00002007]; material: sediment environment [ENVO:01001048]... | reverse complement strand
AGCTTTTGTGTGTTTATCTATTAGCTTTTCGAAATCATTAATAGTGTTTGTTTGAGCAAACCTAACATCTATGCCAAATCTTTTTAGTGTATATTTAAACAAATTATATGTGCCACCATAAATGTATGGGCCACTGACAATATTATCATTATATGAGGCTAAATTCAAAATTGAATAGAAGATAGCTGATTGTCCAGACGAAACAACAATTGCACCTTTGGCATCATGCATTGCTGCAAGTCGATTCTCCAAAACACTAACTGTAGGGTTTTGTATTCTGCTATAAATGTAACCTTCTTTGTTAAGAGTAAATAAATCCTGCGCATCCTTTATAGAATCAAACCTATATGATGAAGTCTGGTAGATTGGAACTGCTTGAGACTTGCTGTTGTCTGGTTTATAACCATAATGAAGTAAAATTGTTTCTATTTTCATTGTAACACCTCAAAAAGTTATTATACAACTAACTTATTAATATCATTTTATTGCAAAATTGTCAAGCTGTTTAAAAGATTATCTATTAAATTTATAGAGTTAAAATTAAGCGTTGATATTAAGTATTTTCCCACTGTTTGTAAAATTTGACAAAGCTTTGATAGTTTAGTATTTTCTCATTTATGGATAAAGACGAATTGTTTATGAAAAAAGCTATAGAGCTTGCCAAAAAAGGTTTGTATAAAACTTGCCCAAACCCCGCAGTCGGTGCTGTTATAGTAAAAGATGACAAAATAATAGGAAAAGGTTGGCACAAAAAAGCTGGAAGCGACCATGCTGAGATAGTGGCAATAAAAAGTGTTAAAGATAAATCGATGCTTGATGGTGCAACACTTTATGTAACACTAGAGCCTTGCAATCATTATGGAAAAACTCCACCGTGTTCTATTGCTATAGCAAATTCTGGTATTAGACGCATAGTTATTGGCATGCTAGATGTAAATAAAACAGCAAGTGGTGGTGCTCAATTTTTAAAAGAAAAAGGTTTAGACGTTAGTGTTGGTTGTCTAGAAGAAGAATGTCGAAAGCTAAATGAAATATTTATAATTAATGTCACAAAACACAGACCACTATTTGCCATGAAAGCAGCTATGCTACTTAATGGTTGTATATCTATTAAAGGCGGTATATCGCGCTATATTACATCCGAAGAATCTCTAAAGTATGTGCATAAGCTAAGAAGCAAGTATAATGCTGTTTTGGTTGGAATTAATACGATCTTGATGGATGATCCACTGCTTAATTGTAGGCTAGCGCGTTGCAGGCAGCCAAAGCGTATTGTTTTAGATTCATTTTTAAAAATCCCATTAACGGCTAGGATGTTTAGTTTTGAACCTCAAAATATTTATATAGCTACAAATATTGCAAGTGATTCAAATAAAAAATATATACTAAAATCAATGGGTGTCAATATCATAGAATGCGCTTCAACATCTAGTGGGATTGATCTACTGGATTTGTCGAAAAAGTTGCTTGAGTTGGATATTTGTAGTGTTTTGGTTGAAGGTGGTTCTCGCATTCACGGTTCATTTTTAGAAGCAAACCTTTATGACAAAGCACACTTGTTCTATGCACCAAAGATAACAGGTTCTTATGGTGCATTTAATGTAGTAGGGTCTTTAGCTGCATCAGACTTTTCACAAGTCAATAACTTAAAATCCGTAGTTTGTAAAAAAATTGGCGATGATATACTCATTGAAGGTGATTTTTAATGTTTACAGGTATAGTGGAAGAAATTGGCCGCATTAGAACAATTCGACAAAAAAGCGGCGGAATCAGTTTTTTAATAGAAGCAAAAAAAGTGTTAAGCGACTTAAAAGTTGGTGATTCAATTGCTGTAAATGGGGCGTGTTTGACTTGTACGCAACTTGAACAAAGTGGTTTTTGGGCTGATGTTTCTAAAGAAACACTTGACAAAACAAACTTAAGTTACGCAAATGTCGGCGAGTATGTGAATTTGGAAAGGGCTTTGAGATTATCTGATAGATTATCGGGCCATATCGTGCTTGGTCATGTAGATTGTACTGCTAGAGTGTTGTCCATTAAAAATATGGGTGAATTTTATACCTTAAGGGTAGAGCTACCAAGCAATATAAAAAATTATGTAATACCAAAAGGCTCAATGTGTATTGATGGTATAAGCCTTACAGTTGCACTGTTAACAGAAAGCTACTGTGAAGTTGCCATCATTCCACAGACATTTGAGCACACAACATTGAAATTTAGAAAACCTGCATATAAATTAAACATTGAGGCTGACTATTTTAGTAAATATATAGAAAGGTATTTAAAAAACATCAAAGGGGTGTAAGATTATGGAAACAAAAACATTTGAAACAAAAACAGATGGCATTGAAGAAATCTTTGTAAAGCTTGAAGATAGTAAAAATTTGCCGGTAAATTTAAAATCAGATTTCTGTACCATACAAGAAGCCATAGAAGAAATAAAATCTGGAAGAATGATTATATTAATTGATGATGAAGATAGGGAAAACGAAGGCGATTTAGTGATTGCTGCTCAGTTTGTTACAAAAGAAGCGATAAATTTTATGGCAAAATATGCCAGGGGTCTCATATGCTTTCCAGCAGAAAAAGAAATTTTGGATAGACTTGATTTAAATTTAATGGTAGAAAGCGAAGACCCATTTAGGACGGCTTTTACTGTCTCTATTGATGCAAAGTATGGCACAACTACTGGCATTTCTGCTGCAGATAGAGCGCTTACAATCCAAACAGCCATACGACCAAATGCAAAACCCGATGATTTTGTAAAACCCGGACATGTATTTCCATTGATAGCAAAAAAAGGCGGCGTGCTTGTGCGAGCAGGTCACACGGAAGCAAGTGTAGATTTGTCTAAAATGGCAGGTTTGATACCTGCTGCAGTGATTTGTGAAATTATGAATGAAGATGGCACTATGGCACGCACAAATCAATTAATTGAATTTGCAAAACATAACAACATTAAAATAGCCACAATTGCAGATCTCATCGAATATAGAATGCGCACAGAAAAGCTTATAAAAAGGGAAGCAAGTGCTCATTTGCCCACAAAGTATGGCGATTTTGAAATAATAGTATATTCTAATTCTATTGATAATTATGAGCATGTAGCGCTTGTAAAAGGCCACATTAAACCAGATGAACCAGTGCTTGTGAGGGTTCATTCCTCTTGCTTGACGGGCGATATATTGGGTTCATTAAGATGCGATTGCGGAGACCAATTACATACTGCTATGAAAATGGTCGAAAAAGCGGGCAAAGGCGTAATTTTATACATGCAACAAGAAGGCAGAGGCATAGGGTTGTCAAATAAAATCAAAGCGTATAAGTTGCAAGATGAAGGCTACGATACAGTTGAAGCAAATGAAAAATTGGGTTTTAAAGCTGACCTTAGAAATTATGGCATAGGCGCTCAGATGCTTGTTGATATTGGCGTTAGAAAAATGAGACTTATGACAAATAACCCAAAAAAGATTGTAGCTCTAAGGGGGTATGGTTTGGAGGTTGTAGAGCGAGTGTCTATTGAAATAGAGCCAAATGATGTAAATAAATGCTACCTATCTGTTAAAAAAACAAAAATGGGACATTTATTAAATAATGTCTAAGGAGTCAAATATGAAATATGTTGAAGGACAACTAAGCGCAAAAGGCAAAAAAATCGCCATTATTGTAAGCAGGTTTAATAGTTTTATCTCCGATAAGCTACTTGAAGGCGCTTTGGATGCCATTATCCGTCATGATGGTGGAAAAGATAACATAACTATTTACAAAGTGCCTGGAGCTTTTGAAATACCAATTTTACTTTCAAAGCTAATTGACAAAGATTTTGATGGCATACTGTGTCTTGGTGCTATCATAAGAGGCGCAACACCACATTTTGATTTTATTGCTCAAGAAACCACAAAAGGTATAGCAAATATTGCACAGCAGGCTAAAATGCCCATAAGTTACGGCGTATTAACCACAGATACAATTGACCAAGCAATTGAAAGAGCAGGCACAAAAATGGGCAACAAAGGTTTCGATGCTGCACTATCTTTGCTTGAAATGATAAGTTTATTTGAAGCAATATAAGTATGTCAAGAAGATCAATAAGAAGTGAGGCAGTAAAATTTTTATATGCAAAAGCTCTAAATGAGTCATTTACATTCAGTGATTTTATGCTTTATTTGACTAAAATTAAAAAAGATAATGAAAAAGAAGATTTAGAATTATTAATGAACGGTATTTTAATGATTGAACAAAAACTTGAGGATTTTATTCAAGAATGTTCCAATGACTATGATAAATTAAATAAACTTGACATAAGCATTATTAAGGTAGGTGCATTTGAGTTGTTATACACTAATTTACCAAAAAGCATAGTTATTAATGAAGCAGTAGAAATTGCAAAAAAATTTGGTGATGATGTTACAAAAGCGGTTGTAAATGCAATTTTAGAATGTATAGGAAAGAGGTATGAAAGATAGACTTATTGTTGCATTGGATGTTTTAAGTTTTGAAGAAGCCAGGTCAATCGTTGATGCACTTGGCGATTATGTGTCAATATACAAAATTGGTCTTGCACCATTTATTGGTTTTGGTCCTCAAATCATTGAGTATATTAAAGCCAAAAATAAGCAGTTTTTTTTGGACTTAAAATTTTTTGATATACCAAATACTGTAGAATTGGCAGTTGAACAAGCTTGCATGCTTGGTGCGCATATGCTAACACTTCATACGCTTGGCACAAAACAAATGATTGAAGCAGCCATTTTAGGAAAAAAACGATTTAGCGAAAAAACTGGCAAAGAGGGTGCAATACTGCTTGGCGTTACAGTTTTGACTAGTATCGATGAAAAAAACCTAAAATCAGATATGTTTATTGACAAACCCCTTGATGAAACAATTTTAAACTTATCAAAAAACGCATACGAAGTAGGACTTAGGGGTTTTGTGGCCTCACCCAAAGAAGCTAAATTATTGAAAAAAACATTTAGCGACATAATTGTTGTAACACCAGGCATAAGGATGAGTAACGCTAGCGATGACCAAAAGCGTGCTACAACGCCACGATTTGCCATTGAAAACAAAGCAGACTATATTGTAGTTGGAAGACCTATAATAAAAGCTCAAAACCCAAAACAAGCAGCAATCTTATGCATTAAAAACATGGAAGGAGTTGATTAAATGTTAACACAAGAAGAAGCATTGAACATCTACAAAAGCTGCAATGGTTATTTGGAAGGCCATTTTAAACTCACAAGCGGCTTGCACAGTCAATTTTATCTTCAATCAGCACTAGTGTTGCAATACCCACATCAGGCAGAAAAACTTTGTTCAGCCATTGCAGAACACTTTAAAGACAAACAAATAGATGTAGTAATTGGACCTGCTATGGGTGCAATTTTGGTTTCATACGAAGTTGCTCGCCATCTTGGTGCAAGAAGCATCTTTGCAGAACGCACTGACAATGTATTATCACTGAGGCGCAATTTTTTCATTGAAAAACATGAAAGGGTTCTTGTAGTTGAAGATGTTGTAACAACAGGCAAAAGCGTTTATGAAACACTGGAGGTTGCAAAACAGTATTCTTCAAATATAGTGGGCATTGGTGCGCTAGTTGATAGAGGCGGCAATTTTAAAACAGATTTGGATTATTTTCCATTGATTCGTTTAAATATTGTTAATTACGAACCTGAAAATTGCCCACTGTGCAAGCAAAATATACCGCTTGTAAAGCCAGGTAGTAGAAAAATATAAAGGAGGTGTGCTATGCAACTTACCTATTTAGGACATGCGGCAGTTTTGGCAAAGGGAAGCGTATCTTTAATTATTGACCCGTTTTTAACAGGAAACCCGCAAGCAACTATAAAGCCCAGCGATGTTAAAGTAGATTACATTCTATTAACGCATGGGCATGGCGACCATATTGGTGATGCCATCGAAATTGCCAAAAACAATTCAGCAACAATTATAGCACCGTTTGAGCTTGCAATGTACTGTCAATCAAAAGGCGCTCAAGTTCACCCTATGTACATAGGTGGAGCCCATCGCTTTAGCAATGCTTTTTGGGTGAAACTAACAATTGCCCATCATGGAAGCAGCATTATTGAAGGTAATAACATAATTTATACAGGCAACCCATGTGGCTTTGTGGTAGAGCTTGATGGCAAAAAATTCTATCACTCAGGCGATACAGGCTTATTTTTAGATATGCAATTAATTGGAGAGCTTGGCCTTGATTTAGCAATTATACCCATTGGAGACAACTTTACAATGGGTATTAGCGATGCAGCAAAAGCAGTTGAATTCTTAAAACCAAAAAAAGTGATTCCGATTCACTATAACACATGGGATGTTATAAAAGCAGACCCTCAAGAGTTTAAAAACGCTTTAAAAACACCCTGTGAGGTTGTTATATTAAAACCAAATGAAAGCCTAAGCCTTTAAACAGTTTTGCTGGCTGCCTTGCAAAAGGTAGCCACTTTCTTTACGCAAATACCAAATAAACAATACCCACAAGTATCCTATAAAAGCCAAAAACCATTAAATTGTTTGTTGAAATAAAGCGCAAAAATGTTTTAACACTAATAATGGCAAAAACTAAAGCTGTTAAAAAGCTTATACCCATAGCCAAAAAGTCACTATGTGAAATAGCAGAATGGTCTTTTATTAAAGCATATGAGCCAGCACTTAAAATCGTTGGTATAGCAAGCAAAAAAGAAAACTCTACAGCAGTTTTTCTATCAAGGCCAAGTAGTATCCCTCCCACAATTGTAGCACCAGATCTTGAAACTCCTGGTATAAAAGCCAGTGCTTGAATAAAACCAAGCAATATCGCTTTTTTGACACTTAGTTGGTCAATGCTATAAGTTGTGGGTTTTTTCTTAAATAATTCAACAGCTATGATGATTAAACCGCCTATAATTAAAGATACCACAGTAATTTTATCATTGTACAACAAATAGTGTTTTACAGGCTTATATACTATTAAACCCAATATCCCAGTTGGTATAAATGCATAAATCACTTTTTTTAGCGTTTGAAAATCAATCAGTAGTCTTTTTGCATACAAAATTAACACAGCGCATACTGCACCAAGTTGCATTATAATTTCGTAAATCTTAATAAAATCGCTTGATGGAATACCTAGTACTTTGCCAACAAGTGTTAAATTGCCAGCAGCAGATACAGGCAAAAACTCCAAAATACCTTCTACAATACCTAAAATAATAGCATGCAAAATACTCATATGCGCGTATTCTACATACTTTTTTGATGTTGTCAAATAAAACTTTTTATCATAAACCAGATAGGTTCAAACATATTTACCACCTTTAACAAGAAAGATAATATATTGGGGCCTATCTGGTAACAAAAAACTTAGCGAGTCTTGACATTTAGAAGTGGTTTAGCTATACTTAGATTTTAAGGAGGGTAAAATGGGCTCGAAAAAAGCATGTTATATAGCTATTTTAATTTTAATTATAGGTATTGTAGGTGTGTATTTTTATGGCAACATAAAATTAAATTCATATAAAAAGGCTCAAGAGCTAGCATTTTCAAATAAAATGGCTCAAATAAATGCCCAATATAGCGCAAAAGAGAAAGCTAAAACAATATCGCTATTACAAAGCTTGGCCATACCGCTTAGTTATTTTGTAAAAAATGCTATTGAATCAAACAATAGTCAAAGTATTAATGAGTGTTTTAATGAGCTTGTTAGAACTAAAGGTTTTAAAGATATCAATCTTGTTAGGGCTGGAAAAATTATTGTTGGCACAAATAAAAAATTTGAAGGCGAAGCATTTGATAAAATCTATCCAAAAGAATTTGCTCAATATAAAGAAATAACAATTAAGCAAATCCAACCAAATATGTCTTACATAATAGTGCCAATCATGAGTACAAACTCTCAGTTGGGTTTTGTAGTTGTAACTTTTAGTGATTAATGTTTCTAAATAAATTTTTATATTTCGAGGTGTTTCATGTCTAGTGCACAAAAAGGCGATAAGGTCCAGGTACATTATGTAGGAAAATTAGATGATGATAGTATATTTGATTCATCTATAAATTCAAACCCATTGGAGTTTGTAATAGGCGATGGCTCAATAATTCCAGGTTTTGAAGAAGCTGTAATCGGCTTAGAAGAAGGTGAAAAAAAGACATTTAACGTAAAACCAGAAGACGCTTATGGTCCATATTACAATGAGCGTGTAATTGTCATTAACAAATCGCAACTACCACCAGATTTAGATCCACAAGTTGGAGACAGATTACAAGGTCAACAACCAGATGGTAGTGTAGTGCTTTTTAGCGTGATTGATAAAAATGGTGATGAAATAACACTTGACGGTAATCACCCACTTGCAGGTAAAAATTTAAATTTTGAGATTGAACTTATAAAAATTCAAAAAGAATCTTAAGAGCATATTGAAAGCCGTATCTTTTTTCTCAGGTGGCAAAGATGGTCTGTTTGCCACCTATTTAGCTCAAAAAAATTCTATTGATGTCCAATATTTTTTACTATTAAAAACAACCATTGGGTTGTCGCCACACTACGAAAATATTGAAGCATTAAAACTTATATCAGATGCTTGCAACAAAAAACTATTGGTTTTTGATATGTCAAATGGTCAAGCAAAACTCTCAGAATTTTTACAAACACTTGATGTAGATATGATTATAAGCGGCGATATTTATTTGGAATCACACTATGCATGGCTTGAGGATTTAGCAAAAAAATCAAACAAAGAATTTTTAGAACCTCTATGGCAGCAAAATAGTAAAAACTTGGTTTACAATATGATAGAAAATGAATTTTCTTACACAATTATAGCATGCAACAAATCATTATTGTCTAAAGAGTGGCTCGGTTATAGTTTTTCTAATATAAATGATATCGAGTATTTTTTGTCGAAAAACTCTCATATAGACCCAGCTGGTGAATCTGGAGAATTCCATACTGTTGTAACATCTTGTCCGCTCTTTAACAAACGCTACATGCTAAAAACTACCAATCTCTTTGATAGTCCACAATACTATTATTCGCGCTTTTTTCTGGAATGATTTAGTATTTTCTATCAAAAAATATGCTTTTTGAGCCAATATATAGCGGCACGCCAAAAGCAGTAAATACATCTTTTACAATGCCAAGCTCTATGGCTGCTTTGCCAATGGATAGCATTATTCTATTATCAATGCCCAAAATACTTGCTAGCTTTACCAATGAGCCCAGTGCAATACCGCAATCTGTAATTGTTAAAGCACAATATGCGCTAGACTTTTTGCACTGCTCACAAGTATTATACCCACAATAGCCACAATTATAGTTGTGATAAAAATTTTTTGCACATACTAATATTATCGTATCGATATTTTCGCATGTAATGGAGTCTCTTTTGTAAAAACTAAAGCCTGAGTGTTCTGAAATTTCAACCATTTGTTTAAGTATACTATTTATTTGTTCTTTATCTTTGATACACGAAATGAGCACATCATCTTTACCGCCAGCTTTTGGAGCAGTAAGCGCCGTATTTATCAAAAACTCTACACTTGCTTCTAACATCAAAACACCTTGTATTAATTTGAGCTACAAATGATAGCTTTATTATACTTTTTTATCAAATAAGCTGCCTACAACAGTTGATTTTGGCACTGTATCATTGTTTTGGGTTGCAGATTGTATTTTCTTTTGTGCATCTTGCTCCATTTTAAGTAGACTATTTACTTGAGCTTTATTATTATCAATAGCCTTTTTTAATACATCAACACTAACGTGTGTATTTGTGTTGTTTACTTGCATATCTTCCTCCTTAAAGTGCAAATGTTAAAATTTTAGCAATCCTATCTTCGCTATACTCTGATAAACCCCATTTTTTAGCCAAAAACACAGCGTTTTTAGCAATATCATCAATATCTTTTTGGTCAAGTCCTACATCTTTTAATTTTGTAGGCGCGCCAATTGAAATAAAATACTTTTCAAGTTCAACAATAGCTTGCTGTGCATCAGAAGTATTAAAAACCTCTTTTCCAAAATGTTTAAGCCTATCCTCTAACGTAACACTATTATACTTTAGCCATGCTGGAAATACAATAGACAATGTTGAACCATGAGCAATATCGTACAATGCAGACAAAGAATGTCCAATCATATGATTTGGAAAAGCATATGAACCAATACCAGCTGTCGTTAAACCATTTAGAGCAAGTGTTGCACTCCACATAAAATTTGCCCTTGCATCATAATCAGCCGAGTTTTCTAATATTTGCTTTGTAGATGATATAATTGTTTTAACAAGCGTTTCTACAAAACCATCCTGGATGGGTGTTTGTGGATACTTTTTTGTAAAATAGCCTTCAAGTAAATGCACAATTGCATCCACACTTCCATTTGCCACATGATTTTTTGGAACTGTATATGTGTTTGTTGGGTCTAGTATAGAAACTTTTGGAAAAAGACAGTCGCTTCTGATATTGAATTTTTGCTTTGTTTCTTCGTTTGTGATTACTGCACCTGAGTTCATTTCAGAAGCAGTAGCAGCAAGCGTTAGCACTACATAAATGGGTAATGCTTGTTTGATTTGGGATTTATCAATGAAAAAATCCCATACATCGCCATCATAGTAAAAACCTGCTGCAATAGCCTTTGCGCTATCAATAACACTGCCACCGCCAACTGCCAATATAGCCTCAACCTGTTCTTTTCTTACAAGTTCAATTGTCTCATAAACAAATGATAACACTGGGTTTGACTTTACACCAGATTTTTCAACAAACGAAACGTTGTATTTTGTTAACGATTCTATAACTTTATCGTAAATACCATTTCCTTTTATACTCCCAGAACCATACAAAAGTAGACATTTTTTATTTTTTAAATATCTACCAATATTCTTTGTCTGCTTTTCGCCAAAAACAATTTGCGTTGGGTTATAAAAAACAAACTCTTTCATCCTTGCCTCCTTAGTCCATATACTACTGTCTTTCAAAATATATGTCTTATCTTTAATAAGTCAATATTTACAAAAATGCACAATTTTCAATTAGTTTGACACGTGAAATTTTTAAGTTATAATCTAAACAAAATTATGCTTTTTGAGGAGAAAAAATGAGAAGAAGCGATGTTATGTTAAAAGGGGTTCAAAGGGCACCGCATAGGTCATTATTTAAAGCTGATGGATTTACAGACCAAGAACTCTCAAGACCTATTATTGCTATTGCAAACTCATCAAATGATATAGTGCCAGGACACATTCACTTAAAAACGCTTGTTGAGGCAGTAAAAGCAGGCATATACATGGCTGGTGGTACACCAATTGAGTTTAATACAATCGGCGTTGATGATGGTATTGCTATGGGCCATTTAGGTATGCACTACTCTTTGCCATCAAGAGAAAATATAGCAGATGCAGTTGAAATCATGGTAAATGCTCATCCTGTTGATGGCCTTGTTATACTGCCTGCATGCGATAAAATCGTTCCTGGTATGATGATGGCAGCAACAAGGGTTAACATTCCAACAATAATGATTTCTGGCGGTCCAATGCTTGCTGGAAAGTATAAAGAAAAAGATATTGACTTAGCACAAGCATTTGAAGCCGTTGGAAAATACATTTCTAATCAAATTACAGAAGAAGAGTTAAAAGAAATAGAAAATATAGCTTGCCCATCTTGTGGTTCTTGCTCGGGCATGTATTCAGCTAATTCTATTAACTGCTTAAGCGAAGCATTGGGTCTTGCTTTACCTGGAAATGGCACAATACCAGCTGTGTATTCAGCGCGCGTAAGACTTGCAAAATTAGCTGGTATTAAGATTGTTGAGCTTGTAGAAAAAAATATAAAGCCAAGAGATATAATTACAATTGATAGTATAAAAAATGCTATAGCGCTTGATATGTCAATGGGATGCTCTACTAACACTGTGTTACACTTGCTTGCAATCGCCCAAGAAGCAGGCATTGAACTTTCACTTGATATATTTAATGAAATAAGCGATAAAACGCCTGATTTGTGCTCATTTAGCCCTGTTGGTCCATATCATTTGGAAGATTTAGAATTAGCTGGTGGCGTTATGGCTATAATGAACCGATTAGATAGTCTAGGTTTGATAAATAGAGATTGCATAACCGTAACTGGCTATAGTATATATGAGTCATATAAAGATGCAAAAGTCAAAAACAACAATTGTATTAGGCCAGTAGATAAACCATATTACCCAAAAGGTGGCCTAAGCATATTAAAAGGCAATTTAGCTCCATTTGGCGCTGTTTTAAAACAATCTGGCGTATCAGCAAACATGAATTATTTTAAAGGTGTTGCACGTGTATTTGATAGCGAAGAAGAAGCTTTAGAAGCGATATTTAACAAGCAAATCAAAGAAGGCGATTGCATAGTTATACGATACGAAGGCCCAGCTGGCGGACCAGGTATGAAAGAAATGCTTCAACCTACAAGCGCAATAGCAGGTATGGGGCTTGATACAAAGTGTGCGCTTATCACAGATGGCAGGTTTTCTGGGGCAACAAGAGGCTTATCAATTGGACATATCTCACCTGAAGCAGCAAAAGGTGGTCTTATTGGTTTAATTGAAGAAGGTGATTTAATAGAAATTGATGTACAAAACAAAACATTAAACCTACTAGTTGATGAAAAAACCATAGAAGAGCGCAAAAAACACTTTAAACCAAAACGACCTAAAATCACAACAGGGTATTTGGCACGCTATGCAAAACTTGTTCAAGATACACACTTAGGAGCAATATTGAGGTAGTATTATGGAAAAGTATAATCCAAGTGTAATTGAAAAAAAATGGCAACAAATTTGGGATAAGCTTGAATTAGATAAAGCTGTGGATTTTGATAGCAAGCCAAAGTATTACTGTTTAGAAATGTTCCCATATCCTTCTGGAAAAATACATATGGGACATGTGAGAAACTACACAATTGGGGACTCTATAGCACGTTTTAAACGTGCAAATGGCTACAATGTGTTGCACCCAATTGGTTTTGATGCTTTTGGCTTACCTGCAGAAAATGCAGCTATAAACGCAAATATTCATCCAGCAAAATGGACTTACTCCAATATGGACTATATGCTAAGCCAATTGAAAAAACTAGGCTTTTCCTACGATAAAGACCGCATTATAGCAACATGCGATCCAAATTATTACAAATGGGAACAAAAGATTTTTATAGAGATATTTAATCGCTCTATGGCATACAGAAAAGAGTCTGAAGTAAATTTCTGTCCTCATTGTCAAACTGTGCTTGCAAATGAGCAAGTCGAAGATGGCAAATGTTGGAGATGCGGCTGTGAAGTCGTGAAAAAAAATATTTTTAGCTGGTATTTTAGAATTACACAATACGCAGACGAATTGCTAGAAGATATGAAATTACTTGAAGAAGGTTGGCCAAGCAAAGTATTAACACAACAGATCAATTGGATTGGCAAAAGTGAAGGTGCATTTATAAAGTTTAGAATCGAAAACACAAATGAATATTTAGAGGTTTTTACAACAAGACCTGATACGCTTTTTGGCGTAACATTTGCAAGCATATCGCCAAAACACCCAAAGATTAAAAAACTCATTAAAGATAAAAATGTGCTTGATTATATTGAAAAGATGATTGTTGATTTAGAGATAAAAAAAGATTATGACAAAGAAAAAGATGGTATATTTAGTGGCATAAATTTAATCAACCCAATTAACAATGCGCAAGTACCGCTGTATGTTGCAAACTTTGTATTGATGGAATATGGCACTGGTGTGGTTATGGGTGTGCCTGCACACGATCAAAGGGACTTTGAGTTTGCAACCAAATTTAATATACCAAAAAAAATTGTCATTTACAAAGACGGACTTGAAAAGGATATTGCTTTGTGGCAAGAAAGCTTCACAGAAAATGGTTATCTTGTAAATTCTGGCGAATTTGATGGTCTTGACAATGAAATAGCCAAAGAAAAGATTGTTGAGTACCTATCAACTAAAGGTTTGTCACGAAAAGCATTTCAATACAAACTAAGGGACTGGAACGTATCCCGTCAACGCTACTGGGGTGCTCCAATACCAATCATCTATTGTCCAAACTGTGGGATTGTGCCAGAACGTATAGAAAACTTACCTGTTAAGTTGCCAGAAGATGTAGAAATTACGGGATTTGGCGGCTCTCCATTGTCAAAAGTTGAAAGTTTTGTAAATACAACATGTCCAATATGCGGCGCAAAAGCAAAAAGGGAAACTGATACATTCGACACATTTGTAGAATCCAGTTGGTATTTTCTAAGATACTGTTCGCCTAATTACGATAAAGACATATTCGACAAAGAAAAAGTAAAGTATTGGATGGATGTTGACCAGTATATTGGCGGTATTGAGCACGCAGTTATGCATTTGCTATACGCAAGGTATTTTACAAAAGTATTGAGAGACTTAGGCTATATAGAATCAAAAGAGCCATTCAAACGGTTGCTAACTCAGGGTATGGTTATAAAAGATGGCGCTAAAATGAGTAAATCAAAGGGCAATGTAGTTGACCCTGATGATATTGTAAACACATACGGAGCAGATACGGCACGATTATTTATACTATTTGCAGCACCAGTTGATAAAGACCTTGAGTGGTCTGATGAAGGCATAGAAGGCTCTTATAGATTTTTAAATAGACTCTATAGGCTTGTAGCAAACAATGTAGAATTCTTGCAAAATAGCCCCCAAACAAAAGTAAACATTAATGAGCGAATAAAAGAGTTATTGTACCAAATAAACTCATGTGTTTACAAAGTCACAAATGATATTCAAAATTACCATTTTAACACAGCCATTGCAAAGCTTATGGAATTTGTAAATTTTTTATACAGTTTTAATCCAAAAGCAGAAGAAGCAGTCTATTTTAGGCAAGCGCTAGAGGAATTAACAATTCTAGTTAGTCCTTTTGTTCCACACATAGCGTGTGAAATGTGGCAAATGCTTGGACACAATGATGTTGTATTTAAAGAAAGCTGGCCAAAAGTTCAAGAGGAATACTTAAGCAAAGATACAGTAAATATTGCTATAACCATAAATGGTAAACTTAGAGCAACGATTGAAATTTCAAAGGATTCTAGCGAAGAAGAAGTAAAACAAACAGCTCTGAAACTTGAAAAAATTCAAAAACACATAGCTGGCAGAGACATTAAGAAATTCGTGTACGTGCCAAATAAAATTCTAAACATTATTGTATGAGACTAATACAAGTATTGTGTGTATGGCTACTTGCTTTTACTATGAGTGCGTGCGGCTATAGAGGCGTATCGCACTCATATTTGACCGATAATATTAAAACAGTATATATTAAACCAATTGAAAGTCTTCCAAAAGAAAGTAACTTAGCTATCTATTTAAGACAAATACTGATAGAAGAACTAAACAAATCTAATATAAAAGTTGTTTCACAAGAAAGTAATGCTCAAGGCTATATAAAAATTAATATCATTAATTACTCCGTAGTTCCAGCGTCTTTTAATGAAAATGGCTCACCTTACTCATATAGATGTATGATAAGTGCAAACTTAAACTTGACAAACTTTGAACAAAAACCCCTTATTTTAAACAAGACGTTAACAAGTTTTGAAGACTTTGATGCAAAAAGCGACGATGAGGCAATCGAAATTGCAAAACGCACTTATCAAAAAAAGGTTTTAAAAAAATTAGCAACCCTAATTAAAGAAGATTTATTTGTAAATTTTTAATGTTTAATGCCAAAAAAGATTTTCATTGTACTTTTCATTTTTTATCTATTTGCAAATCTGTTTAATCTAGAAAAGCTCAATTTTAATTACAAAGAAGCCAAACAAGCAATCATTAGCCTTCAATTAAACAAAAGCTCTAATTTTAGATGGCAAACGATTTTGGGCAAACCGTATTTTAAAAAACCGCCTTTGGCTGCATACTACACAAGTATTTTGTTTAAGATTTTTGGCGAAAATGAAGCCACAGCACGCTTTGGCCAGTTTATCTTTATTATCTTAATAGCTTTTTTGCCTTTTGTATTTAAAAATGATTTTAAAGATATAGATGCGTTTTACTTTGCCTTTGTGTTTTTAACGTGTACTATAGTACTTGAGTCTATAAACGTTTACTCAGTTTATCCAATGGGCACATTTTTTTTATTTTTAGCAATACTTTGCGCATACTTTAAACAGAAAAACTTTGCAATTTGGCTCATTCTTGCCTTTCTAACACTAGGGCTTAGCGCTATTTTTCTATTTTATGCTATTTTGCTTGGATTTAGCGTATGTGAAAAAAACTCGCGCTTTCTTCACAACAAAGAACATCTCATTGGTGTGCTATTAACCATAATTTTGAGTCTGCTTGGCATTGCGCTGTATAGTTTCAATATAAAAAGCATTCACTACCTTGTAGGCTCATTATTTTTGGGGTTTTTGGAATCGTTTGATTTTAAAAACTACGCATTGCATATCGTTTTGTTTCCATTCGCCGTATTTTTAATGTTTTTGCCGTGGTCGATATTTGCAAAGCAATTTATTAAAAAACAAGAATCTTCATTGTACAAATTTGCTTTTTGTGGAACAATGATAACACTTGGTTTGTTTTTGCTTCTACCATTTGAAAACTATCTTGTTATAGCACCTTTTTTTGCAATTTTAATGTCTTTTTACAAAGTAAAAATCAATAGCTTGTACCTTAAAATATCGCTTTTGATTGGCGCTTTATTGATATTGGGTGCTTGCACGTTTGGATATTTATTTGTAAAAGACTCAAGCTATGTATTATTATTTGTCTTTGTAACTTCTATAACTCTACTTATCTACGCTTTATCGAAAAGATACAAAATTGAGCCTTATATATGGGTTATTGTCTTAATAATTTGTCTAAAAGCAGCTTACAGTATGATTTTAATACCATATATGTCTAGCTACAAACCAAACATGGCGCTATATGGCAAAAACATAGCAAATATTATTTTGAAAAATAAAGCAAAATATGTTATGAGTAATAACGTGCATTTGGATTTACTGTATTATGTTGAAAGAAAATCAAATCTACCCATATATATACCACAACGCTCAAAGGGTATACTTATTACACAAGACAAAGATGCGCTTAAAAAAGTTTATGGTTCAGAATTTACATGCTATGGTGTATTTTATGTTGGAGAATATTAATCTATAGGAGGATATTATGGCATTGGATGAAAGGGTTATTTCAAAAGCTATTATAGAGCGATACATGCAAAAATTTTTGTCTAACCTTGATTGCGATTGCACAATTGTAGGTGGCGGCCCAGCTGGTTTGGTATGCGCTCATACGCTTGCACAAAATGGTCTAAAAGTTACACTGCTTGACAAAAGACTATCTGTTGGCGGTGGTATGTGGGGTGGTGCTATGATGTTTAATGAAATAGTTGTGCAAGAAGAAGGTAAAAAGATACTAGATGAGTTTGATATTAAAACAGTTCCATATGAGCCCAACTACTATACAGCAGACTCCATAGAAGCCATTACAACGCTCATATCAAAAACTGTAAAAGCAGGTGTGAAAATATTCAATGGCATAGAAGTGGAAGATGTTGTACTAAAACACGTAGGTGGCGCTTACAGAGTAGGTGGCGTTGTAATTAACTGGACAACTGTTAATATGGCGCATTTGCCCGTAGACCCAATTGTTGTAAGCTCAAAATTTACTGTAGACGCCACAGGGCATGATGCATATTTAGCGCAAACGCTTGTAGAAAAAGCTAAAGTAAAGCTAAATACAGATTCAGGTAGGGTAGTTGGCGAAAAGCCTATGTGGGCTGATGTTGGAGAACAAGATACTGTAAACCAAACAAAAGAAGTATTCAATGGACTTTTTGTATGCGGTATGGCAGCAAATGCAGTAAGTGGCGCACACAGAATGGGTCCAATATTTGGGGGTATGTTAAATTCTGGAAAAAAATGCGCTCAATTAATACTAGATCAATGGGGTAAAAAATGATAGTGGATGAGAGTGTTTTTAGGGAATATGATATAAGAGGCATCGTAGGAGAAAACATTGATGAGCAGTTTGCTTGTGTTTTGGGTAAAGCATTTGCACTCCACTTAAAACAAGCTTTAAACAAAGAAAATTTGACCGTAAGCATTGGCTATGATGCAAGAGTAAGCTCGAAAGATTTATTTAACGCTTTATGCTATGGCTTTAATACTCAAAATGTAAAAGTAATAGATATAGGCCTTGTTTCTACGCCCGTTGCATATTTCTCATTGTTCAATTTGCCAATAGATGGTGGCGTGATGATAACTGCATCTCATAACCCGCCTCAATACAATGGCTTTAAGCTCAGTGTTGGAAAAAATACGATATTTGGACAAGAGATTCAAACGATAAAAAAAATAATGCAAACAATAGACAAAACAAACATGGGAAAAGCTGAATATGGTTCATACGATATCATAAAAGATTACACAAACTACATGCTAAATCAGTTTCAAGAGCTCAAAAACATACCCAATAAACCAAAAGTGGTGTTAGATGCTGGCAATGGCACTGGTGGTTTTATTGCTTATCCTATGCTAAAAGAGTTAGGTTTTGATGTAATTGGACTCTATATTGAACCAGATGGAACGTTCCCAAACCATCACCCAGACCCAACTGTTGAAGAAAATCTAAAAGAGCTTAAAAAAACACTAAAAGAGCAATATTTCGATATAGGAATAGGGTTTGATGGCGATGCAGATAGAATTGGTGTAGTACTAAAAAACGGAGATATCATTTGGGGTGATCAATTACTGTTGCTTCTTGCCCAACACATATTAAAAGAACATAAAGGCGCAACAATCATAGGCGAAGTAAAATGCTCTCAGGTGCTATACGATAAAATAGCGCAAGCAGGTGGAAAAGCTATAATGTGGAAAGCAGGTCACTCACTGATAAAAGCCAAAATGAAAGAAGAAAAAGCTCTCTTGGGTGGAGAAATGAGCGGACACATATTCTTTGCCGATAGGTATTTTGGTTACGATGATGCAACGTACGTCTGTCTTAGATTACTCGAAATTCTCTCTAAAGAACAAGTAGATTTAGAAAAATGGAAAAATGATTTGCCAAAGACATTCAATACACCAGAAATCCGCATAGATTGTCCAGAAGATAAAAAGGTGCTTGTAACAAAGGAAATTGAGAATTACTACATTGAAAACAAAGAAAAATATGGTATAACAAACATAATCACAATCGACGGAATAAGGTTTAATACAAAAGATGGCTGGGGACTTGTTAGATCAAGCAATACTCAACCTGCTTTGGTGCTTAGATTTGAAGCAAATAGTTTAGAAAACTTAGAAAAATTAAAAACTGATACGCTTAATTTTGTTCACAAAATAATTTCAACAACATAATGTTTAAAAAACAAACAATAACTTACTACATAGGCTGGCTAACGCTGGCCTTTTTGAGTATATCAATTATATCAGGTATTTTACTTTTATACAGATATGATCCAACAACATTCCAAAAAGCCCAAGACAGCATGTTTCTAATTAATGATGCGTACCGTTTTGGGTGGTTGATACGCAGTGTTCACTTTTACTCAAGTGAATTATTTTTTATATTTTTACTTGTTCACAGCGTATGGCATGTATATTTAGATGACTATAAAGAAAAAAGATATATTTATTGGTCTGCCCTTGTTTCAATAATCGTGGTAGCCTTTTTTGAAATGTTTACAGGTTTTGTATTAAAAGCAAACAACGAAGGCGATTCCGCTTCTTTAATAATGCAACACATAATTTTATCTATACCTTTTTTTGGAGAGCATTTATCAAGTTTGTTCTACTCACAAGACTATCCTTCTTTGTATTTCTATTTTTATCACATAAGCATATTGCCTATTGTATTAATTATGCTAAATTACTATCATATCAAGCGCGTCTTTGCCAATTACGAAAACACTCTAATAGCATTTTTTTTAACAATCTTTTTGAGTGTATTTTTTAGTTTAAATGCTCCATATGATGTTGTATCAAGTGCAAAGCATCCAATCATATGGGGACCATGGTTTTTTTGGCCAATACAGCAAAGTTTGTTTTTTATCACACCATTTATAGCAGGCGTAATCTTGCCTATTTTGGGACTTGCAACTTTACTTGCATTGCCAAATAAAAATTTTTACTTTTTAAAACGGATTTTTTTTATTGGCATTATTTTGTATTTTGTAGTTATTTTTTATATAATGTTTTTTAGATGAAAAAAGGCATTATATTACTTATTGTTTTTAGTATACTTGTTTTATTTTTTGCCATTTACAAAGAAACCAAAAAACCCACATTTAACACAAAAAAAGAATCTTGCATAGTGTGTCACAAAGGTATTCATATGGATAGCGCTCACCCAGTAGATCAAATAGGCTGTGTTGTCTGCCACAAAGGAAATCCATATACAACAAATAAAACTCAAGCACATGTTGGCTTAATTGTTAATCCTGCGGATTTAAGATATGCTGCTCAAACGTGTGGTGCGTGCCACAAAGAACAAGTAGATCAGGTAGAAACTTCACTCATGGCCACAAATAGGGGTATAATTTCTGCTGTATTGCATAAGTTTGGCTACACTGATAAACTCTCAAGCGATATTACCGTCCAAGATTTATATGAAGGTAAATACAAAGAAAATAGAGCCATTCAATATTTTGAAAAAAATTGCGGTGCATGCCATTTATATAAACCATACAACCAAGGTCCCACAAAAGAAATACAAGAGCGAGGAGGCGGTTGCCTTGATTGTCACGCCTTGTGGGTTAAAGGTAATCCCCATATAGAGCTAACAACGCATATAAGTGATGCAACATGCGTGAAATGTCACAATCGCTCTGGAAGGATTGGTTTATCATATTTTGGCCATTACGAAACTGAAGAATATGGAACACCATTTATGAACGGTGGCCCATCAAAATACAATATATTGGGTAATCCAGATAGGTACTATTTAGATTTACCATCAGATATTCATTATACAAAAGCACATATGAGTTGTATTGATTGTCATACGATGTCTGATACTATGGGACTTGGTTTGCACTACAAAAATATGACAGAGCAGGTTGGTATAACGTGTAAAGATTGCCATGAGCCTCATTTTGTAGAAGTACCCCCAAATTCTTTAGCTTTAAAATTAGCTTTTTCAAATGGCAAAGTGCTGCTTAAAGCTGGCGATTTGGCCGCTATTGAACAACGCACCGGCCAAATTATATACAATGTACAAAAAATTGATGGAAAAGTATTGTTTTTTAGCAAAGAAACAGGTAAATCTATACAAATACCGCTTGTTGGCAATCAACCATACCATACATTTGCTGGTCACAAGAGACTGTCTTGCCAGGCATGCCACTCTGCATGGGCACCTCAGTGTTATGGATGCCATATTGTTAATTTTGAAGGCCTAAAACAGCTAAATTGGATAAAATATAAAGACACACCTGGTGCTTATGCTGAGCTAAATAGCTATGTTAGATTTGAAACACCTCAACTTGCATTTGATCCACATGGCAAAATTATGCCAGTTGAACCAGGCTGTCAAGATTTTATCACTATTTTTAACAAAGATTTTAAGTTTGTAAAAAGTATAAGAGGTTTAAGCGTTGCAACAATAGACCCGCATACCACACAATTGCAATCAAGAAGTTGTGAAGATTGTCACACAAATCCACGCACTATTGGCTTTGGCACTGGCAATTTAAGCTTTAATATGCACACAAAGCAATTCACATTTCATCCAACATTTGATTCCAAAGCAAGTGGTTTAGGCGATGTGCCACTTGATATGATAGTTAATGAGCATGGCAAGCAAATGCAAAGTTTTCCGATAAAAGGCGAAAGAGCATTTAATAAAAATGAACTGATCAAAATTTACGAAGTCGGTCAGTGTATTGTCTGTCATAAAAGCTACAATGATCCAATATACCACGATTTTTCAAAGAGTTATAACCTATTTTTGAAACATAAAACGCCTTGCAGTGCAAAATAATATAAATATAGCCTTTTAATACACAAAAAGCTTTTCTATAGGCGATTTTTATTGACAAATAATTATTATTTAATTAGACTACAAGTATAAATAAAAAAGGAGGTTGTTATGACAAAAAACGAGTTTGTAAAAGTATTGGCTAAAAAAACCAATATCTCGCAGGAAAAAGCGAAAGAATTGTTGGATGCTACACTGTCTACAATAACAGAAACGCTAAAATCTGGCGATAGCGTATTGTTTACCGGCTTTGGTAGCTTTTATGTATCAAACAGGTCACAAAGAAAAGGTAGAAACCCGCAAACAGGCGAAACAATTACAATACCTGCTTTTAAATTGCCTGCATTTAAAGTAGGGGCTGTATTGAAAGAAGAAATCAACAAGCAAGAAAAACCAGCGCCCAAAGGCAAGAAAAAATAATATTTTCACAGCTTTAGCGCTAAATTAAACATTTAAATCTAACCCTACCCTTTTGGCTTAAATTTCTAAAAACTGCTGATGGGGTGGGGATTCTTACATCTTTGCCTGTACAATTACACCATGAACTTTGTTTGCTGGCAGTTTATGGAATTTTATAAAATTTGGCGAAACTTTTTTAATTAAAGCAAAAATTTTCCAAATGATGTTCTCAGTAATGATATCTTCCACACCATAAAACATAACAGTTGGTTTGATTTTTGAGTCTTCAAAAATTTTTCCCATATTTACAATTTCCATATATCCCGCTTTTATCTCAAACACTTGCAAACCATCTGCTAAATCCTCGCCAAATGCATAGAATATGCCAAAGGGATGATTGGAGTTTTTTTGTGTAACAAAAATATTTGTTTCATAAATGATACCATTGCTTAGCATGGTGTTAACAATGTATGGCGGCACTTTTTTAGTATCTCTTGTAAAAAATATTGCTGTACCATTAAGCTTTGGTTTTGTTGCGTAAAATGATTTGTATAAGGGTAAAAAATCCTTCATGTCCATTGGATTTAGCGACTTATACAACCTTTTTTGGCCTTGTGTGTAGATAAAAATTATCGCAAGTGGTATTATGGCAATAAATAATGTTATATATGCACCATGTGGTATTTTGTAGTATAAGTTTGATGCAAAGTAAAAACTTGTAATGACAAAAATAAAACTAGAAACAATCATCTTTAGTGTAATTTTTTTCTTGTGAAATATCCAAATAAGAAACGCTGCTGTAATAAGCATTGTACCGTTAACTGCAAAGCCATATGCAGCCGCAAGACTATCCGATGTTTGAAAATGCCACATAACATAAAGTACCGCTATCATTAGCATCCAATTTATGAAATTAATGTAAATTTGGGAGCGTAGCTTATCCGATGTATGGTCTATTTTTAACATTGGAAATATATGTGTAACTATACCCTGATAAACAATAGAAAACACGCCGCTAATCATAGCTTGAGAAGCTATAACTGTTGCTAACACACTTAAAATCAAAAATGGCAAGTAAAGTATGCTCATTTGAAAAAATATCATACTAAACAGCACGCTTGAGCCTAATGTTGTGTGGTTAAGTGCAAATGCCGCTTGACCTAAGTAATTTAAAACCAGCACACTAAATACAAAATACCAAGCACTAATTATTGATTTTTTACCTAAATGCCCCATATCAGCATATAGCGCTTCACCGCCTGTTGCACACAGTATTACATCAGAAAGCACCACAAATCCTCTAAAACCATCTCTAATGAAAAAATCTATGGCATAATACGGATTAATTGCTTTTAACACTTGAGGGTAAGAAAAAATTGATACGATGCCACTTATGCCTAAGCTTAGAAACCATAAAAGCATGATAGGACCAAAGTAGCTTGCCACATTTTCTGTGCCTTTTTTTTGGAAAATAAATAAGCCAATTGTAATAATGCTTGCAAACAAAAGCAAGACTATATTTGATAAATGAGAAAATTGTGGTATTAAAGTCAAACCTTCAACAGCACTTAAAATAGATATTGCTGGTGTAATCACACCATCGCCCATCAGAAATGAGATGCCAATATAGGAAAGAATAGTGACAAAAGCTATTGTGCGAGAAGATTTCAGCATAGGCACAAGCACTTCTTTCAAAACTGTTGTGCCACCCTCGCCTCGTTTGCTTATACTCATTGCAAGCCATACGTATTCTACACTAACAAGCAATATTAATGTCCATAAAACAAGCGAAACTACACCAATAATATTTTCTTGCGTGGGCTTTGTTAAAATAAACACAACCGCTAGTGTATATATAGGGCTTGTGCCAATATCGCCAAACACAAGACCTAATGCTTTTACTACGCTTTTAAATTTTTCAGTGTAAGTGTTATTAAGCATTTGTTGATAATTCTTGTAGTTTTGACAGAATTTGATTGTAGCTTTGGATTAGGCCTAAGCCTTTGTAACACAAAGCAATTTTCATCAGCAATTTTACTTTATCCTGTGTGTAGTTCAAATGTGACTCATAAAGCGATAAGGCTTTCTCATAATCGCCAAATTCATAGTATAAATCCCCTAAATTTTCGCCAATTTCTTCTTTCAAATTTGGGTTTAGGCTTAGCGCCGTCTCAAGTGCATCTTTGGCTTTATCATAAATTTCTTTTGACATATAAATCTTTGAAAGCGCTACATAGACAAATGGATGGTATGGAAGTAAATTTTTTGCTTGGTTTAGCAACTCTTGTGCTTTATCAAATTCATTTTTGTCAATTAAAATACTACCCATCAAAAACTGCACATCGCCAAAAGCAGGATATTTATTATTTAGGTTTTCTAGTACAACGTAGGCTTCATCAATCTTATTTTGCTTCAATAGTTCTATAGCTTTTTCATATTCTGGCATTGAACCTTCAATTGTAAGTTGTTCCCTGATTACCTTTTGTCTTTCTTGCATTGTTTGCATATTTTCTAAATTATTAATTACGCTAAGCCATTGTTTAACTTGTTCATCGTTATTATCATAATCTTTAGCCCTTTCTATGAGTCTTTTTGCTGTTATAAAATCATTTCTATTTAAAATTGCGTCTTTTGCGAGAATAAGGTGCGATACAATTTTGTATTTTTCAATAGCTAACTCATTTTTAGCCAATTCGAAATTCGGGTCAAGTTCTATGGCTTTTTCAAATAACTCAACTGCTTGTTTGTGAAAATACCTGTAATTAGATAAAAGTTTAGCTTTGGCAAATATGAGTTTAGGTTTTTTCTCTATATCAATTTTATCTAGTATTTCAAGTCCAAAGTATATATCGCCAAAGTCATAACAATACTTTTGAACGAATTTTTTCGATATCTTTGTATTTTGAGTAAGTTTTTTGTATTGACTGGTTTATCTTTAAAGCTTTGTTTGCTAATTGTATAGCTTTATTCATCTCTAAAAACACATGCTTCAATTTTTTTATATATTTAGTTAGAGATGGTTTTTTGTTAAGTTTTTCTATGAAATTTACATTATCTTTAATCTCTTTTGCTGCATCTTCAAGTTTTTTTATCTCAGTATTGTCAATATACGCCCCACCACTTGTTGCATTGATTACTTTTATACCATTTGATATCAAAAATTTGGCAATTTCAGACATAATAGCAAGGCCTGAGTACAAATTTTCATCTGTTGGAACCTTTTCTTCATAATTGCCTTTTACCCAAATTAACTTTTCTGGAAGACCCTGTGGCAATATTGTACCTTTTGCATGATGAGCCGCTTTTGTATAAGCCCAATCTTGACCTACAAAAACAATAGGGTTTGCACCCAAAATATATGCGACATTTGCAGCCAAATGCGTTACTGCATTTATGGGAAAAACATCATAGTTTGGCAAGATATCAAGCAGTTCCAAAAAACTATTTTGCTCTGTTTTATAAATTTTATTTTTAAATAACTTTGGTATTTGATAAAATATTGCTGGCTCAAATACAAATATGCTTTCGCACGCTTTATCATGTTTCATAATTGGCGAGTATTTCTCAAGCGTAACTTGCTGATAGTCAAGACCGCAAATAATGTCTGGTTTTATATCATTTTGATTTAAAATATTTATGACAGAATCCACTGCTATAACAACAAACTTATTGCGGTGTTTTTTAATAGTTTCTATATCTTGTGATAGTGATGGCCCTGATGCCACAATAAGGGCCGGTTTATTTTTGGCTTTGCCTTTTAAGAGCTCCAATCCATGACCAAGCGCTACATCAGATATGTTTTTAACCATATTCTCTATAATGTATTGCGATTTTAAAATTAATGTATTGCGATTTAAGATAATTGGCGCGTATAACTTTTGGATAAACTCGTTTACCACCTTGGCTTTGTGAGCATCTAAAAGAGGGTTTTTTATAACAATTAGATCTCCAAAGTTTAATTTAGCGACAAATAAATTAAAAGTGGCTTTTATTGTATTCTCTATTTCTTCTTGAGTGCTTGCAAAAAAAAAGAATTTATCGTGTCCAAAAAAATCAGATATATCGATATTGTCAAGAGTATATTTTAATCGCTCTAGATCTATTTCATAACATATGATTGTGTTATTGGAAAAATCTCTAATAAGATTTCTCGCAATATTACCATAGCCAAAGCCAATTAATACGATTATGTCTTCTTTGCCAACTTTTGGCATTTGATATATTTCTGAATTAGTCTCAAATGGCTTCGGTTCAACATCTTTAAGTAATTGCTTTAAATATGTACTTTTTTTATCATCAATTGCTAGCTCATTTTTTTCTAACATTTTAACTCCTTGTTGTTTTCTATATGACATTTTATTGAAAAAAACTTTTTTTTCAAGTTGCTTGCAAAATTTATAAATTTAGCTAAAAATACAATTATGGTAGAAATTTTGTCTGGCAATGAAGCTATAGCTCAAGCGCTTTTAGAAAATAATGTACGATTTGCAAGCGCCTATCCTGGTACGCCTTCAAGCGAAATACTAAAGCATGCCTTGAATCAAAAGTTGCGATACAATCTAAATGCATACATAGAATGGGCTATTAATGAAAAGGTTGCATTAGAAGAAGCGCTAAGTGCAAGTTTTGCTGGTATTGATTCAGCCTTTTTTTGCAAACAAGTAGGTCTTAATGTAGCGCTTGACCCTTTAATGAGTGCTTCACTAACAGGCGTCAATGGAGCTTTTGTTGTTGTAGTAGCAGATGATCCTGGCCCCTACTCGTCTCAAACAGAACAAGATTCGCGCTTTTTAGCTTTTTTTGCCAAAATTCCTGTTTTTGACCCATCCGATATTAAAGAAGCCTATGAATTTACAAAAAACGCTCTTAATTTAAGCAAAAGTTATAGTCTGCCTACAATGGTGCGCACTACAACGCGGATTTCTCACGGACGCCAAAAGATTGAGATACAAGACAAAATTGAAAATATTGAACTAAATGCACACTTTAAAAAAGAACCTGCACGTTTTGCAGCTACACCACGATTGAGGTATGTTTTGCACAAAAAGTTAAATGAAAAACTGTCTATAATAGCTTCAAAAAATTTCCCTAAATTTAATTTTTCTGGAGATATTCTTATTGCATCAAGTGGTATTGCCTATAGTAATTTGTTTGAGCTAATAAGAGAATACCATTTGGAAGATAAAGTTACGCTTGCAAAACTAGATATGCCATACCCTATGCCACATTTTGATTTGACAAGATTTAGCAGAGTCATAGCAGTGGAGGAAACATACCCCTTAATCGAGCTACAGCTTAATGCAGAAGGCAGAAATAATAACATTGTGCCAAAAGAAGGCGAGCTTAGTATTAATGTGTGTGAACAAATTTTGTACAATATTGGCATCTTAAATTCGTATGTGCCAGTTAACGTTGATTTTAAAGACAAACCACCTTCACTGTGCCCGGGTTGTGGCCACAGAAGCGCTTTCTTTGAGATAAAGCAAGTTTTTAAAGATGCAATATTTACTGGCGATATAGGCTGTTATACGCTTGGTGTTAACTTAGGTGTGACCGATACTGTTCATTGCATGGGCGCAAGCGTGTCTTTTGCATTTGGTTTTGATAAATCATACAAACTATCAAACAAAAAACAACACATTGTTGCCATTATAGGCGATTCGACATTTTTTCACACAGGCCTTAGCGCCCTAATCGATGCAATTCACAATAGAGCTAGTTTTTTACTTGTAATACTTGATAACTCAACTGTTGCAATGACTGGAAATCAAAAAACACTCTCCTCTCCAACAGATTCATCAAATAACAGCGCAAAACCTATTAAAATTGAAAAAATTATTGAAAGCTTAGGTGTAGGTTTTATAAGCATCCAAGACCCATATGACTATCAAAAAAGCATTGATGTGCTTAAAGCCTCAAAACAACACATTGAAGAAAATAATGACATTGCCGTAGTGATATTTAGGCATTTGTGTGTATATACGCAAGAAGGCTTAAGCCAAAACCCTGTTGTAAAAGTGATGGTTGATGAGACTTGCAAAGGCTGTAAATTATGCATTGCTGAATTTGAGTGTCCATCTTTAATATTTAATAGCGACACACAAAAGGTAGAAATCGATAGAAAAACATGCATTGATTGCGCCCAATGCATTCACTCTTGCCCATTTGGCTCTATAGTGGTGCTAACATGAAAATAGTTTTGTTAGGCAGCGGCGGAGAAGGTGTATTATACTTATCAAGGCTTATTGCAAAGTTATTTGAAGATGAGCAAATTTTGTCAAGTGAAATTCATGGTATGGCAAAAAAAGGCGGTCTTGTGGAAGTGCACCTAAAAATTGGCGACTATAAAAGCCCTGTAATTGGTTACAATAAAGCAGACTTGATCATTCTATTAAACAATAACTACGAAATGCTTGCTAGGGCTTACTCGCAAAATATTATAAAACTCACAAGCTCTGAAATAGACTATATTGCTTCAAAAAATCCTAAAAAGCTCAATATTTACATGTTTGGCAAATTTGTAAAAAAACTCAATATTGATTATAAAAAAGCAATCAATTTAATTAACCAAAAAGATAAAGATTTTTTTGATAAGGGGTTTAGTAATGATATTCAATGAGCAATATGAAACTATGCCACAAGAAGAACTTAAAAAACTTCAGCTAAAGCGTTTAAAAGATTCATTGCGCTTGATAAAAAACTCTAATTCCATCTTGAAAGAAAAATACAATGGCATTGAGCCAGAAGATATTAAAACGTTGGATGATCTAAAACAATTGCCTTTTGTGACAAAAGATGAGCTAAGATCAGCCTACCCGCTCAATCATATTACATTTACTGATAAAATTGTGAGGATTCACACAAGCTCTGGCACAACAGGCACACCAGTTATTAACGCAATGACACAAAACGATGTAGACAGTTGGGCAGAAATGGCAGCACGTTGCTTTTTTGCAGCTGGCGTTAATAAAAATGACAAAATCCAAATTATGCCATCATTTGGTTTATTTAATGGTGGGTTTGGTTTTCATTTTGGCGCCCAAAAAATTGGCGCATTTATCATACCTATGGGTGCTGGTCGAACACTTTTGCAATTAAAATTCATAAAAGATTTTCAAACAAACGTTATTTGTTCAATTGCCTCATACCCCCAAAGGTTAATTGAGGTTGCAAAAGAAAACAATTTTGATTTTTCTCAAACAAATCTGCGCGTTGCAATTTTAGGCGCAGAAACTTGGTCTGATGAGCTAAGAAAACGCATTGAGCAACAAATGCACGTTGATACCTACGACATTATTGGTATGACAGAAACAGGTGGTGTGGGTATGGGTATTGATTGCGAAGCAAAATGCGGCATACATATTTGGGAAGACCACTACATTGCCGAAATTATAGATCCAAATACGCAAAAAGTGGTTGATGATGGTATAGAAGGCGAACTCGTTATAACCACACTCACAAGAGAAGGCTTGCCTTTAATTAGATACCGCACAAAAGATATTACAAAAATTATATCAAGAGATAAATGTGATTGCGCAAGAACGCACCTTAGGGTATCTCGCCTAAAGGGTCGAACAGATGATATGCTCAAAGTAAAAGGTGTTAATTTTTACCCATCACAAATTGAACAAATATTATTGCAATATCAAACAATCGGCCCTTACTACCAAATAGTGCTAGAAAATACAAAAGGCAAAGATGAGATTACAATAATCTTGGAAAAAACAAATGGTTTTTCATCTGAAGCAAAAAATAGATTAGAAAACGCATTATACGATTTGCTTGGTTTTCACTGCATATTGCAGATAGTCCCAGAAAATACCATACAAAGAACACCAGGTAAAATGGTAAGGGTTATTGATAAAAGACAAAAATAATTTATTTTTTTCAATTATATTCCGATTGTATTAATGTGAGAGGTACCAATGAACGTAATTGGCGTAGTTTTTACCATTGCTGCTATTTTGACAGGTTTTATCTTAGGTGGTGGTAAACCGCTTGTTTTAATACAGATATCAGAATATATAGTTTTATTTGGCGGCGGTATTGGTATACTTATTGCTTCAACAACGCCTTCTATTATGAAGGATGCCATAAAAGTTATTGTTGGATTTGCAAAGAAAAATCAACTAAGCAAAAAAGTTTATCTGGAATTAT
>JABEBX010022047.1_pt1 | contig 30540 bp, 28 predicted proteins | sample 7245971 | NCBI WGS metagenome assembly JABEBX01 (sample SAMN14506365, study PRJNA622280) | hot springs metagenome | biome: hot spring [ENVO:00000051]|acidic hot spring [ENVO:00002120]; feature: spring [ENVO:00000027]|sediment [ENVO:00002007]; material: sediment environment [ENVO:01001048]... | reverse complement strand
GCCCCGTTTATCTTGCTTTCACCGTTCCTTATAATATCCTTCCCGCTTCCAGGCTTAAAAAGCCCCATTGCCTCGGCAAATATCGGTTCTTCGGAGGCAAAGTTCGTATGCAATTCTGCAAGGTCGATCTCTTTTTTGGGATTTTTTATACCCGCCATCTTATATGCCTTTTTAGCTGCTGATGATAAATGTTCCATGGCAATTAGATCCCGGTCCCCTATATAGTAGGTGTCCATAAAATGACCAACGCCGTCTATCCATACCGGCTTATCGGTAAACTTCTTTGCCGTCTTTTTTGACGACAGTATTACAGCACATGCCCCGTCAGCATAAGCAGAAACATGTGCTTGTCTGATCGGCAGGTATAAAGGCTTGGAACCGAGAACCTTATCAACAGAAGGGTTTGCTTCTTTTCTTGCGGCGTACGGGTTGTTGTTTGCATTCTCAAGATTTTTTACGGTAAGCTTTGCAAGATCTTCTTCCGTAAATTTGTATTTTTTCATATATGAATTTGCCTGAAGTGCCGCTGTCGAATAGTAATTTATAATACCCCTTGGCCTTTCGTAAGCAGGATCAAGTGTGTATGCCTGTACAAGGGGAGCTCTAAATTCTGAGCCTGACATACTGAAGCCGACAACAAGGGCTGTTTCATAAAGTCCGGATAGAATACGCATGTAAGCATATAGCGCCGCACTGAGCCCGTCTGATTCAACCTTTGTTTCATCTTTCATATATGCACCTATCCTTGGAACCGTAAACACTTCGGATATTGTCCTGCCGTCTGTAAAATCATTACTCGCTAATATAAATGTATCAATATCATCTCTGGTAATACCAAGGTCTTTGAACAAAGATTTCACAAGCTCATATATCATCCTTTCGCGCGCAACAGGGCTGTCAAAGGTGTGCTTTGTTTGTTTATAACCAACTACTGCAACCCTTTCATCCATAAGTACCTCCTTTTTTTAAAAGACGTTTAAACCGTTCAAATTGTCTTAGCAGTTCAAGCTATTTTTATGCAGGTTCAAAATAAGCAAGATCACTGTAGTCCCCCTGTGTTGTCTCTTTCCATACAGCCTTTACCTTCATGCCTGTTTTTACATCATTCAAAGAAGGAGTTTTTATAATACCGGAGATCAGGCTTGATGCCCCTTTTAACTTAATCAAGCCGATTACATAAGGCTGTCGTTCATCGGTTATTTCCCCGTTTACTATATTCACGTATGCTATAGTGAAGTTCTTCAGTATGCCTTCCTGATCTACCTCTACCATCTGATCGATACGTTTGTGGCATTTACCGCATACTGTACGTGGTGGTACGTATACTTTTTTGCAAGTAGGACACTTTACGCCCAATATCTTTCTTTCTTTGAGTCCGTTGATGTATTGTTCAAGTGCCTGACCAACCCTGTTTTTATACATGAATGTTATTGGTACCTTTGCTCTTACAATATCACCAGGCATAATTCCCTCCTTTTTTTTGCAAATATACAAAAATTAAAAACACATTGCAAGCATTTTGATTATTGAATCAATTATACATCTTATTATTGAATTTTGTCATCTTGCATGGATTCCTTGCAAACTTGTGTATATGTGCTTTTATGGATCGATATGAAATCCGGCGTAATTGCGGTTATAGGCAGGCCAAATGTTGGTAAGTCTACATTACTGAATAAACTTATTGGGGAGAAACTTACCATTGTCTCTCCAAAACCACAGACAACATGGCAGAGATTGCATGGTATTCTAACAACACAGGATGCCCAGTTTATATTTATCGATACACCGGGATTGGAAACGGAGAGAAGTTCTAAGTTTATATCAGCGTTAAGAAAGATAACCCTATCAGCTATGAATGATGCAGACCTGCTATTACATATTGTGGAGCCTTTTCTAACAGACAAGGAGCAATATATAGAGGAAGAACTAAAAAGGATTGATGAAAGGCCAAAGATCGTACTTATAAACAAGATTGATCTAAAAAAAGATAAAAGATCCCTTTTGCCGATAATAGAAAGATATGCTGCCATAGCTATGTATAATGACATCATACCAGTATCTGCCATAACAGGTGAAGGCATAGACATACTGCTGACTCAATTGAAGAAGTATCTCCCGAATGATGGGATGTTGTACGATAAGGATACCATAACAGACAAGTATGAAAAGGAGCTTGCAGCCGAGATTGTACGGGAAAAGCTGTTTTATTTTACGCGAGAGGAAATACCGTATTCTTCTGCTTGCGTTGTTGATAAATTCGATGAAACTCAGAGGGAGAGGATAATCAGGATATATGTTACGATCTATGTGGAAAAATCCTCTCAGAAGGGCATATTGATCGGTGCCGGTGGTTCGATGCTGAAAAAGATAGGGACGTCGGCAAGAATGGATATGGAAAAGCTGCTGGGCGCAAAAGTCTATCTGGAGTTATATGTCAAGATCAAGAAAAATTGGAAAAATGATAGGCACTTTCTCAGAGAAATAGGGCTGGAAAAATGAATTTCCTCGTTGCCATAGTTGGAAGACCTAATGTGGGTAAGTCGCGTTTATTCAACAGAATAATCTCAAAGAGAAAATCGATAGTACTGGATCTTGCCGGTACAACAAGGGACACCATATACGATACAGTCGAATGGAACCGCGTATCTTTTGATATTGTAGATACCGGTGGACTTACAAACGATAATAATAATATCCATTTCAAAATAAATAAAAGGGTTGAAGCAGTAGTAAATGATGCGACGGTTATAATTCTTGTGTGCGATTTTAGGACGGGGGTGATGCCTTACGACCATGAAATAGCAAACTGGCTGAGAAAGACAAACAAGAAGGTTTTTCTCGCTGTTAATAAAATAGATAAACCAAACGAGCCTTCTGCTGTTGCAGATTTCTACCAGCTTGGATTTAAAGATATCTTTGAAATTTCTGCGGAGCATGGGTATGGTGTTGATGTCGTTATGGATGCAATAACGGACTATCTTAAGAATCAAATTGAAGGGCCTCAAGTTACCAAAAACGATGGGAACAAGCCTTTGAAACTCGTATTTACAGGTAAACCCAATGCAGGCAAATCAAGCATAATAAATTATATTATCGGGAATGAAATCATGCTTGTAGATGATAAGCCCGGTACGACGAGAGACCCGGTCGAGTTAAATGTTGAGATTAATAAGATGCCGATGATATTGATCGATACCGCGGGATTAAAAAAAAATAAAGATGGAACAGCGGTTGAAACGTTATCAGTAATAAAGGCAAAGGATTCAATAAAAAAGTCTGATATTGTCGTGCTTGTTATAGATGCTGTTCAGGGTGTAACGGGGTATGACAAAAAGATTATGAATATGATACTATCATACGGAAAGGGATGTGTGATAGCAGTTAACAAGTGGGATCTCATACAAAAACAGGATAGGCGAATTGTGATGAACTCAATAGTAGAAGAATTTAGTTTTGTTGAGTATATTCCTATCATTCCCACCTCTGCTGTATCAGGTGAAGGTGTAAAGGTGCTTGTATCGAATGTAATAAGGGTGATGCACGATTATGCATACAGGATCCCGACTGCTGAATTGAATAGATTTTTCAAAGATGTCCTGAGCAAGCATCAGCCTATATCAAGCAGCGGTAAGATAATAAAATCCTACTACCTTGTTCAGATAGCTGTAAGTCCACCGATATTTGTAGTCTTCACAAACAATAAAACTGGGATTAAAGAGAATTACGTTAAGTTTATAACGAACAGGATACGAGAGATTTTCGGCTTTACAGGAGTCCCTGTAAAGGTTCTTTTCAGAAGCAGGGATTAAACAAATGACAAGAAAAAAGGAATTTCTCGTTTCGATGACTATTGACAGATTTATGACGGATACTTGTCTGTCACATGCTGCAGCCCTTTCTTTTTATGTAGTACTCTCGATAATCCCTCTGCTATTTGTGCTGATTTCTGTCGGCAGTTACATTGTAGGATCTGCACACAGTTTTTTCCCTTATATAATTTCGATATTAAAACAGTTTATACCGGATATATCTCCGGCAGTTATAAATGATGTTGGAAACCTGCTAAAAAAACGAGGAACCATAGGCGTTTTAGGATTTATTTTTCTTTTGTTTTCGTCTGATCTTGCACTACTTGAAGCGAAACGTTCTCTTGATGTAATTTTCAGGCTCGAAAAGAGAAAAAATCCTCTTTTCATAAAGGGTAAATCCATGCTCGTTATAATTGTTGGCGGTATTGTAGTATCGTTTTTGTTTATAATTACCCCTATATTCAAGGTTTTGATAAAGCTCGATTTGCCGTTAATAAGTACGACACTTTATATAATTGCACAGATTCTCTCGAGTAGAATATTTGCCTTTTTTATGATTTTTTTGCTGTTTACATCTGCATATTATTTTCTTCCATCGAAAAGAATCGATAGAAGATACACGATTCTTGCAGGGGGAATTACAACTGTGCTGTGGACAGTGGTTAGGGTCCTGTTCTCCTGGTATCTTGCTTATCATTCCAAAATAAACATCGTTTATGGTTCACTTGCTGCTATCATTGTTACCATCCTATGGGTATATTACACTTCACTCATTTTTTTGTTCTCAGCGGAATTTGTTTCAAGTCTTAAAGAAACAACGGAGCGACATTGAAAAAAGTATCAAGAATACCGATCAATTTTAAATATATGCTTCCAATAGTAGTGCTTACAATCATTACGATATCTCTCTACACGCTTTTTGTAAGGATCAGTACCGAGGACGTTTTTAAGCAGTATTTGGAAGATGAGATCAGGCTTATCATAAATGATATAAACAAGACCATTACTATACACATGCTTAAGGGACAGGGTAAGGATTTTAATTTATATCTTTCGAGTCTGTACAATTATGAAATAAAAGATATCATTGCTATTGGCATATTGTCCCCGACCGGTAAACCCCTGTATCTGTACTCAAAAGATAACGAAAAAGAGATCAAAGCACCTAAAATAAAAAGTTATCTTAATATGATAACAATAAAACATAATAAAAACATACAGGTATTTTATCCTATTTATAACGAAAAGGCCTGTTACCGGTGTCATGGAACCAAGAATACCCTGCTTGGGTTGCTCTATGCGAAGGTTTCAACCAACAGGTACAATACGGCATTTACCGGATTGCTTTCAGACTGGTTTACCATGAGTGTTATCATAGTATCAATATTGATATTCTCGATATGGCTTATAACGATGATCGTCATAGAGAAACCTGTTGAAGAATTAGTAAACACGCTTAAAAATGCATCGGAGGGAAATTTATCTGTAAGATCGGACTTTCATGAAAACGACGAGTTGGGTTTTCTGAGCGAACAATTGAATATCATGCTTGATAGGCTTGCATATAAAGAGGCGGAAACAAGAAAGATGACGGAGCTTCAAATACGACAAATGGATAAACTTGCCTCTCTTGGTGAAATCTCATTATCCCTTGCACACGAGATCAGGAATCCTCTTGCAGGTATAAGCGGAGTTTTACAGGTGTTTAAAGAGGACTTCGTCACGGATGGAGAGAGGGCAGTCATATTTGACCAGATCATGGCTCAGATAGGGAAAATAGATAAACTTGTTGGTGATATGCTGAGATTTTCAAAATTTCCAACCCACGATATAACCAAGTTCAACATAAATGAGAGTATAAAAACGTTAAAGCAATTGTTGAATCCGCAAGCATCGTCAAATCATGTTAATATACAGTTGTCTCTTCATATTGGTATACCCGATATTATGGCGGACAAGGATGCACTCGAACAGGTATTTATCAATCTTATGCTTAATGCCATACAATCCATGGATGGTGGAGGAACATTGGAAGTTTCGACTGAATTTATTGATAAGTTTGGAGAACCATATATTCTTATAAAAGTTAGTGACACTGGCAAGGGTATACCGGTGAATATAAGAAACAAGATTTTCGATCCCTTTTTTACAACAAAAGGCAATGGTACAGGGCTTGGTCTTGCAATAAGTCTAAGCGTTATAAGTGCAATGAACGGAAACATGACATTCGAGACTGAAGAGGGAAGGGGGACGACATTTTTTGTCCGTATACCTTATGAAGACAATAAAAAAAATGATTAAAGCAAAGAAGTGTGGAAGGATCGGCTATAATAATAAGGTAGGCTGGAAGGTACAAAATAAAAAGCTATGGCCCTATTTTGTAAGTCCTATCCTGTATAATGGTACGGGGTAAACTTCAGAAGGAATCCAGAGAAAAAAATACTGTATTCCGCATCGAGTGCGGAATGACGTAACATTAGAAATTGAGAGGAATAATACAATGGGTACAGTACTTGTTATAGATGACGAACAGCTTGTAAGATGGTCAATCGAAAAATTACTTTCAAAGGACGGTCATGATGTTGTCTCAGTTGGTACGGGTGCAGAAGGCCTCTTAAAACTAAGAGAGAGTATTCCGGATGTAGTTTTGCTCGACATGAAATTACCGGATATTGAAGGTATAGAGGTACTAAGAACGATCAAAAAAGAGAACGGCGAACTGCCTGTTATTGTCATAACAGCTTACGGCAGTATAGATTCTGCAATAAATGCAATAAAAACAGGTGCTTTTGATTATATAGTAAAGCCGTTCGATGCCGAAAAGCTTAAACTTACTGTCAACAGGGCATTAGAGCTTTTTAAGCTGAAAAGCGAACTTGAAGTATTCAAAGACAAGGTGCATAACCAGTATGGGTTTCACAGGATTATTGCCGAATCAGAAGAAATAAAAAATTCCATAGATATTGCAAAAAGACTTTCGACAAGCGATACAACTGTACTGATTCAGGGGGAAAGCGGTACAGGTAAGGAATTGTTTGCAAGGGCGATTCATTGTGCAAGTTCGCGTCAGGACAAGCCATTCATAGATCTTAACTGTTCTGCGATACCTGTACATCTTATAGAGAGTGAACTATTTGGATATGAAAAAGGGGCTTTTACAGATGCAAAGACATCAAAAAAGGGTATGTTTGAACTTGCTGACAAAGGAACATTGTTTCTCGATGAAATAGGAGATATGGATCTATCTACCCAGGCAAAGCTGTTAAGGGTTATAGAAACGAAAAGTTTCAGACGCCTCGGTGGTGTAAAGGATATAAGTGTTGATGTAAGAATTATCTCTGCAACCAACAAAGACCTGAAGAGATTGGTTGAAAAAGGAACATTCAGAGAGGATCTGTATTATAGGCTTAACGTTGTTCCGCTTGTTATACCTCCGCTGAGAAAAAGGAGAGTGGATATTCCTTTACTGGTTAATTATTTTATCGGTATCATTTCCAAGGATCTTAAGAAAGAAGTTACAGAAATCGATAAAGATGCCCTCGAATATTTTATAAAGTATAACTGGCCCGGCAATGTCAGAGAATTAAAAAATGTTATAGAAAGGATGATCCTTCTTACCAATGAAAATATACTAAAAAAGGAATATATACCAATAGAACTTATCGAATCCAGCAACGAGGCTGATATGGAACAATATAGTTCCATGGAACTGGATAAGGTCGAGAAGGAACTCATAATAAAGGCATTAACACTGGCAGAAGGCAATCAGACCAAGGCAGCACAGGCATTATCCATATCCAGGGATGCCCTTAGATATAGGATGAAAAAACACAACATAAAATAATAAACACAGTTAAAAATTGGTGCATACAATAATAGTATGCTTGAACAGATTGGACTTAAGGAGTACGTCTGTGCAATGAGGGGAATATTCTAAATTTGTTTACTTTTGGACGTTTCGGTATTATTTTATAAATATCCGTTTTAATCCTTAACAAAAAACTATTGACATTTTCTAATTATTATAAAAAATCACTATTTGGATAGTCGGGTCCTGTGTTTGAATAAGTTGTGAAGCCGCCAGGTCTGGAAGGAAGCAACGGTAGCAATACTGTTCAAGTCGCAGAAAACCTGACTATCTATTAAAAAAATTGTAAAATAGTTAGGAGTTATGGCTTACAGAGTATTATCAAGAAGATATAGACCAAAAGTATTTGAAGATCTTTTAGGTCAGCCTCATGTTACAAGGACGCTATCCAACGCTATAGCAGAAGATAGGATAGGGCATGCCTATCTTTTTACAGGACCGAGAGGTGTTGGCAAAACAACTGCTGCAAGGCTGCTTGCAAAGGCACTGAACTGTTCAAAAGGGCCCACTGTAACTCCATGCAACAATTGCTCAAGCTGCCTCGAGATAGATGAAAGCAGGAGCATGGATGTTTATGAGATAGACGGAGCGTCGAATACCGGCGTTGATAACATAAGGGAGATCAAGAACAATGTTCAGTATCCTCCCTCCAGAGATAGGTACAAAATATATATTATAGACGAAGTACACATGCTCTCACAGGGCGCATTCAATGCCCTTCTCAAAACTCTCGAAGAGCCACCTGAACACGTAATTTTCATATTTGCTACTACAGAACCGCAGAAGGTTCCGCTGACCATACAATCACGCTGCCAAAGGTTCGATTTCAGGAAATTGAGGAACTCTATGATACTGCAGAGTATTGCAGCCATAGCGGACAAAGAAGGCATAACTATAGATGATGAATCAAAACTACACTTGTGGCAAGGGAGGTTGACGCAAGAGGTTACGATCCAAAAAGGTTTATCGAAGAGCTCCTTTCATCTCTTCGCGATATTTATTTGCTCAGCATGTCGCTGGACGAGCTTGTAGAACTCCCAGATGCGGAGGCAATCACTTTTAAGAAAATCAGTTCTTCCTTTACACAGGACGATCTGATACATCTCATGAATACCGTATCAAAGGGTATAGAATTGATAATAAGGTCTACCCAGCCGGGGATAGCACTTGAAATCATCCTTATAAAGGCCGCTTCTCTGAAGCCCCTGCTTCCCATAGATCAGATCCTGTCGGATCTAAAGAAATTTAAAAACACAATAGATGAGTCGGGTGGTCTATCTACTAATGTAAAAACTACGGAAAGTTCAATTTTTAAAAAAGATGCACGTGATACCGGCATTTATGCAGGGAGACAGGGCTCAAAAATTGATAACATGGTCAATGCCGGTGAGAGAACATTGAAGGGGTTCATAGACTATGTTTATCAGAAAAATGGTCCGATTGCTGTAGAACTCGGCGAATCTAATGTTTCAATTGAAAAAAACAATGAAGTAAATATATTTATAAGTGGGAACAATAAAAATAGATTTACAGACCTGGAAAAAAATATAGAACTCATAAGACAGCTCGTAAAAGAATATTTTGGTATTAATTATAATGTTGCGATACATAAAGATGCAGCGGTAGAAAATAATAATGAAATAATAAAAGATGATCAGAAACTCAACAAATTGCTGGATGTGTTTGGAGCAAAGATCATAAAAAAAATGTAAAGGGGCAAATATGAATTTAGAAAGTTTGTTAAAGCAGGCTAAGAAGGTTCAGGAACAGATGAATAAGATTACCGAAGAACTTGCCACAAAGGAAGTTGAAGCATCAAGCGGTGGTGCCATGGTAATTGTAAGGGCAAACGGAAAAAATGAGATTACAAAGATCACCCTTGATCAGGAGGTCTTTTCATTGGGAGACAAACAAATGCTTGAGGATCTGCTTCTTGCCGCTGTAAACGAGGCATTAAACAGGGCAAAGGATTTATCTGCAGAAGCATTCAAGAAAGTTTCCGGTGGTTTGAACATACCCGGGCTCCCCTTATGATAAATCAATCCGTTGATCCCGTGGCCGAGCTTGTTACCAATTTAAAAAAGCTACCCGGCGTGGGAGAAAAGACGGCAACAAGATTCGCATATCACATACTCAATATGAAAAAAGATGAAATACTGTCAATGGCGAACGCCATAAAGAAGATCAGCGATGATGTGAAGATGTGCTCTCTGTGTTTCAATTTTACATACAAGGATCCATGTGATATATGTAGCTCCCAGTCCAGAAATAATTCCATAATTTGTGTTGTGGAAAGACCTGTTGATCTCAATACCATAGAAAGAGCGGGTATTTTTAAAGGTAGATACCATGTATTGCATGGTGTTATAAATATGTTGAATAATGTAGGACCAGAAGATATAAAACTTACTGAATTGCTGAATAGATTGAAACGTGAATCTGTAAATGAAGTGATCATTGCATTAAGTCCTACTACGGAAGGAGAGGCAACTGGGTTGTATTTGCAGAGAATAATAAAGCCAATGGGTATAAAAGTTACAAGACTGGCAAGCGGTATACCCATGGGCTCGGCGCTGGAGTATGTAGATCAGTACACGCTTACCAGGGCAATGGAAAACAGAATAGAAATTTAAGATTGGAGGATAGATGTCAGAAACAAAAAAATTACTGCCAAAGGTAAACAAATTCGGTTTTTATGAAATCAGAATGGAAAGCATAGGCGGGCTCGGTGCCAATCTTGCGGGAAAGATACTTGCCGAAGCTGGTGTTCTTGGAATGGGATTGAATGGTGTCAATTTTGCAAGTTACGGGTCGGAGAAGAAAGGGACACCGGTAAAGTCCTTTATAAGATTTTCGGAACCGGATTTCGAGATAAGGTCCAACAGTCCAGTTGAAGAACCCCATATCCTCGTTATTTTCCATGAAAAGATGATGAAGACAATGATGCTTACTCAGGGGGTTGATGAGAATGGAATAGTTGTTGTCAATACGCCCAGAACGCCGGATGAAATACGAGAAGAACTCAAGTTGTACGGCGGCACGCTCGTTTGTGTCGATGCCATCAAGATTTCTGTTGAAGAAAAGGTTAAACTGAACACTGCCATGCTTGGTGCCATTGCAAGGGCCTCCGGTTTTATAGACAAGGCAGCATTGAAGAACGCCATTGCAGAGACTTTCAAAAAGAAATATCCCCACCTTATCGATGCAAACCTTAAGGCATTTGAAAGAGGCTATAATGAGGTTTCTATAAAGTCATTTAAGCCTGACAATAAGTATGAATATGTTTCCTTCAGCAGATACGTCCCTGACCTCGGTTATGAGAACGCTCCCATAGGCGGAGTCATTCTGAATCCAGGAAACAGTATTTATAAAGATCTTAGTTCATCAAGAACAGGTTATATGCCCTTATTTATAAAGGATAAGTGTACCAATTGTGGTGAGTGTGAAATCACATGCCCTGACTATTGTTTTGTATGGGAAAAGGGCATGGATAAACACGGTAAGGAAAAAAATATTCTGCAGGGCATTGACTATCGCTACTGCAAGGGATGTATGAAGTGTGTGGAGATTTGCAAGTTCGACGCACTGAAACAAGAATTGGAATCTAACCACGATGTTGAATCTATAACTGTAAAACATACAGAGTTTGTTTTTAAATAATCCGGAGGATATATGGATAATAATCAGACGGCAAAAATTATAACTAACAAGTCACCTCTTCCTCAGGTGCAGGGACTTTTGAGCGGCAACGAGATGGCTGCTCTTGCAGCAAACCACATAAATTTTCATATTATGGGATATTATCCCATAACCCCTTCAACCGAGGTTGCAGAAAATCTTGACGAGATGAAGGCATTCGGAGAACACGATATACGGATGATACCTGGCGACGGTGAGCACGGTGCAGCTGGAATATGCTACGGCGCAACACTTGGAGGCGGCAGGGTATTCAATTCCACGTCAGCCAATGGGTTTCTTTTTTCCATAGAGCAGTATCCCGTCCAGGCGGGTACAAGATTTCCTATGCTACTGAACCTCGTAACGAGGACTGTTTCCGGTCCCCTTGATATCAAAGGGGATCACAGTGATCTCTATATGGCGCTGAACACTGGATGGCTTATACTTCTTGCACGTTCACCGCAGGCGGTTTACGATATGAATATCATGGCAATAAAGTTAGGGGAATTAAAAGATGTAAGGCTTCCGGTGATAGTTACGTATGATGGATTCTTCACAAGCCATCAGAAGAGGAGAGTGAGCTACTTTGCGGACAAACAATTTGTCCAGGACTTTATCGGTAAACCGGAACCAATCTACACGGCACTCGATCCTGAGCATCCGATATCATTTGGTCCATACATGAACGAGCCGGATCTCATCAACAACAAAAAGCAGCTTTCGCTTGCCATGGCTGCTGCTTACAAGCGTGTAGCAGAGGTGTTCAAGGAGTATGCGGTTATTAGCGGTAGGGAGTACCATATACTTGAAACGTACAAGATGGAGGATGCCGAATATGCCCTTTTCATTCTGAACTCGTCCTTCGATACCGCAAAAGATGCCGTTGATAATTTACGAAAGCAAGGGAAGAAGGTTGGTGTTGTTTCACCGAGTATTATAAGGCCTTTCCCTTATATCGACGTTATTAACATCTTTAAAAATGTGAAAGTCCTCTGTGTTGCGGACAGAGCGGACAGCTATGGTGCAAACGGCGGCAATATGACCCTTGAAGTAAAGGCTGCATTAAAAGATGATCCTGATAACAAAACAAGGGTAATATCGAGAATCTACGGACTCGGAGGAAAAGAATTCTTTACCGAAGATGCGGAAGAATTATTTGAAGAAACGATAGATGCAGCAGGTCATCCTGACAAGGTAAAACTGTTCGAATACCATGGTGCGAATCCAGGCAAAGAAGGATATCATATGGATATTGCAATGCCGCCTGTAAACGCCCGTGATGTGACAGGACATGTGACTGTGCAGCGAGACCCTCAAACAGGAAGAATCCTGGATATAAAGGGAGTAAATGCCCAGTCACTTTCCATGATACAGAAAAGGGTTGTGCCAGGACATGGGGCATGTCCTGGGTGTGGCATATTCTCAAACTTGAATATATTCTTTAAAGGTATAGAGGGTGATGTTGTTGTCATGTTCCATACAGGGTGCGGTGAGGTTGTTACATCGGGTTATCCGTACAGCTCCCACAGGATAACTTTTATACACAATCTTTTCCAGAACGGAGCACCGACACTTTCAGGACTGGTTGAAATGATGGAGGAAAGAATAAAAAGAGGTGAGTTACCTAAAGATAAGGATATAACGTTTGTTATGGTCTCGGGCGATGGGGGCATGGATATAGGTATGGGGCCTGCAATAGGTACAGCCCTGAAAGGACATAAACTCATCCTGTTTGAATATGATAATGAAGGCTACATGAATACTGGAGATCAGCTTTCGTTTACAACGCCTCTTGGCCATGATACATCAACATCCCATGCCGGCCCTTATCAGAGGGGCAAAAAAACACAGCATAAAGATACCGCACAGATCATGGCTGCCTGTCATATACCGTACGTTGCTACGGTAGCAGAAAGCAACTACAACGACATGATCAAAAAGGCAAAAAAATCACAGGAATACTCAAAGGAGGGTTTTGTGTATGTTAAGACTCTGTCTGTTTGCCCGCTTTCGTGGAGAACCGATGAGCGAATAGGAGAAAAGATTATTGCAAGTGCTGTTGATTCATGTTTCTTTCCTCTGTATGAGGTAGACCATGGAAAGACGAAGATTACATACGACCCTGAAGCAAAAGGCAAAAAGGTACCGGTCATGGAGTGGTTGAAATTGATGGGTAAAACAAAACATCTTACTAAACCAGAGAACAAAGACATTGTTGATGCATTTCAAAAAGAGGTTGATAGAAGATGGTTGAGAATAAAGGCTATGCATGAGAGCCCTTATCTGTAAACAGAACAGAGAGGATGGTACGAATTGTATCATCCTATGAAGCAAAAGATTGAATTTTAATTGAAGATGGTATAAGGGTTATTAAATTAAAGGAGAAAAGGTATGGCAGGCCCATCACTTATAATGTATGAGGAGGAGTTTAACCAGATCAATAAGGTTCTGGAAAAACTTACCAAGGAAGCCAATGCAAAGATCGTATTCCTTGTTGATAAAAACGGACAGTTAATAGCTGCATATGGCGAGACAAAAAATATTGATACGACATCTCTCGCATCGTTGACCGCGGGTAATATAGCGGCCACCGGTGGATTGGCAAAACTTATCGGTGAGAAGGAGTTCTCTATACTATTTCATGAAGGAGAAAAAGATAACATTCATATTTCAATTATAGGTCAAAGGGTGATACTTGTTGTTATCTTCGATCATAGATCTTCCCTTGGGCTTGTACGGCTAAGGGTTAAGAAAACCGGAGATGAGCTCAATGCAATCTTTTCGAGGCTTATAAAGAAAGTGGAAAAAGAACCTCAGGCCGGATCTCCATTTTCCGAGATTACGGATGAAGATATAGAAAACCTGTTTAAGGATTAGGGAGCTGAACCTGCATGTCCTTTATTAATTATTCTTCGAGGGAGATTAACTGTAAGATAGTATATTACGGACCAGGGCTTGGTGGAAAGACGACCAACCTTCAGTTTATTTACGACAAGATGAGCCCGGATACGAAAGGAAAGTTGATATCCCTTGCAACGGAAACCGAAAGGACATTGTTTTTTGATTTTTTACCTCTTGCACTTGGAGATATACGCGGTTTCAAAACAAGATTTCAACTTTACACTGTTCCAGGACAGGTTTTTTATGACGCAAGCAGAAAATTGATCTTACGAGGAGTAGACGGGGTCGTGTTCGTAGCTGATTCTCAGATCGAAAGGATGGATGCAAATATAGAAAGCATAGAAAACCTCAAGATCAATCTGAAAGAAAATGGTTATGATTTCGATAAAATTCCGCTCGTTGTACAATACAATAAGCGAGATCTTCCGAATGCTGCAGATCTTCAAGAAATGAGGAATACACTTAACTCGAGGAATGCCCCTGACTTTGAAGGGGTTGCGACAAAGGGGATAGCGGTATTTGAAACATTAAAAGCAATTGCTAAGATTGTTCTTGTTGAGATGAAGAGAAGTGCGGCTGTAAGATAGAAATACAGCATTCTAATCAGACGTGATTTTGGCTTAAGAAAATGGTTGCATTGTTGATTTTATTTTAATATAAGAATCTCACCCCGTTAGAAAGTCCATAGGGGAAGAAAGCGACCGAGAGCAGCGTTCTTTCTAACGGGGTGAGTTGTTCGTAGAGATAAAGGAGAATTGATATGGCATGTAAGACAAAAAACTCCAAGACAAAAAGTACGAAGAAAAAGAAAAAATAAAATATATTCCTCGGTAGCTCAATGGTAGAGCATTCGGCTGTTAACCGAAGGGTTGCAGGTTCGAGCCCTGCCCGAGGAGCCATCTTAACAACAAGCGTACACAGACATTTGCGTGGCGTTTGTTGTTTGTTCTATCAACGCTAAAATCTAAACCTTATAAAAATATCCAATGCTGAGAAAAAAAGCATGATGCCGCTGACACCTATGTTAGTTTCGTAGAACGCCTTTTCCACCTTTGAAAAATCATCGGGCTTTATGAGTCTGTGTTCGTATACAAGAAGCATTATCACGAAAATAATACCGGCAAAGTATAGTGCATGCATAGGGTATATCAGCCCGAATACCACTAATGACACCACCATCAGCGTATGCATAAGACGTGACAAAAATATTGCCTTTTTCACACCGAATACTACGGGTATGGAAAACAGGTTCTCTTTTCTGTCGAAATCCATGTCCATCAGCGAATATAATATGTCGAATCCTCCGACCCATAATATAACAGCCAGGCTTAAAAGCATGATGCTGAATGGTAGGTTTCCTCTGATTGCTATCCAGGCCCCTGCTGGGGCCATAGCATCAACAAAACCGAGTACGAAATGACTGAGCCATGTAAAACGCTTAAGGTACGAATACAAAAAGACAACGAGGAGTGCCGGAAAACTGAGGATAAAACTCAGTCTATTCAGCATGTATGCGGAAAACACAAATACAATACATGAAATGAGCAACATCACCATAGCAGATTGAATGGAAACAAGTCCTTTTGGTATTGCCCTGTTTTTTGTCCTCGGATTGCGTGAGTCTATCTTTGCATCAACGATTCTGTTCCAGAGCATGGCGACGGTCCGTGCAAAGGTCAGGGCTATCAGGATCCAGAACATCTGGTACAGCGTGGGTATGAAATTTGCTGCGAGCATCATGGCTATGATTGCAAAGGGTATTGCAAACAGCGTGTGCTCGAACTTGATCATATCGAGCAATGTTTTTGTTTTTTTTACAATATTTTTAACCATAACTTTTTTTACGGAATCAATTCATGCATTACCTCTACTGTATTCATCATTTTTTGTTTACTTGAATTGTCATGCTCAACCCAATCAGGAACATCATACCTCGTAGAAGGACTGTATTGAAAAACATTGGTTCGAATATACCACCAGCAGCAAAGACCAAAAACGCAGCGAACACTGCATTTGAAAGTGCGTCATCGTATTTGAACAATACATAAAATATACCGGCATAAAACATTAAAAAGCCCAGAAACCCGATTGCACCTGTTGTTGAGAGAAATTCTAATGGATCGCTGAATGTCCTTTCCCATCCTGCATCTTCAGGTCTGTATTCCTTTGTCCATTTGCCATAGCAGTTAAATCCAGTGCCTGTGCAAGGATGATGTTTTAATATCTGTACTGTATTTTTAAGCATGTGTATTCTTGCCATGTTGGAACCGTATCTTACCCCGGACGCCTTTGTAGGATGAATGGTGCTGTAAAATAATTCAGAGAGTTCTGTGTGTGGAAACATCAAAACAAATGATAATCCAAGGACCGTTAAAACAATGGTAATGTAGAGTACAGCCCTTGCCTTTAACATGCCAAATGTAATGAAAGAAGACCATATCCCGACAGCGCCGCTTCTGGCATATGCGAAATATGTGGCTGCTATAGACAATATCGCTGATGCAATGCTCCACATAATATATCTTAGTTTTTTATTCAGGTATGCGAAAACAACTGCAAAGGTGAATAACATTGCATAGTATTGACCGAACCTTAGTGCAATCCTGTCCGATAGATTATGATTGGTATAATCGACTGTTTGGTACACATCAAATTTATACGGTAGTATCGTTTTACCTAAAAGGTGCTGCGCAATTAGATATAATGCAAAAACACCGGACATGATTAATAGGATGTTCAGTAGCCTTTTGAACGTTTTTGGATCGAGGTTGAGATTGAACATAATATACGGGAAAAACAGCCATCGTACAATTCCGAACTTCCGTATACTGAGCGACGGATCCAGTGAAAAAGGAATTGTTATACCTATTAGTATGAGGAAGATAACAAGGACAATGTTATATACCTTTGGCGGCATAAGGAGATGCCTGTTTACAGCAGACATTATTATAACAGCAAATAGGCCCATATCAAATCCAGCTTCAGATAGCGCAGGAGAAAAGGGCATCGATATCACAAACACATAAAGCCCGGCTAATCCTATAATATTTAAAATTCTATCGGTTTTTTCCATATATTAACGGGTGTATTTTTTTACTACATCGATAACCGTTTGTGCAACATATACGGCATCGTCATCGCTTAAATTAGCATAAAGAGGCAGGCTTACTGCAGTGGTGTAGATGTCATAGGTGTTTGGAAATGTATTATACGTGTACCTATATTTTTTAGCATAGTACGGGTGCATATGTAAGGGTATATAATGGACAGAGGCTTCAATTCCTTTTTGTTTCAATTCATGGATAAATTCATCCCGGGTGAGAAGCACGGAATCTTTTTTAATTCTTATGATATACAACTGCCATGTATGCGATATATCCGATACCTCAAACATAGGAAGTGATATTATGTCCTGAAAAGGCTGGAATAAACTGTTGTAGATTCCAGCTATATGTTTACGTTGTTCTATGTATTGCCCTATCTTTTTCATATAAACCGCATAGAGGGCACATTGTATACCGCTTATAATACAATCGTAACCAGGGGTTGTAATCTCATAATACCAGTTAATGTAATAACTATGTCCATTGTCGTTTTTTAATGACTTTATGCCGTGATCCCTGAGGCTTTTTATCGACGACTGGGTCTTTTCCATATCTGTTGCTGCAATGGCGCCATTTATAAATGGTTCATTACTTGAGAATACGGTTATATGGGGATAAGAGCCCGCGGTTTTATTTCTGTATTCATGGATGGGATTGTAAAACGTATAGTGTATCACATAAATACCATTTGATGCTGCAAGTTGCATTATAGGTTTTACATCTGAGGCAAAGCCTGCGGTATCAAAAACAATAATAGCCTTTGTTCTATTATCGACCGCTTTTATTACCGATTCTGTGGAAAGGGTAAGTGTACGCGGATCTATGTCAGCAAATACAGCCGAGGCTCCAGCATGCTCTACTGCCTCTCCGACATCGGGGCTTGCATAGGAAGGTATGATGACCTCATCCCCATACTGTATGCCGAGAGCGCTCAGTGAAAGCAGAGTTGCGTGCATAGCTGATTGAACGGCAATGGTGTAGGGAAATTTTGTAATTTCTGTAAAGCTTTGTTCACACCTTCGTATAAGGTTGAAGGTATTGTTATTCGTATCCTTGATTATGCCTGAAATACTCTGGATATCCTCGTCTGTTATATCTGATCGTGTAAAAGGTATGTATCTAAGAACCTCGTTATTCATGCAGTCATTGCAGGCTTTTCCCTGTTATACGGGTATACGCCTCGAGATATTTCTCCCGTGTTTTATTGACGATATCATCAGGCAATAACGGTGTCGGCGGTTTTTTATTCCAATTTATCGATTCAAGCCAGTCTCTCAAGAATTGTTTGTCAAAGCTTTTTTGAGGACCGCCGGGGTTATAATCTGCAATTGACCAGAATCTCGAAGAGTCTGGTGTCAGCATCTCGTCTATTATGATAAGTTCGCCTTTGTCTGTTAAACCGAATTCGAATTTCGTATCCGATATGATGATGCCCTTTGTATAGGCATATTCATATGCCTTTTTATAAATGGAGATGGTTTTATCAATGATAGCAGAGGCATATTTTTTGCCGACAATCTCTCCGAACCGTTTAAGATCGATATTTTCATCGTGGCCTGCTGCAGCCTTGGTTGACGGTGTAAAAATAGGTTCAGGCAGTTTATCCGATTCTACAAGACCCGGCTTAATGCTGATCCCGCATATCTTTCCTGTTTCTTTGTATTCTTTCCAGCCGGAGCCCGAAAGATATCCTCTGACAACGCACTCTGCTGCAAACGGCTTTGCCTTTTTTACAATCATGGATCTTTCCTTAAGCGTGTTCAAATATGATTTCAGCTCTGAGGGATACTCATTTACATTAGCGGTGATAACATGATTTTTTATAATATCTTTTGTATAATTGAACCAGAACAGAGAAAGCCCGTTCAGGATCCTTCCCTTATCCGGAATGCCGTTCGGCATAATGTAATCAAAGGCAGAGATCCGGTCCGTTGCTATGATGAGCAACTTATCTCCAAGATCATATATATCCCTGACCTTGCCTCTTCCCTTTAATGTTAAACCCTTTAGGTCTGTTTTTAATATCACTTCGCCTGTCATTTCTTTCTCCTCTACTTTGTTATTTACTGTAACGTTATATACTTTTAGTTCATAGGTCAAATGAAACAAAGGTTAGTGTGTTTTACTTCGTTTAGGGATCCTTATTACGAGCGGCGGGAAAACGATATCTCGATGGTATGCGAGTAGATTACTTCGCCTGTTTTATCGGATTTTACGGTGCGTTTACCTGCTCTGTGGTAGCTATTGCAAGTCTGTGCAATCCTGCAGAGCGTGCTGCCTCCATGACCTGGACAACACGTCCATGCAAAACATCCTTGTCAGCGGCTATTATAACCAAAGTATCCGGTGCTGTTTTTCCAACGGACTCGAGCGTTGCCTTTAATTCATTGATATCTACCTGTTTTTTGTCGTAGAAGATAGCACCCTTTGCATCTATGTATAACCTTATATCCCCCTTGGGTTTTATGATGACATCGCCTTTGCCGTGAGGTAGGTTTATCTTGATGCCCGGTGATGAAATAAATGATGTTGACAGCATGAAGAATATCAGCAGGTTTAAAAACACGTCAACCATGTTGATTACGTCTATGTGAAGTTCATGTTTTTTCTTTATATTGAAATCCATAATGCGTTATAAGTTATCACTCCCCTTTAACGGCATTATCGATAGGATTCTTCCCGCTGTACTTGAAAGTGCCACGGAGATCTTTGTTAATTTGCCGTCTATATATTTATAAGCTATGTATGATATGACAGCTGCGCTGAGTCCTGCAGCAGTTGCAGATAGTGCCTCTGATATGCCATTAGCGAGTAGAGATGGATTTCCAATACCTCCTGCTGCTATAACGTTGAAAGCCTTGATGATGCCGAATACGGTTCCAAGAAGACCGAGCAGCGGGGTTGTCGCAGCTACTGCAGACATACCCTCTTCAAATCTACTGAGTCTTATAATCTCCTCTTTGCCTGCTGATTCGATCAATTCTTTTATTGTATCAGGGTTTTTACCAATATTGTTTATTGCTACATATACAATCCTTGCAATGGAGCTGTTATCTTTTTTGCATAGCTCCAATGATTTCTCGAAATCCCTGTTTCTTAGTAGACCCTCTATTGCTATGATAAAATTTTCCGGCAGGATTTTTGATACCCTTAGAGACCACAGCTTCTCTATAAATATGCCTATCGAAAATATTGAAAATACTAATATCAGATAGACAAAAATGCCGCCCTTTGCAAGTAGTTCCACTATAACCTCCCTTAAAACTCTGTTTCACCTTTACCGAGTATACCGGTAATTATAAATTTTATTCCAGTCTTGTATTCGTTCCGTTGTTTTTTAAACCTTACCAGATAAACCGTGTCCCACGAACTAATCCATGGGAAAAATCCCTTTATTAAATCTCTCTGGGAGTTGATTTCGTTTACCGATTCAGGAGATTCAATTTGGTTGTCCGATTCAAGGTAGAGCTTCCATATAGAATCATTGCTGTCCAGCGATGATTCTATGTTTGGTGCCGTATAAACGATGAGATAAAACGCCTCCCATTCCTTGCTTTGTTCTTTTTGCTGCTCAAGCATTTTTTCCTTATCATTTTTTGAGAGAAGGTAAAGCTTTGCATATTCATCTACATAAGCCTTCCGTACTTGTTCATTGATATGTATGATGTCCATGGACAAAACAAGAGAAAAGTCCTTTTCTATTGAAATACGTTTCATGTTGTCATGTATGGCTTTTTTAAAATTATTAGATGCCGCATTGCGTGTTACAATACTGCATCCGGTAAGCAAGATGATAAAAATTATGTATGATGAGCTAAGCCTATTCACCAAGGTCTGCCTTTGTAAACAGTGAGAATAATCTATATCCTTTCGATTCAATGAGTTCCTTGCCGCCTTCGAGTCTGTCGACTATCGCTATTATGCCAAGCACTTTTAATCCAGCATCATGCGCCCTATCCACTGCTTTGATTGCCGAGCCGCCGGTTGTTACTACATCCTCCACTATGACAACCGGATCATTTTGCTTAAATCCTTTCAGCCCTTCTATCCATGCACCTGTGCCGTGACCCTTTGGTTCTTTCCTTACGATGAAACCTTTCAGACTTAATCCTTTTATATAGCCGACAACCATAACGGATGATATAATCGGATCAGCGCCGAGGGTAATACCTCCTATACCTTTTGCACTGCTGAATTCTTTTTTGATTATATCCGTGAACAGCTCACCGACGAGGTAAGCTCCCTCTGGATCCAGTGTTGTCTGTTTTCCGTCAATGTAATAGCTGCTCTTTTTTCCCGAGGTAAGTGTTACCTCTCTTTTTTCATAAGACAATGATTTTATAAGTTCCAGTAACCTCTGAGTTTTATCCGCCATTTAATCTCCCTTCATCAAATAGTATGAGCTGATGGTCCCTCTTCGCAAGTTCGAAAGGCTCGGGGTAATCCCCTGTAAAGCATGCATAACAAAAATTATCCGCGTCCTGACCGATGACAGCTCTCAAGCCCTCTATACTTAGGTATTTTAAGGAATCTGCGCCTATGTACTGTTCTATCTCTTTTACCGTATGGCTTGAGGATATAAGCTCGGTGCGGGTAGGTGTGTCAATGCCGTAGTAGCACGAGTAACCTATCGGCGGAGAACTTATGCGCATATGAACCTCTTTTGCACCAGCATCGCGTATCATTTTTACAAGCGTTTTACTGGTTGTACCCCTTACTATGGAGTCATCTATTACAACTACACGTTTCCCCGATATAATGCCTGATATCGGATTGAGTTTAACCTTGACATTGAAATTTCTTATAGCCTGATACGGTTGAATGAATGTTCTGCCTACGTAGTGATTACGAATCAATGCCATTTGGAATGGTATGGCGGTCTGTTGTGAAAACCCTATGGCAGCAGGAACGCCGGAATCCGGGATGGGTATAACCATATCGGCTTCTACAGGTGATTCGATACCGAGGATCCTTCCGAGAGCCGTCCTCGTGCCATAAACGCTTTTGCCGAATATGATGCTATCCGGCCGTGCAAAGTATATGTGTTCAAACACGCACTGAGACTGACGTGTAGCTCTGTTTGAGAACATGTAGCTGCGTATACTGTTTTCTCCTATAACAAGCATCTCTCCGGGCAATACATCCCTGATGTACCTTGCTCCTATAAGATCGAGTGCGCAGGTTTCCGACGCAAAAACCAGCGCGCCGCTGAGTTCGCCTATCACAAGGGGTCTGAAACCGTACGGATCCCGTGCAGCTATAAGCTCTTTTTCTGTAAGAAGAACGATAGAATATGCACCTTTTAGTTCGTTTAAGGCATAGGCAAGTCTATCATGGGTTGTTTGAGCACCCGATTTTGCTATAAGATGAACAATTACCTCAGTATCCATCGTCGATTGAAATATCGATCCCTCTGATTCAAGCCTCGAACGTATTGTTTCATAATTTACTATGTTACCGTTATGTGCAATGGCAAGACTGCCGTCTTTGTATTCAACTGCAAACGGTTGTGCATTCCTCAACTCGCTTGATCCGTACGTAGAGTATCTGACATGACCTATTGCATGCCTGCCGTGAAGCACCGAAAGTACGTGTTCATTGAAGACATCATTAACAAGGCCCATCTGCTTATAAGAGTAGAGCTTGGTACCGTCAGATATGGCTATGCCGGCACTTTCCTGTCCGCGGTGTTGAAGCGAGTATAAACCGAGATACGTAAGCCTCGCGGCATCCGGATTGTTCCATATACCGAATATCCCGCAATCCTCTTTTAATTCATCCATAAATTAAAATCCCCTAGTATAGGCGTTCTTTAGTTCCTCGACAGAGACAGATACCATGTTGTTTATGATCAAACTTTTACCGCGGACCACGCCTATTATAGTGCACGGTATATTGTAATTTCGTGCCATTTGCTTTATTTTGTCAATATGCTTATGCTCCGACGTTATTACGATTCTATGCTGAGACTCTGAAAACAATTCTATGTCCGGTCTATAACGCCATTTCATATTTAGTCTTGCACCTTTATCACCAGAAATTGAACACTGTGCTATGGTGATGGCAAGTCCGCCTTCGGAACAATCAGAAGCCGATTTGATTATGTGCATTTTGTTCATTGCGAGCAAAAGATTTATGATCCTCTTTTCGGTTTCGGGTGATACATTTGGAGTACTTCCTGCTATTTTCCCTGTTGTCGACTTAAGATATTCACTACCCCCGCACTCATCAAGAGTTTCTCCGAGCAGTATGATTGAATCCCCATTATCCTTGAAATCCGGCGTTATCCTATACCTTATATCGTCTATAAGACCAACCATACCTATTACCGGGGTCGGATAGATTGATTTGCTCTCCGTTTCGTTGTAAAAACTGACATTGCCGCTTACGACAGGGATATCCATTGTAAGACATGCAGATGTAATACCGTTAATGGATTCTATGAATTGCCACATAACGCCAGGATTCTCTGGGTTGCCGAAATTGAGGCAATCTGTAATTGCAAGCGGTCTTGCGCCAACGCAGGCTATATTACGTGCTGCCTCGCATACAGCGATTTCCGAACCGGTATAAGGAGCAAGGTATGTATATCTTGAATTCCCGTCTGTCGTTATTGCTATGCCCTTGTGTGTGCCTTTGATCCTTATCAGGGCAGCATCAGCACCTGGTTTTATAACAGTATCAGTACCAACACTATGGTCGTACTGTTCATAAACCCATGCTTTACTGCTTATCGTTGGAGATGAAAGCAGTTTTATCAATACCTCTTTATAATCTTTTGGTTCCGGTATCTGCTCCGAAACGTTTATCGTCGGGTTGTTTGTTATGTATTCTGGCATGCATGCATGCCTTTTGTAAACAGGTGCCTTATCGACAAGTATATCAAGCGGCAGCTTTGCCTTGATATTGTTGCCTGCCGTAACAACGATCTCGTTGGCTTCTATAAGCCTTCCGATCAGACTAACATCGAGATTCCATTTTCTGAATACTGCTTCTACAGCCCTCTCATGTCCCTTCTTAGCGATGATCAGCATCCTCTCCTGTGATTCTGAGAGCATAATCTCGTAAGGCTGCATGCCTTCTTCTCTCTGGGGAACTCTGTCAAGATCGATCTCAATACCGAGCCCTCCCTTTGCAGCCATTTCTACCGAGGACGAGGTGAGTCCTGCAGCACCCATATCCTGAATTGCAACAATATGATTGCCTTTCATTAACTCGAGGCATGCCTCCATCAAAAGCTTTTCCATGAAAGGATCTCCGACCTGTACAGTCGGTTTCAACACCGCGGTCTCATCGGTAAAGCTTGCGGAGGCCATTGTGGCTCCGTGTATCCCATCCCTGCCTGTTTTTGAACCGACATAGAATACAGGATTGTCGACGCCGGACGCCTTTGCAAGGAAAATCTTGTCGTCCGGAACCACGCCTACCGCCATGGCATTGACAAGAATGTTGTCTTTGTATGCGGCATCGAAATATATCTCTCCGCCAACGGTCGGTATGCCCATACAGTTGCCGTAGCCTGCTATGCCTGCAATGACACCGTCAACAAGATATCTCATCTTTTCGTCAGATGGTTCCCCGAATCTTAAAGAATCAAGAATGGCCACAGGCCTTGCTCCCATAGTAAAGATATCCCTTAGGATACCACCGACTCCGGTTGCAGCACCATTGTATGGTTCTATAAATGAAGGATGATTATGGCTTTCCATCTTGAATACAACGGCAAGCCCATCTCCTATGGATACTACCCCAGCGTTTTCTCCCGGACCGATAATAACATTCTTACCGAAGGAAGGCATGCGCTTCAGGTATGGCCTCGAACTCTTATAGCTGCAGTGTTCACTCCACATTGCAGAAAAGATCCATAACTCCGTAATGTTGGGTTCCCTGCCTATATACTCGACGATCTTTTCATATTCATCCCTTGTTAGATTCAGCTCTTTCAGTATCTTGTCTAAGTTTTCCATATTATGCCAGTGCCTTTTTTATCGAAAGGAAGATTCCCTTGCTATCATCACTACCGAGTATGCCTTCGGACGCCCTTTCAGGATGAGGCATCATAGCAAGTATATTGACTGCATTATTGCATATACCAGCGATATTGTTTATAGAACCATTTGGATTGGATTGCTCTGTCGTATTGCCCATTTTATCAACGTACCTGAATACAACTTGTTTGTTTTCTTCAAGAGACTGGATTGTTTGTTCTGGTCCGTAGTAATTGCCCTCGGCATGTGCAATTGGGATTTTTATAATATCGCCCTTTTTATAGATTAACGTGAAGGGCGTATCGTTCCGCTCAACTCTGATGTATACATCCCTGCATATAAACTTCAGTGTATTGTTTTTTTGCATGGCACCAGGAAGCATCATTGCTTCAAGCAGTATCTGAAAACCATTACATATTCCGAGGACTAATCCTTTATTATCTGTATAATCTTTTAGTGCTTCCATGACAGGGGAGAAACGTGCAAGGGCACCAGCTCTCAGATAATCTCCATAAGAAAACCCACCTGGTATTACGATCAATTGATAATTCTTCAGTGCCTTTCTTTCATACCAGACGTAATCGACCTCAAATCCCATGATTTGTTTTAGTGTGTAATAGGTATCCCTGTCGCAGTTCGTTCCCGGGAACACTATGATACCTGCTTTTTGCCTGGACATAATTATTCCTCTACGATCTCGAATGTGAAATCTTCGATTACTTTATTTACCAGCAGTGTTTCACACATCTTCTGTACGTCGGATTGTGCTGCGATTTTATCTTTGACATCAAGCTTAATCTCGACATATTTACCGATCCTGACATCCTGTATACTGTTAAACCCAAGCCTGCCAAGTGCACCTAATACAGCCTTACCCTGGGGATCAAGTATGCCTTTCTTTGGTTTTATAAATATTTTTGCAAGCATGTTAAGCTCCTATTTTTTATTAGGCCTTTTTCCTCAATTCACTTATGTAAAGCCAGATAATAACCAATATCAATACACCAATTGAATAAAACAATAATATCTGTATGACTGTCAATAAAAGTGTATTCGCAACAGGTATAAATGTAAACCTAACTATCATTCTTACGGCATAATAAAGTAACATAAGGTCTGCCACGATAAAGCCTACATAGGGAAGTAAAGAAGGTTTATCATAGAAAAACATCTTATGGACCTTGCGGTAAATGGTATACAATGTCCACAACAGTATTGTCCATACTATCCACGACATATAATCTACAAAGGGTAAGGTGGAAAAATAATAATAGAAATCAAAAAACGGAGCGAATATAAATCTTGCTGTGCCCCAGTACTGATGGGGATAGTCATATATGATAGGTATTATACTCTTGTTCTGTTTGCTTCGTAACATCGAGATGATTATATGCTGTAACTGCGGCAGGTTATATTCTGCGTAACCCGGTATGTAAAATGCAGTCCATGTGTAGGCATAATTGCCCCAGCCGTGCCAGTCGCTCGAGGCAAGCAATGGAATGTGGTACTTTTGGGAGAATTTATATGTCATGGTTCTTACCCCGGAGATGAGGTACTGTTTGTGTCCTGCATTCGCTATTTCAAAAGCATCTACGCCGTCATGTACATAATGATTAAAATCGATTTTACCATCCAGCCACCATAAAGCAAGGACCAACGCACCGCCCTGTTTGTGCACGGCATCGGCAAGATCCTTTACCGTGGAGGGACATTTTGGACACCAGCCTGCGACAGAACTCGTTATACCGAGTGCCAAAAAATAATGGGGATCGTCTTTTACCCTTATCTCTTCGCCGATCATGGATTTATACGGGGTTGTCATGGAAAGATCCTGTTCTGCTATACCGCCTTTTATATTGTAGTGTTCCGTTACAAACCATGCATCAAATCCCTGTTTTGCGTGCCAGTTTAAATTCTGAATGGGGCTTACTAAACCATCGTGGGAGTAAAATGTATGAGAATGCGGGTCAACAATACAATAATTCCTGTCAGGTGCTATCCTGAGTAAAGGGAACGGCGTAAAGAGTATGTAGCCGATAAATAAGGAGAATGCAAATATGTATCCGATTACGTATACAAATAATTTCGAGTATCGTCTTTTTATGAAGACAAAAGCTAAAACAAAAAATAAACCCCATACAAACAATGCAATGCTTTCCTGCTTAAGGTAGTGATCGGTACTCAGATAAATGGGGATCCCTATAAAAGGTGAAAATACATGGTTCATTTTAGGGATCACCAGTGTGAAATTGTTCAGAGGCATATAGGTAGCTGCGTTGAGCAGCCCGTAAGTGCCGACAGGCAGTATTTCCAGCACGGTAATTGTAACAATAAAGAGAACGAGAAAGGGATGTGCCCTGATAAATTTTTTAAAAGATAGTTCCATTTTTCCAGCCTCTATTTCGTAATTCCTCCGTCCCTTTTAGGAAAGGGTCTGAAGGATACTGCCAAACGGTGAGTCTGATATATTTTCTTGCCGTGATAGCAATAATGCATATATTTTCATAGAAAGGTAATATTATATAAAATATGAAACTGCAAGAAGTTCTTTGTAACATATTATAAAAATTGATTGTTTTGATATGTTATTTTAAACATAAAAAATCCTATTGACATGTATAAAAGTAACTATATATAGTTACTTACAGTTATAGTTATACTATATATAGGAGGGTGTATGAATAGAAATACAGATATAAATATAAGACATTTAATTCCGCCGTTCCCATTAAACCTGACTGAAAATTCAAAAAAGGTACTTGAAAAAAGGTATCTTAAAAGGAATGAATCCGGTATTCCTGTTGAAACTGCTGAGGAGATGTTCTTGCGCGTTGCTTATACTATCGCGAAGGTTGATGCCAATTATGATCCGTCTGCCGACATAGAACAACTGACCTACAGATTTTATGAAATGATGGCGAATCTTGAATTCCTGCCGAATTCTCCTACGCTTATGAATGCAGGCAGGGAGCTCGGTCAACTGTCAGCATGTTTTGTTTTGCCTGTTGAAGATTCCATGGAAAGTATCTTCGAGACCATTAAAAATACAGCACTAATACATAAGAGCGGTGGAGGTACGGGCTTTTCCTTTTCAAGGATACGTCCAAAAAATGATGTTGTACTTTCCACAAAGGGCATATCAAGCGGTCCAATATCATTCATGACGGTGTTCGATGCCGCAACCGAGACTATAAAGCAGGGAGGAACAAGGCGAGGTGCTAATATGGGAATACTGAGGGTGGATCATCCGGATATCCTTGAATTTATACAGTCAAAAGAAAAAACAGACAAGCTGAACAACTTTAATATATCCGTAGCACTTACAGAAAATTTCATGAAGGCTGTTGAGGAAGACAGAGATTATGAACTTATGAATCCAAGGACAAAACAGCAGGGCGGCAGGTTAAACGCGAGAGAGGTATTCAACAGTATAATACATCATGCATGGCTTACAGGCGAACCTGGTATTATATTCCTCGATCGTATCAACAGGGCGAATCCTACGCCAAATATAGGTGAGATCGAAAGTACCAATCCGTGCGGGGAGCAGCCTCTTTTACCTTATGAATCATGTAACCTCGGGTCAATAAATCTATCCTTAATGGTAAAGGATGGAAAAATAGATTTTGACAGGCTTAATCGGATCTCAAGGTATGCCGTACATTTTTTAGATAATGTAATAGATGCCAACAAATTTCCGCTTCCTAAGATTGAGGAGATGACGAAAGCGAACAGAAAGATAGGGCTCGGGATAATGGGGTTTGCAGATATGCTTATCATGCTGGAAGTTCCGTACGATTCTGATGAAGCAATAGATATTGCAAGCAAGGTGATGAAAACAATACAGGATCAGGGTAGAGAGGAGTCCTATGAGCTTGCAGAGAAAAGGGGTGCATTCCCTAACTTCAAAGGCAGCTCTTATGACGTTCCTGGTGCAAGGTCTTTACGCAATGCAACAATTACAACAATAGCCCCAACAGGCACGTTAAGCATAATTGCTGGTGTATCGAGCGGCATAGAACCTGTTTTTGCACTTGCATATACAAGGAATGTCCTGGAAAACACGAAACTGCCGGAGATACACCCATTGTTCTTTGACAAAGCTAAAAAAGAACATTTTTATTCGGATGCACTTGTAAAGAAGATAGCAGAGAGGGGAAGTGCACGAGGGATAGAGGAAGTACCTATTAAATGGCAGAGGGTATTCGGAGTTGCCCATGATATTACGCCTATATGGCATATAAAGATGCAGGCGGCTTTTCAGGATTACGTGGATAATGCAGTGAGTAAAACAGTTAACTTTCATAATAATGCAACCGAGCATGAAGTCGAAGAGGTTTACTGGCTTGCTTATAAACTTGGATGCAAGGGAGTGACTGTGTACAGGGACGGCAGCAGGGAGGGACAGGTCCTAACTGTTATGGGCAGTCAACAAAAAGTAAAAGATGACACCGGCATACAAAAGGAATCCCCATCACCAAAGCCAAGGCCCGAGGTGATATCAGGTACAACAAGGAGAATGACAACAGGATGCGGAAACCTTTATGTTACTATTAATGAGGATGAAGAAGGCCCATTCGAGGTTTTTGCAGCCATGGGAAAGGCAGGAGGATGCAGTTCATCCCAGACAGAGGCCATTTCAAGACTGATATCTCTTTCCTTGAGGTCCGGGGTTGACAGGGAGACTATCATAAAGCAATTAAAAGGCGTACGGTGCCCGGCACCTGCGCGTGAGAGAGGCGGCGGCGTTATTCTCTCGTGTGCGGATGCTATTGCAAAGGCAATCGAGAGACATTTTGAAGAAAGACAGGGCAGACCAACCGATAATAAATTGACATTCTCTATTGATGCATCAAATATTACCGGTGTTAATGCCAAACACAACATAAAGGAAACACCGTATGTACTGGAAGGTGATATGCTTTATCCATCATGTCCTGAATGCGGGAGTGTTATGATGCCGTCAGAGGGCTGCTATACATGTCCGAGCTGTGGATATTCAAAGTGCCTGTAACCACAGAAAATTTCGATTAACCCAAAAAATGCATTTGCAAAATAAGGGAATTTTTGTAATGAGCGACAATCATGTGTCAAATAAAGGTATTCTTCGAAAATACGATGAGGAAAAAACACAGGGTAATAGCATATAAGCATACAAAGGACTAAGGCCTCGTTTCTATAAGAAAACT
>JABEBX010022035.1_pt1 | contig 30626 bp, 28 predicted proteins | sample 7245971 | NCBI WGS metagenome assembly JABEBX01 (sample SAMN14506365, study PRJNA622280) | hot springs metagenome | biome: hot spring [ENVO:00000051]|acidic hot spring [ENVO:00002120]; feature: spring [ENVO:00000027]|sediment [ENVO:00002007]; material: sediment environment [ENVO:01001048]... | reverse complement strand
AGGACTAAGACCTCGTTTCTATAAGAAAACTTAACGATATCAGATGGATCGTAGGATTGAGCGAATGAAAAAATTCCCTTATTGCATTTTTTGGGTTAAGCGTTCTATTGTCTGCAAGGTTATATCAATCTTTGCATCGAGCCTTAATAATTTTTCAGCTCAAACACATAAATATATTCCTGCGGCAAACCGAGAAGTAATTTGAAGTCTGGTCCCAATGATAGTGTTTTTGATACATCGGGGAAAAGAGGTTCATAAGCATTTGCCCATTGAGCATCAAAAACTACAAATCTAATATTAAATCTTCGCATCTCCTGTTCAAGGGAAAATATGTTGGTAAACCAGATCTTTGGGATCAGCTCTCTAAACTTTAAATCAAGCGGGTATATGCCCCCTGTTGGTCCAATATAGGGGAGATAAAAGCCTATTGTGTTGAGCAGCCTTTTCGATGAAAGTTGCTTTAATCTATATATGTTTAGCTCATGAAATAATTGCTTATTCTGTAAAATGAACTGGTGTGGAATTACCAAATTTTCGAAAGAAACCGGATTATGTATAGCATCAAAAAATGCCACATTCATAGACGTAGAAAGGCATTGTGTAGGTGATGTCATACCTTGATCCACCAGCACCTTGTTGATACTGTAATTATCAGTCCTTAATGAGTTCAAATGCTCTATCAGTGCAATACTATGATTTAGTGGTATCACGATAAGAATAAAAATGCTAAAAAGTAGCACAGCCAACTTAAGTGATCTGTTCTTTAAATTGTCCATAAGCCATCCAACACCTGGCACAATCACTACATACATCAATACAACAGGGAAATAAGTTCCTTTTTCTGTGTAATAGGCAAACGAAACAAGACTTAAAAAGCCTAAAACAATTATAAAGATAGATGCTAATTCTTTTCTTTTATCCTTGTTGCTTATAAAAAGCAAAACAGTGGCTATTATAAAATACAAGAAACCTGTTTTTGCCGCATATACATAGAATACTTTTGACCATGCTGAAATAAACCGAAATGGATGGTGTAGAAAAACGACAATCATTGACTGCCTAATTTGTTTAAGAAATACAGGGTTAAATATATCCAGCCCTTCTTTCGCAAGCAACACCGTACCTGTCTGACTGCTATAACTATAAAGTGGGTTCGTATGTGCAAAGGTATTTAACAAAAGTTGTGGTAAGGCTCCGAGAAAAGTGCCAATCATGAGATAGAAGATAGCTTTTATGTAGTGCTTATTATTATTTCCATATTCTATTATGAAAAGAACTAAAATAAGTAATCCTGCCACTGCAATACCTTGTTGCCTTATGAGTGACGCAGTGCCAGCAAGTAATCCAGCATAGAACCATTGTTTAATATCGTTTGGTGACTTTATAATAAGGTAAACAGCGAAGAGCATGAGAACTGCCAAGAGCATATCAGGATCCTCACCCATTGCACCGAACAACACAAGCTCATTTATGCCAAGAAGACATGAAGTAATGAATGCATATTTTTGATTCTTAAATACGAGTAATGATAATTGATAAGCAATATATATAAGTAATCCACCTGAAAAGGCATTTATGAGTTTTACAGTGAAAAGATAATTTCGTGTAAATAAGCTAATAATGTTCATTAATAAAGGATAGCCAAATGGATAATAAGGACTTGTAAATGCATATTTGTTAAATGTGAATTGAAGTAATGCAAGCCCTTCTGTTGCAAAAAAGTCATTGCTGTTTATGAACCAATCATATCTCATAACAAGAGCAATGACACAGAAAAAGTATATTACCGCAATTATGATGATGTATAAATTGTGTTGCTTTGTTTTCATTATTTTGTTTTTGGCTTTACAAGCATATATTTGAGTACCCTTAACCCAAGCCCCGGGGTATCCTTGAAGGACGGCTTTGCAAAAAGTATTCTAATAACCCTTATTGGATTTAGATAAAATCTTATATAGGCATACCTGTAGAGCTTAAAAAATTTCTTATCTGGGATTGAACTCAAATTATAAGGCATCGTGTAATAATCTGCTTCAATAGGTCTATCAAACTCAGCATTGTATGGAATCTGCTCAAAAAGTTCTGTCCCTTTATATGGTATTACGATAAGAAAAAGTGCAAGGTGCAGTTTAGAACGAACAGCAAAATCTATTGTAGCCTTTATTTCTTGTTCTGTTTCGGTGGGGAATCCAAGCATAAAAAAACCACGCACAAACATTCCATCATGAACAGCTTTATCTATGATTTTTTTCACCTTTTCAAGATTGAGTGTTTTTTTAACCAGCCTTTGTAATCTCGGTGATGCTGTTTCCACAGCAATGGATAGTTCTGCAGTCCCTGACTGCTTCATAAGATCAACAGTTTCTTCGTCGAGTAAATCTGTCCTTACACCATTAGGAAACGATAGTTTTATATCCCAATCCTTATTTATTATTGCTTTTAGGAGAGACTTAAATCTTTCTTTATCAAAGTTTGCTATATCATCTATGACCTCAAAGTGTTTTATGGCATAAGCCTTTATAAGCATTTCCATTTCGTTTATAACATTTTTTACTGATCTTGCTCTAAATTTCTTACCGAACATATTATGACAATATATACAATGAAAGGGACATCCCCTTGATGTAAGTATTACAGTATATTTTCCTACCCGTACGGTACTTTCTCCTTTAAACTTTTTATACGCATCTATATTGATTAGGTCGTATGCAGGGAATGGGAGTGTATCAAGGTTGTTTATATAGTCCCTTTGCTGGGTTGATTGTATCTTATTTCCATATTTAAACATGATTCCACGAACAGATAATAAAGCTTTTGAATCTTTATCAAGACTATTAAGTATTTCTAAAAATGTTTCTTCTCCTTCTCCTAAAACGCCTATATCAACATTTTTATCTTCCATAGCATACTCTTGGAAAGAGGTTACATATGGACCACCTATTATTACCCAAACTTGCGGATTGTGTGACTTAATCATGTTCGCAATTTTATGAAGATTATTTGCTTCATTTGTAATTGCACTTATACCCACAATAGAAGGATTGAATTGATCCAGAATTTTGGTAAGTTCATTGTAACTTGCAAACAACATGTCTTGGATCATGACTTCATCATGCCTCTTTTCTCTGATATAGGATGCAAGATACATTATGCCCAATGGCGGTGTCGCCCCACTCTGGATATAGCTAAAGTTTCTGCTTTTTATCAACAGTATACGTGCCATATTGAGAATTATAATATTGAAGTTAGAAAATGTTCAAGCAATAAATATGAATTTATTTTGCTTTTATAAAATGAAGGAACCCGCTTATAAACGTGGAATTCTTTAAAGTTTAGCTCTTTGAAAAAGAAATAACCTCTCTACTTTTTGCCCTCTTGTGTTAACTATTCGAGTTATGCTATTTTGTGTAACACATGATCTGTATGAACACACAAAACATAAAAATATTGCCATGAAAGTATTATTGGTTAAGCCAAAGCTCAGGCTTGATAATATACTACCTGTTCTCGGGTTGGGTTATCTTGCGAACTCGATAAAAGATAAACATGAAGTGAAGATCCTTGATTGTATGAAAGAGGATTGCTCGCTTGATGATTATGGTCGTTACCTTAAAGACTACCAACCCCATGTAGTTGGTATTCAGTGCTTTACCTACGATATCTATATTGTAGCTGATTATCTTAAGACAACAAAACAAATTTTGCCCCATGCTGTCACAATTATTGGAGGCCCTCATCCTACTGCAATGCCTGAAGAGAGTATGAAATTTTTTGCTAAACCCCTTGATTATGCATTCAGAGCAGAGGCAGAAGAAGGACTGCCACAGCTACTCGAACTTATTGAATCAAACAGTGTAACAAGCAGAAGCCTATCAGAGGTCAAAAATCTGATTTGGAAAGATGATGATAAAGTTGTATATAATCCCATTACATATATTGCTGATGTAGGCAAACTTGGTATGCCTGCATGGGAGCTTATGCCTCCTGACACATATCCAAAATCTCCATTTTCGGCATTTTATAAAAGATTCCCTGTTGCACCTATAATAACATCTCGTGGTTGCCCATATAAATGCACGTACTGTCAGGCTGGCATTATGTCTGGCACACGTATGAGGTACAGACCTGTTTCTCTTGTAATTGAAGAGATAAGGTATTTAATAGACAGGTATGGGGTAAAAGAATTCCAAATTATAGATGATAATTTCACACTCAATCGCAAGTATGTGATGGACTTCTGCAATGCTATTATAAGCAATCATATAGACATAACATGGACATGTCCTAATGGGATTAGGCTTGATACCCTGAATGATGAAATGGTGGAGGCTATGAAATCAAGCGGCTGCTATGTTATATCTGCAGGCATAGAATCAGGTTCTGACAGGATATTGAATTATGTTAAAAAACGTGAAACAACAAAAGTTATGATGGAGAAAGTCAGGATGATTCAAAGGCATGGCATAGAGGTCATCGGATTTTTTATATTAGGTTTTCCAACAGAAACTTTAGAAGAAATGAAACAAACCATAAGATTTTCAAAGGCATTAGGTTTGATACGAGCAAATTTTTTGCTGTTCCATCCTATTCCTGGCACTGAGATATATACCATGCTTAATCACACTGGTGAGCTTATGAATATAAATTATGATGCTAACTCCTTTGCAGAGGTTGCATATACCCCTCAAGGGATAACCAGAAATCAATTAAAGAACATTCAGAGGAAGGCTTTTTTAAGTTTTTATCTCAGGCAAAGACAGCTTATAAGTCTTCTCTCCAACATCAGATCGTATCATCATCTTCGTTATATTTTAAAAAGGGTTTATCGCTGGCTCATAAAATGGAAATGAAGGCACTCCTTTTAAATCCACCGGGTGACAAGAAGTATCTGAGAGATTATTTTTGCAGTACAATATCCAAAACAGGATATTACTGGCATCCAATCGATCTTTTGATCCAGAGTGGCTTACTGTCAAAGCGATATGATGTCAAAGTGATCGATGCAATAGCGAGCGATATGATGGAAAGACAGGCCATACATATTATATCCGAGTACAAACCGGATGTTATACTTTCTATGACAAGTGTACTTTCTTATAAGCAGGATATGGCTTTTTTATCTGAAATAAAGAGCGTGTTACCCGATGTAAGTATATTCGCGGTGGGTGAACCATTCCTTGAGCAACCTCGTATGCTTTTAAGAGAGCATCCCTTTCTTGATGGTGCATTATTGAGTTTCATTCATGATGATATAACAGCATATATGGATGAAAGATTTGAAGAGATAAAGATGATGGCTTTTAGAAAGGATAAAGAGATCCTTTTGCAGTATAATGCAGGAGAACACGGCAGATTTTCGATACCTTTGCCAAGACATGAACTTTTTCCATTGAAGCGTTACTGGATGCCTTTTATAATGCATCACCCCTTTGCAAGCGTACTGACAAGTTATGGATGCCCATACACATGCAGCTACTGCAACAGTGGTGCGGACACAATAGGGTTTCTCAATAGAGATATAGATGAAGTTATGGATGAGCTGAGATATGTAAAAAGGCTTGAAATGAGGCATGTGTTCATAAAGGATATGACATTTGGGATACCAAGAAGGCATGCCATGCTGCTGTGCGAGGCCATGATAAAAGAAAGGCTTGATATAACATGGCACTGCTACAGTAGAACTGATGTAGTTGATGGTGAGATGCTGAAACTTATGAAAAATGCGGGATGCAATTTGATACAGTTTGGTGTTGAAACATCGAATGAAGCTACATTAAAGAAATACAATAAAGCTATACCCCCGGATAAAACGGTTCAGTCATTTGAGCTTGCGCATAAATACGGTATAATGACCGGTGCACATTTTATCTTTGGTTTACCTGAAGACAGCCCTGACGATATGAAAAAAACCGTTGAACTCTCAAAACATCTCAAACCTGCTTATGTATCTTTTAACATAGCAACGCCGAGGTACGGGACTCCACTCAGAAACGAACTCATGTCTGGCAAAGATCAGGATTATCCTATTGATGGCGGCATTAAAAAGTTTGTAAAAAAATCAAATATGAATTTTTACATGAGGCCATTTTATTTAACCCATCTGTTGAGCCAAATGAAAAACATAACTCAGTTGGAATCTATTTTGAGAGAAGGCATCGGGATGATAAGATATTTACTCGAGGATTGAACAGTATGGCATACTTGGTACACAGCCTCCCATGAAGTCCTGCGAGGGATGTGAGTTAGTATATTGGAGTAAGAGATTGGTTCTGAATATGTGGATTATAGGTCTCGCTTCCGTATATGATGAAGATCTGCTATAGATTTTAGATCAATAAAGGAGACACGATGGACAGAAAAATATTTAAAGAGGAACATGAAATTTTTCGGCAGGGGTTCAGAAAATTTCTCGAACGCAATGTTATTCCACACCAGGTGGAATGGAAAAAGAATGGTATCGTGTCGAGAGAGGTATGGAAACAGGCTGGGAAAGATGGATATCTCTGTCCATGGGTAGAGGAAAAATACGGAGGAGCAGGTGCTGATTTTATATATTCGGTTGTGATCATGGAAGAAATTTCCAGAATCATGGAATCTGGTTTCGCGATCAATTTACACAGCGACGTCGTGGTCCCATATATCGCAGCATTTGGCAGTGAGGAACAGAAACAGAAATGGCTTCCAGGCTGCGTAAGCGGAGACATTATAACTGCGGTAGCTATGACCGAACCCGGTACCGGCAGCGATCTTCAGGCAATAAAAACAACTGCAGTAAAGGAAGGAGACAATTATGTAATCAATGGTCAAAAGACATTTATATCAAACGGCCAGTTGTGCGACCTTGTTGTTGTTGCATGCAAGACAAATCCGAAGGCCGACCCTCCTTACACAGGTATGAGTCTCATCGTTGTCGAGGATAAGACCCAGGGATTCGATAAAGGTAAAAAACTCGAAAAGATCGGCATGAAGGCACAGGATACATCAGAATTGTATTTCTCGGATTGTAAGGTGCCGGTAAAAAATCTTCTTGGTGCTGAAGGAGAGGGATTTTTACAGCTCATGCAGAAGCTGCAGCAGGAAAGGCTTGTCAGTGCTATTATGGCTCAGGCAGGTGCAGAGAGAGCACTCGAAGAAGCAATAGAATATACAAAGACAAGGACTGCATTCGGCAAGCCTATATCAAAATTCCAGAACACAAGGTTTAAGCTTGTTGATATCGCCACGGAGATTGAACTCGGAAGGGCATTTATTGACAGGTTGATTCAGGAGCATGTATCTGGAGCGAATATAATAAAAGAGACATGCATGGCTAAATGGTGGGTAACAGAAATGTTGAAAAGAACTGTTGATCAAGTTCTTCAATTCTTTGGAGGATACGGCTATATGCTTGAATATCCTATTGCCCAGGCATATCTTGATGCAAGAGTGCAAACGATCTTTGCCGGAACAACTGAGATTATGAAAGAAATCATCGGAAAGCAAATGGGATTGTAAATATGGATATGAAAACATTATTGGTTGTAGCCGGAACCGTACTGACATTTAATCTTCCCTTCGGTTATTGGCGGTCAAATGTAAAAAGATTTTCGAAACAATGGTTTTTAGCCGTCCATATTCCTGTTCCTTTTGTAATAGCACTTAGGATCCTTTCGGGCATGGGTTGGAGACTGATAACATTTCCAGTTATGGTTGGTGCTTTTTTTACGGGGCAGTTATTGGGAGGGGTAATCCAGTATTTATACAACAAAAACAAAAACTCATTGAAACAAAAAAGTAATAGTGTATAACACTACCTATATACACTATTAAATATTATTTATATGAAAGGACTCTTATGAAGGCTATTGTAACCGGTGTTGCAGGTTTTATAGGATCAAATCTGGCGAAAAGGCTGCTTGAGGACGGCTATTCAGTGTTAGGAATAGATTCATTTGAGGATTATTATCCAAGATGGATAAAAGAAAAGAATCTTGCCACCCTGAAGCAGTATCCCCAATTCAAATTTGTAGAGGATTCTCTTTTAGAGCTCGATCTGAAATACATGGTCAAGGATATGGATTATGTATTTCATCAGGCAGCGCAGGCAGGCGTAAGAGGAAGTTTCGGTCAATTTTTCAGTATCTATGTCAGAAACAATATTTTGGCAACACAGAGACTGCTTGAGGCGTCGAAGGACAGCAGGATAAAAAAATTTGTATTTGCCTCAAGCTCATCGGTTTACGGCAATATACCTGCTTTACCTGCAAAAGAAGACAGCGTGCTTATGCCGTTTTCTCCATACGGAGTAACGAAAATGGCATCTGAACAGCTTGTGAAGGTCTACAATGATAACTTCGGTGTGCCATCGGTTAGCCTCAGATATTTTACGGTTTATGGGAATGGACAGCGACCCGACATGGCTTTTCATAAATTTATTAAGGCAATACTCGAAGGCAAAACCATTATAGTATACGGGGACGGCAAGCAAACCAGAGACTTTACCTGTGTTCCCGACATTGTTCAGGCAAACCTGCTTGCTCTTAATGCGCCTGCAGGTAGGGTATTTAATGTAGGAGGAGGCTCTCGCATAGGATTGATTCAGGTCATAGATATGATCGGTAGCTTGATGAAGGTAAAACTAAAGATAGATTTTCAGTCTTCACAAAAGGGTGATGTGAAGGATACATGGGCTGATCTTACGCGTGCTAAAGAAGAGCTTGGTTATGTGCCGCGTGTAAGCCTTGAGCAGGGTCTTCTTCAAGAGATTGAATACATAAAGCAATTGTACAGCAACAAGTAATGGGTAAGAAAATATGGTTTCAAGATAAATATATTATTTTTTCATGTGTCCAACCCACGACTCCATTGTTCTGCTGACACCGGCTTTAAAGAGTATCCAATCTCCCAAGGTGGTGGGAAGGATATAAAGTAAGGGAGGGATAAATCTGAGCCACCATGGTATATAAACATAAAGTCTATCATGTACCATTGCATTGAAAATTTTGTTTACAACATCTTCGGGTTTTAAAAGTACGGACGACCTTACCCCTGTTACCATACCTGTATCCACAAAATGAGGGTATGCCAGTGTTATCTTTATATTGCTGAATGCATATTTTTTCATTTCGAGTCTTAGGGATTCCGAGAAACCGGCTATAGCATGTTTGCTTGTAGCATATGCGGCAAGATCTGGAACTCCGGTCAGGCTGGATGCCGAGGCCATGGTTATGATATGACCGCTTTTGCGGTACATAAGATCAGGCAGAAATGCCTTTGTTATAAGCATAGAGCCTTTCACATTTACATCTATCGTTCTCGCAATTAATTCGTCGGGGCATTTGAAAAAAGGATAACCATAAAGAACACCGGCATTGTTAACTATAATATCAATCAACCCTGCATCCTTATGCACCATCTCAACAAGGCTGTGTATCTGTTCATTATTAGATATATCGCAGATATAGGTATGAGTAGCTACATGAAGTTCTGATGCTGTCTTTTCCAGTGCCTGTTTGTTAATATCAACGAGAACAAGATTGCAGGATGCATGTGCAAATTTCATGGCGAACAGTCTTCCCATACCCATGCCCGCACCTGTGATAAGAACTGTTTTCCCTGTTATATTTTTCATATTGATATCAGTGTCATCACAATGGTTTATGGAAGTCAACCGGCATCATAAAAAAGTGATGTATAAATAGTTTGACAGAAATATATTCATTGATTATAGAATCATATTTGTATATTGGGTTTAGTATTTATTGGGGTATAAAAGCTTTGTAAAAAGTAATATAAGGGAGGAGGTATGTATGTCGGTATTTAGAGATACAAATCACATGTATGATGTGCTTGGTGCATTGTGGAGTGTTCTTTTCAATGAAGAAGAAAATGAGAATTTTGTTAATTTTCTTAACGGTGCAGGGTTGAATCAGGATGAGGTCAAGAAATATCAGGATATTCGCCGCGAGGCTGTAAAAAAATTCAATAATTCAGGTATTACTATTAAATTTACCTTGTCGGAACCAGAGGGGGCAATATGGGTTATCCACGGAGAGGATAAGCCAAAGGTTGTACTCGGCAATTACGATGGAAAGCCGGATGTTGAAATGATACTGTCAAGCGATAACGCCCATAAGTTCTGGCTTAAACAATTGAGCATACCTGTTGCACTTGCGACAAGAAAGATCAAAACAAAAGGCTCTGTGACAAAGGTACTTGGATTAATACCGCTTGTTAATCCAATATTTGATCTTTATCCAAAGTACTGCAAGTCAAAAGGAATACAGATATAGAAAGTTCATTCTTATTTTTGAACCGAGAAAGAGCTCAAAAAGGAGGAAAGATATGCCGTATAAAGAGTTAAATCTTAATTTGACGGATGATGAGATAGCGATAAAAAACAGTGTACATGAGTTTGCACGCGAGGTGCTTAGACCCGCAAGTATAAAGCTTGATAAGCTATCACCAGAGGATGTCATAAAAAAAGATTCGATATTTTGGGATACGCTAAAACAGGCTTATGATATGGGACTGCATACATTCCTGCTACCGGAATCTTATGGTGGGCTCGGATTGTCACCGCTCGGTGTACACATCGTCGAAGAAGAACTTGGATGGGGCAGTATAGACTTTGCAATCGCTCTTGGAGTCGCTACATTTCCGGCATTTCTCTCCATGCTTGCTCCGACCGATTATCTTCTTGATAATTTTGTATATCCTTACACAAAGGATAAAGAGGCGAAATTTGTCGGATGCTGGGCGATTACCCAGCCAAATCATGGTTCAGATACGCTTGCAGTGGGTACTGATCAGTTCAAGGATCCCGATATAAAAGGCGAGATTACGGCTCGTATGGACGGTAATGAATGGGTCGTGAATGGTAACACATCATCATGGGTTTCATGCGGTACGATAGCTACACACGCAACCGTGTTTTTGAATATAGATCCTTCAATCGGAATGGCAGGCGGAGGAATCTGTATTGTTCCGACGAATTTACCGGGAGTGAGTAAAGGTAAACCACTCAATAAAATGGGGCAGAGGGCACTTAATCAGGGTGAAATTGTTTTCGATAATGTAAGGGTTCCGAAGGACAATATGATCATAGATCCGGAGGCGTACGAAATGATAACAGACATAACACTTGCAACGGCAAATGGTTCTATGGGTGCATTTTTGACAGGCGTTGCACAGGCTGCTTATGAGGAGGCATTGAGCTATGCAAAACAAAGAGTACAGGGCGGCAAGCTGCTTATAGAGCACGGATTTATAAAGCATAAACTTTTACACATGTTCAAACTTGTTGAAGCTGCCAGGGCATTGTCACGCAGTGTAATTGTATATAATCTTACGAATTCGCCTCCGGATACGAAGTACTCCATAACTTCGAAGATATTTTGTACCGAGGCCGCTTTCAAGGTTGCTCATGAGGCTTCTATGATATTCGGAGGGTATGGGTTGGCGAAGGATTATTATGTAGAGAAATTGTTCAGGGATGCGAGGGCAGCCCTTATAGAGGATGGATCGAACGATTCGCTCGCTATTTTCGCCGGGGAGATGATTGCAACGGGCGAAGAATGAATAACAAATAGGATAATTGGTATGCTATTTCGAGGAGGGCATAAAGCTGAGCTGAGGTGTTGGGTATCATTGCGAACGAAGCGAAGCAATCCATTGGTATCCAGTGATTGTTTCTTCGCAAAAATTGCTTCTTGCAATGACAGAGTAATATTATCGAATACTTTTAGGTTAGTAGAGTAAAAAGCGTATGGATTTTTTGTCGAACATATTGATTGCAAAAAATAACGAGGAACCGGACAAGGAGATCTTCGTTTTTGAATACGGAGATCGTGGTGAGGAGCGGATTACCTATAATACTCTGTACAAGAATGCTTTTAAGGTTGCCGGAGAATTAAAACGCATCGGTATTAGTCCGGGAGACTCTTTTGGAATACTGATGCGTAACTATCCTGAATTTGTTTATTTGCTTGCAGCAGCGTCGATAGTCGGTGCAACGGCTGTTCCGGTGGACCCGCGTTCCAACGGGGAAAGATTAAAATACATGTTTGGTTTTACAGAGGTAAAAGTTATTTTTACAACAGAGGATATCATTCAGAGCATTATTGATATCAAATCGGATTTACCTAAACTGCGACAAATATACCTTTTGAGAAAATCAGGTATAAAGACAGGCACACACCAAGAATTTCCATTTCTGAATGAGGTAATTGAAAATAACCTTGTTCCAACCATAGAGCTTGTTTCTATGGATCCAGCACACCCTCTCGAGATTATTTTTACATCCGGTACTACAGGGGATCCAAAAGGCGTGGTTGTAAGACAGGATCGTTTTGGGTCTTATGCGCTTCTTGCTCAATTGGTATGGGAATACAATAAGGGCGATGTTCTCTATACGGGTTTGTCCTTTACCCACGGTAATGCCCAGGCAGTAACCATGGTGCCTGCCATGGCTATGGGCATCAAAGCAATTATAAGTCCACAATTTACGAAGAGCAGGATCTGGGATGTGTGCAGAAAATACGGCGTAACAACCTTTTCTCTGTTAGGTGGTATGATGGCAGGCATTTATAACGAGCCTAAAAAGACAAATGATGCTGATAATCCTGTGAAGATTGTAATAAGTGCCGGTACACCACGATCTATATGGCAGGCATTTGAGAAAAGATTCAATGTTTTGATACATGAATGGTACGGCGCTGTTGAGGGAGGTTTTGCCCATAAAATGCCTGGCTTGGGACCTATCGGCTCATTTGGAAAACCGCTGGAAGGTTTAATGGAGATGAAGATATTCGACGATAATGATCACGAATGTCCGCCACATGTTACCGGAGAAATAGTCTGGAGGATGGCAGGAGAAAATGCTGAGGTTATATACTACAAAAATAAAACCGCATCAGAGGAAAAAACAAGAGCAGGATGGTTAAGAACAGGTGATATGGGGCACACAGATGAAGATGGGTATTTCTTTTTTGATTATAGAAAAGGCGGAGGATTAAGAAGACAGGGAGAGTTTATTCAACCCGATTATATCGAGAATATTATAGGTGAACACCCTGATGTTTCAGAGGTGTGTGTATTTGGTATACCCGCGGCATCTGGATCGCCTGGTGAAAGCGACATTGTTGCCGCAATTGTAGCTTTTGAAGGAAGGGTGTTAAATCCTGCTGATATACTTGGAATTTGTAAAGGGAAGCTTACACCGAATACAATACCGTCATACATACAAATAGTTAAAGAAATTCCGAAGACAGCCTCTGAAAAGCCTCTTGATATGGTACTGAGGAATGCATTTAATGCCTCGGCAGATAATGTGTATAAGGTTGAATTATGATTTTTGAAAAATACAGAAAGGCATATGCGCCGCAGACTCAATGGCCCGCATGGACCAATGACAAAGAAACATGTATTGGAAGTAAGTGCATGTTTTGTTTCGAGACATGTCCAACAGGCACAATTAAATGGGATTCCAAAGCAGGTTTGCCCTATGTTGCCGGAGTTGGAGGGTTTGATAAGGCATGCCTGAACTGTTACAACTGCGTTGCAGTATGTCCAACCAAGTCTATAACTATGTCAGGACAGTATCAGGTGATACATGGCAGGTACAAGACTGTCAAAAACACTGTTCTCAGAGAGCCAATGCCATTTAAAGACCGCAAAACCCCTTATCGCGAGATAGAAAAAGAACTTACAGACGTAGAGAAGGTAATCTACCGAAGGCGCTCAAATAGGATCTTTAAAGATACTCCTGTTCCCGAAGCTCTTTTGCATAGAATTATGGAAGCCGGTCGATACGCACCAACCGCGGGGAATAATATGCCATTTTCTTTTGTTGCAATAACGGATAAAAAACTTATCAGGGAGATAGAGGTTCGATCTATGAATGTATTAAGATTGTTCAAGCATCTATACCTCAATCCAAATTTTATAAAGAGGATAATCGTGACGATTATAAGCTATTTTACAGTAAAACAGATGGACCAAAGACCTTTTTTCCCATTGGATAAGGCTGCTCGAAGAGACAGTAACCTGTTTTATGGTGCACCTGCCTTGATTTTGATTCTTATGGATAAAAGGGGTATAAGCGATCCGAACCTTGATGCAGGTATCTGTGCGCAGAATATAGTGCTTGCAGCTCATGCAATAGGACTTGGAACATGTTATAATGGATACACAGCAACAGCAATGAAGTACATGCCGGGTATGAAGAAACGACTCGGTATTAAATATCCATGGCATGTTGCAACGACGATTGCAGTAGGATATCCAAAGGTAAAGACGGACCATGTTGTTTCGAGAGAAGATGTTCCTATCAAATGGTTCAGAGGAACGTAAAACCACGATCTTTGACTTTGGTTATATGTATATGGCTAAGAAAGTTTTCTGTCATTCCTACGAAAGTGAGAATCCAGTTTTTTATTTTTCATGGATTCCTCATCAGGTGCGGGATGATATATTTGGTTTTATGCAGGAATTTAAATCCCGCTTTTGCGGCGGTAGTTCGCAAGTTGAAAGGAGTGTTAAATGGACAATGTTTATGTGATTGGAATTGGGATGATAAGGTTTGGCAAATATGCCGACAAAACAGTCAAAAGCATGGCTCACGAAGCAGTAAGCCTTGCATTGAAGGATGCAGGACTTGAAAAGGGGCAACTTCAGGCCGCTTTTGTATCAAACTCTTATTGGGGTATGTTTTCAAATCAGCATTCTATAAAAGGTCAGGTAATACTGAGGGGCATGGGGATTGAGGGTATACCTATCGCATCTGTTGAGAATGCGTGTGCGGGTGCTTCGACAGCCCTTTATCTCGGATACACAGGCATAAAGGCAGGTATGTATGATGTTGTGCTTGCCCTTGGTTCGGAGAAGATATCAAATCCGGATAAATTTTTATCATTACAGGCGTATGCTACATCAATGGACATAGAAGATGCTGAGAATAATATGAAAAGGTTTATCGAACTTAGCAAGGAATTCGATACTGTGATCCCTCGGGATAAAATGGAAGCAGGGGATGAAAGAAGCATATTTATGGATGCTTATGCAATGGGTGCGAAATGGCACATGAAAAGGTTCGGCTCCACGCAGAAACAGCTTGCTGTTATTGCTGCAAAAAATCACTGGCACGCATCAATGAACCCTCTTGCACAGTATCAAAAATCCATGACTGTTGATGAGGTATTGAATGATAAACTCGTTTCATACCCGTTGACGCGTCCAATGTGCGCGCCGGTCGGAGATGGGGCTGCTGCGGCTATTCTGTGTTCAGAGAGTTTCCTCAAAAAACTCGGTAGCGCGCGTGCCGTCAGAATACGGGCTTCGGTACTGGGTTCCGGCATAGACAGGGACATCGATGCGCCCGACATCGGTATGAGGCTGTCGAAACAGGCTTATGATAAGGCAGGCCTCGGACCTGAAGATATTGATACAGCGGAGCTCCACGATGCAACCGCTTACGGCGAACTGCACCAAGCAGAGGCAATGGGCTTCTGCAAGCTTGGAGAAGGGGGGATGTTCGCCGAATCCGGGGCAACAAAGCTCGGAGGAATGCTGCCAATAAATACATCAGGAGGGCTTGAATCAAGAGGTCACCCTGTAGGGGCTTCGGGGCTTGCCCAGATATACGAGGAGATCCTCCAGCTCAGGGGCGAGGCAGGGGACAGGCAGGTAGAAGGCGCGAGAATTGCTTTAACGGAAAACGGAGGCGGGTTCATAGGCGTTGAAGAGGCGGCCATGTGCATCAACATCTTCGAGAAGGTTTAAGCCCATACCCCGCATGGCTATCACGAGCGAATCGGTAAACTTCTTTATTGCATTTTTCGGGTTAAGGTAGCTTATCATAACGCTTCACCCCGTTTATCTCCAGAACAAAATCAGCACCGAATGCCATTGCAGGCGTGAGTGCTCCTTTGGGATGCAGCTCAAGTATTTTTTCTATGGTTAGGACACTTGAGATAGCTGTAAACAGATAGGTTTCAGGTATGTCGAGCCATGCCTGCCTTTCATCTCCTTTATCGTCAAGAGCCCGTGCCCAAACGTATGATCTATTTTTCTCTCTTGCATTTTCATCCGGACCTTTGATAGTCATACTGATCATCTTTTGTGCCATCCGCTGTATAATCTTACTCTTGAATAGCTTTTGCATAACGAATATACCGGCTGGTAAAAACGGGATCATAAAATCAGGATAAGCCATATATGTTGTAATATTTTTTACGCCTGTTGAATGGTATGCGGTTTCCAAGTCTCCCCATATAATGGGAATGACCGTATGATCGCCGTCTGGGAACAGTACCTTTTTTGCACCCCTGCCGAGCGGGTAGGCAACAAGCTCGCTGTTCCTGCGTACCAGTCCGCCGCCAGGTATCATCTCGACCATTGTTTTCATAGTACCAGGGCTTATATGCTCAAGACCTGCAAATGCAAGTTCCAATTCCAATGCTCCGGGTACTTGCTCTGTAACATAATTGGCAAGGCAGTCTGTAGGTATTACATCGAATCCTATGCCCGGCATAAGTGCTATTCCACTTTGTTTAGCCCGGCTGTCGTATGAAAAAATGTTTTGAAATACCGGAATCTCCCCGGTAATATCTGTATAATTGATTTTATAATCCAAACACGCCTTGATTATCGGAGTACTCGTATGTGTGAATGGACCTGCTGCGTTAAATACAAGTTCTACACCTGACAAAGCCTTCTTTAAAGAATTGGCATCCGATGGATCAAAGACCACATAATTGAGCCCTGTACGTTCGGCAATGGGTCTTATCCTTTGTTCCGAACGTCCGGCAAGGATTGGTTTGTGCCCTTTTCGTAATGCTTCTTCAACAACAAGCTGACCTGTATATCCGTTAGCACCGTATATCAACCAATTTGATTTATCCATAACCCTCACCTATCCTTTTTGCTATCTTGCAGGCTACCGGCAAGGAGATTCATTTTTACTTTTGTTTTTCGGTGTTCTGGTTCTTTGAAGATAAAGAGGCGTTGGCTGCTTGGAGTTCAAGCTCAATCTGTTTTATCTTTTTTTTGTAAGATATCTTCTGAACGAAGCCTGTTAGGTATGCAATAGCGTAGCCGCAAGCAAAAGCTATCAAAATGATCAGCCATACAGGTATTTTCGATGTGTACCATCCGATGAAGTATAAGTCGAGTTTGAATGAGAATGCTTGCTGCAATGCATCATAATTATCATAAATTATCAAAAATAGAATTAATAAAACTAAAACAGTTATTATACGCTTAATAAGCTTCATGTAATTTTTCCTTTATCCTATCATACGTATCTGAAAGAGATTCTGGTAATACCTTTGTATCACCTACGACCGTCATAAAATTTGTGTCACCGTTCCATCTTGGCACTATATGTACATGTATATGTTCTTCGTACCCTGCACCTGCAATCTTACCCTGATTTATTCCAATGTTAAGACCTTCGGGCGAAAATGATTCATTGAGTGCGTTAATACCGCATTTCATAAGGACTGAAATATCTTCAAGCTCTTCTTTTGACAGATCCTGGAAAGATGATGTATGTCTGTAAGGTGCTATCATAATATGTCCTGTGTTGTATGGATATCTATTCATCATTATGAATGATAATTTTCCTCTAAAGAGTATCAGATTTTCTTTATCGTCCAATTTGTTTTGTGATGGGTAAAAACAAAATATACATACTTTTCCTTTACCCTGAGTGCTGTCTTCAAGAATATATTTCAAACGCCATGGAGCCCACAGTCTATTCATTTTTCCTGTATGTTTTTATTAACGAGTTCTTTTAATTCTTTTCCTGCTTTGAAGAATGGGACATGTTTTGGTTCAATGTTTAGGCGCGTACCAGTTTTGGGATTTCTTGCCTCTCTTCCCTTTCTTAATTTGACAAACAGACTTCCAAAACCCCTTATCTCTATCCTTTCGTTTTTTTTCAAAGCCTCTATTATCCTGTCTACCATGCTGTTTATTATTTTCTCAACGTCGGCTTTTGCTATATGAGGGAATTTTTCTGCGAGTTTTTCAATAAGTTCACTTTTTTTCATAATTAAGCCCCCTATTTTGGTATATTTAACATATAACTTAATCTAAACAAGTTGTTCTCGAATAATCGTTCTTCAACCACATTTGCAATACTGTTTGCAAGCAGACTAAAAAAATCTCTTTGGGGTGGTGAAGGATAAACAAGCTTTGGTTCTCCCCTTATTCCACTCAATTTTGCAGCGAGCTCTTTCGCTGTGTGCAATCCTCCGAGCTTGTCAACAAGACCTAATTTCAATGCCTGATCCCCTGCAAAAATTCTGCCATCGGCTATTTTATCGACTTTACTCATCGGTATATGTCTATTTTCCGAAACAACTGTTTTGAACTGAACAAGAACATCGTCTATTACCGATTGTAGGTATACCTTTTCATCGGGTTTCATTGCTCTGAAAGGCGATCCTATGTCCTTGAATTTGCCGCTTTTAACAACCTCACTCTTTACCTTTGCCCATTTTAACAAGTTGCCTACATCGAAAAATTCCATTATTACCCCTATACTGCCGGTAATTGTTCCTGGTTCTGCCACTATTTTGTCAGCACCGCATGCTATATAATAACCGCCTGAAGCTGCAACGGTCCCCATTGAGGCAACAACGACCTTTTTTTTCCGAATCCTTACAAGTGTATCGTATATCTCCTGTGCCGCGGCAACACCGCCTCCTGGTGAATCGATGCGTACAATTATAGCCCTTATGCTGTTATCCTTCGCGAATTGATCAAGCTCCTGAATAACCGGTCGGGGTTCTGCTATGACTCCCTTTATATCAACAACGCCTATTCTGTTTGAAGATTGGAAGATTGACTCAGGGGATATATTGGACATTCTGCCGGTATGTACTTTGAAGAATAACGAAACAAGAAAAGAAAGTACAACTATCACTACAAGAATTACAGCGAGAATGTTAGCCTTTTTTTTATCCATAAATATCTCTTATTTGCCATTACTTTTTAGTTTCAGCAATTCCCCTATATTCGATACGCTCTCCTCATTAGTTTTTAGATATTCTTTTATGGCCATTTTCTCTTTTTGTTTGTGAAGTATTTTCAAACCAAGGGACAATTTTCTGTTTATTTCATCAACATTAAGCACTGCACACTCTATTTCATTCCCGACATTGTAAGCATTTGGAGATATCTCTATATTCGTATCTCCTTTTCCTTCTATTTCTGAAATATGGATTAAGCCCTCGACTCCATCTTCAACTTCAACAAATACCCCAAAATCTACATTACCAGTTATCGTACCTTTTAGAACATCACCTTTCTTATAGCGTTTTGAAATATTACGCCATGGGTCTGGTGTTAACTGTTTTATGCCGAGTGATAATTTTTGATTGTTTTTGTCGACACTGAGTACAATTGCTTCAATCTTGTCGCCCTTTTTATAAGAGGATAAAGGACTCTTGATCTTTTTACTCCAAGCTACGTCATCAACGTGTACAAGTCCTTCTACACCATTTTCAACTTCGACAAATAAACCGAAATCGGTAATACTTGTTATTGTACCGCTTACCCTGGTTCCAGTGGAATACTTTTCCGCGATTTCCTCCCAGGGGTTCTTTAATAACTGTTTGTAACCAAGTGCTATTTTTTTTGCTTCTATATCCACACTCAAAATTATTGTGTCTATAACGCTGTCGAGTGTGAGATATTTATTGGGGTGCTTAAGCCTCCTGTCCCATGACAAATCTGTTTTATGTATAAGACCGTCCACCCCCGGCTTTAGTTCTACGAATACGCCGAAGTCCGTTATATTTACTACTTTGCCACTTACCTTACTTCCTTCTTTGAATTCTTCTTTTGCCTTTAGCCATGGGTCTTCTTCAAGTTGCTTTAAACCGAGTGAAAGTTTGCCAGAATCTGGATCATATTTTAGTATCTTAAGTTTCAACTTCGTACCTGTGTGGAGTATCTCTGATGGATGCTTTATCCTTCCCCATGTCATATCGGATATATGTAATAATCCATCTATACCTTCTACACCGACAAAAGCACCGTAGTCTGTTATAGTTCTAACAATACCTTCTATAATATTGCCTTCCTTAAGCAGCTCGCTTCGCCTCTTTTCCTGCAATTCCTTTTCCCGCTCAAGAAGTTGTTTTCTTGAAAGGATAATGTTTTCGCTTTTTTCTTCATAATTAAGAACGAGTGCCTTGATATGCCTTCCTATATAACTGTCGAGTGATTTTACCGGCTTTATGTCTATCTGAGACCACGGCATGAATGCCTGAACACCGATGTCAACCATCAGACCGCCTTTTGTTTTAGAAACCACTTCACCATGTATAGGAGTTGAGTTTGCCAGAGCCTTTGCAACATTTTCAAATGTTCTTATCCTTTCTACTTTCTGCTTGGATAATTGAACAACGTTGTTTTTTCTGTCGGCATTTTGGATGAGTACCTCTATCTCATCACCCACTTTAACCTTGAGTTTACTATTTGAATCCAGTATTTCGCTTACAGGTATAAAACCGTCGGCTTTGTATCCTATGTCTACCGTAGCTCCGTCATTTCTGATTTCTATTACTTTTCCCTTTACGATATCTCCTATCTTGAACGTTTTTACACTTTCTCGCATGAGTTCTTTGAACTCTGCTGTATTTTCATTTTCTTGCCCATTACTGACCACCATTTATAATTATCCTCCTGATTTTTATATTATACCTTAAAAAATAATAATCAAATTGTATATGTCTTTAATTATGTTAAGCTTTTAGTTATTTCTTTCAACCTCCTTAGCACATCTTTTATCAGCCATATGGGCGTTGATGCTCCAGCTGTAATACCAACCTTTTTTGCCCCGATCAACATTTCTTTTTTAATTTGGTCCTCATGTTCTACATGATACGTATTAGGATTGATCGCTTTACATATATTTGCAAGTTTATTCGTATTGGAACTGTTAAATCCACCTATAACAATCATCACATCAACCATTTTTGCAAGAGTAGCAGATTCATCCTGTCTTATCTTTGTAGCATCACATATAGTGTTGTAAATGGCAAGTTCATAAACACCGTCTAAGAGAACAGAGATGATTTTTTTAAAATTTTCCATAGATTGGGTTGTTTGTGCAAGTATAGCAAGTTTTTTGGTGCTCCATACAAGGGGCAGTTCCTCAGGATTCTTCACGACGGTAACTTGATGCGGCATTGCATAACTCAAAAGGCTCTTTACCTCAGGGTGTTTTTCATCCCCGACTATAACGACATGAAAACCTTTATTAGTAAGTGTTCTGACCAATTTCTGTGATCTTGTAACAAAAGGGCATGTAGCGTCTATTATGTGTAAACCTTTTTCTGATGCTTTTTTTGTCTCTTCTGTGGTAACCCCGTGAGAACGATAAACCAGCGTTCCGGATGATATTGTGCCTATATCTTCCACCGGTTTTATTCCGAGTTCCTCAAGCCGTTTGACTTCTTGGGGGTTATGAATGAGCGGCCCCAGCGTATAAACATCATGTTGCTGCTTGCTTGTTTTTATCGCTATATCGATTGCCCTCTTTACACCGAAGCAAAATCCTGCAGAAACCGTGGTATAGAATTTAATACCATTTACTGTGTGGATATATTTTTGGGATAGTCTTGCCTTTGTTTCATTGTATAAAAAAGTAATTACCGCATTTATGTCCATATTTGTTGTGTCTAACACAATAGCATCATCTGCTGGTTTTAATGGTGCTATTTCCCTGTTCCAATCTCTGAGATCTCGCATCTCTATTTCTCGGAGTATTTGTTCGTATGTGATGTCATTGGATGCGGACTTCAGCTCTTTATACCTTCGCATAGCCCTTATCTCCGGAGATGCTGTTATAAAAAATTTTATGTCAGCCGATGGGAAAACTACTGTACCGATATCTCTTCCTTCGACCACGGTATTGCAATTTATCATGGCTTGAATAATAGAGTTGACCGTATTCCTTATGCCTATAAAGACCGAGATTTCCGATGATGCCTGGGCAACATTTACGTTTTTGATTTCATCGGATACATCATTATCGTCCATAACGATACACCAATTACCGTTCTTTTTTTTTATTCCAAATATGGTGTTTTGTGCGATTTCGGATACCAGTCGTTCTTCTTTGAGGGGAATATTATGCTGGATTGCTTTAAGGGCTATAGCTCTATAAATACCGCCGCTGTTTATATAGTTATATCCGAGACTTTTCGCAAGTCCTGCTGCGGCAGTACTTTTGCCGCTTCCGGATGGTCCGTCTATTGCTACGATTGTATGTTTTTTCATGCATATCTCAACATATTAAATATATCCATGAACTGAGGGAATGAAATATTAACGGCATCGAAATTGTCTATCGAAATTTCTTTTCTACTCGATACAGACGCAACTGCGAAAGCCATTGCAATCCTGTGATCTCCGTAGCTTGAGACTTCACCGCCTTTTACTTCACCACCTTCTATACGAAGGCCGTCCTGGAATTCTTTGGCTTTTATCCCTATGTTCGAGAGTCCGTAAACGATTGCTTTTATGCGATCCGTTTCTTTTACTCTGAGTTCTCCAGCGTTTTTTATTAAGGTTTGTCCCTCGGCATAAGCCGAAATGACAGCAAGCAATGGAAGTTCATCGATAGTTCTGACTATAAGTTCTCTGTCTTCGATTACAACTCCGTGAAGCCTTGATTGTCTAACGTGTATATCCGCAGTCGGTTCTCCTGCTTCAAACCCAGTGTTTGTAACTTCTATAGAAGCGCCCATTTCCTTTAGGATATCGAGAAATCCCGTTCTCCCGGGATTTATACCTACGTTTGTAATGAGTATGTCGGAATGTTTTGCTATAACTCCTGCACCTATAAAAAATGCCGCAGAAGAAAAATCTCCAGGTATCCTTATGTTCATAGGCAACGGTTTTTGCGAGCATGCGAGTTGTATGACTTTATCCGAAACCTTTAAATCGATGCCGTTTGCCTGTAACATGCGTTCCGTATGATCTCTCGTGTTGAATGGCTCTCTTATAGTCATAATACCCTTTGCACCCATCGACGCCAATATAAGACCCGTTTTAACCTGTGCCGATGCTGTGGGCATATCGTAATCTATGCCTTTTGATCTGCCGCCGCGTACACATATTGGGAGATAGTTTGCACGATCTCTGCCGTCTATGAATGCCCCCATTGCTGATAGTGGAACAGTTATCCTTTTCATCGGCCTTGTCCTCAATGAATCGTCGCCTGTTATTACCGAGAAAAAATCCTGGGTGCTGAGAAGACCGAGCATGATCCTTGCCGTGGTGCCTGAATTCCCTGCGTCGAGCAGGTTGGTTGGTTCTTTAAATCCATGAATACCATTCCCGGTTACAACTGCTGTTGTATCTCTTATTCCGATTTCGGTGCCGAGAGAATTCAGGCATTTCACGGTACTCATAATATCATCAGCAATCAATATGTTTTCTATTTTGCTTATGCCTGAAGCAATGGCCGAAACAAACAGCGCTCTGTGCGATATGGATTTGTCCCCTGGAACTGTTATTTTCCCTTCGAGCCTTTCAATAGGAGTGAAAGACTTTTTGTTACCGTTGTTCATCTGTCTGAGATGTGCCTCCTTGCCTCTCTTATGTCTTCGAGAAAATCGTGTATACCTTTCATGTCCTTTTCTTTTATCATGCGGCTTAATCTATTCATTGTTTTGGAGAATTGTTCGATTGCGTTGAGAACTTCTTTCGAGTTTGAAATAAATATGTCACGCCACATTACTGGATCACTCCCTGCTATACGTGTATAATCCTTCAATCCGCCCCCGGCATACTTAAAAAGTGCATTGCCATTTTTTTGCTGCTCCATAACGCTTCCCACAAGTGAATATGCAACAATATGAGGAAGATGCGAAACCATTGCCATAACCCTGTCATGCTCATAAGGATCCATCACAACTATGTCGCTTCCTATACATTCCCAGAATTTCTTTATTGCATCTACGGCAAACTGCTCTGTTTTTTCTATAGGGGTAATTATGCACTTTTTACCCTCATAGAGACCGTCTATGGCATTTATGGCGCCGGATTTCTCAGTGCCGGTAATAGGATGGCTGCCGATATAACTACTGTGTCCGTAAAAAAGCTCTGTCATCTTCTGGACAAGTTCACCCTTGGTGCTTCCTATATCTGTAATTACGGCATCCTTTTTTACAGCATAAACTATCCTCTTGGCTACTTCGAATGTCGACAGGATGGGGATCGCAAAGATGATAAGTACAGCGTCAGATATTCCATCCTTCAGACAGTCGGTATAACTGTCTATCGCAGAAAGTTTTTTTGCTGCCTTAAGATTATCGAAATTCCTGTCAATGCCTATAATCTTATTGCATAGACCATTTTTTTTTATAGCTATGCCGAGCGATGTTCCCATCATTCCTGTGCCTATAATCGCGATTTGATCGTAGAATGGTTTACTCATAGTCTTTCTTTCAGAATCTCACCGAACTCCTTTATGAATTTCCTGTTTTCAGAAGGTGTGCCTACATTTATCCTTATGTAATCTCCGAGTCCGTAACTTGTCATATCTCTCACGATTACACCTTTTCTTAAAAGAGATTCGAATGCCTGTTTAGCGGACATAAACGGAGAAACTCTTATAAGAAAAAAATTTGCCTGTGTAGGCATAAACGAGATATTCATCGTGTCAAGCATCTTGTAAAGATAATTAAGACCGGCAATATTGTTTGATAGGGTCTTTTTTACAAAGGCTTTGTCGTTAAGTGCTGCTATGGCCGCTATTTGTGCGAGGCTGTTGACGTTGAAAGGCTGTCTTACACGTTCTATGTAGCCAGCAAGTTCTGCAGTTGTAACGCCATAACCTATTCTGAGTCCTGCCAGCCCGTACAGTTTTGAGAATGTTCTCAGGACTATGAGATTTCTGTTTTTTCCTCTCACATAATCAATGCCGTCGGGATAATCGTCAGATTGAACGAATTCGCGGTAAGCAGCATCGTCTACAATGATAACATGTTTGGGCACTCTTTCAATAAGCCATTCATAGTCCTTTTTTGTTATGATCGTACCAGTCGGGTTGTTTGGGTTAGAAACAAATATAAGCCTTGTCCTTTTATTTATAGCCTTTATTATACCCTTTACATCGTAGGTATAATCATCTTTAAGTTTTATGATTATTGATTTACCGCCCGCCGCTTTTACTGTAATCGAATATATAAGAAAGCTCGGATCAGATATGATCGCTTCATCCCCCAATTTTAAGAACGTTCTTATTATAAGTTCAATAAGCTCGTTTGAACCATTACCTATTATTATAGATTCCGGTGCAATTTTGTGGACGTCCGAAAGTTTATTCTTGAGATAAAATGCACTGCCATCGGGATAGCGGTTTAAATTTTTTAATGACATTTTTATTGCCTGTACGGCAAGCGGGGATGTACCCAATGGGTTTTCGTTTGATGCTATCTTTACGGAATTTTTTATGCCGAGCTCTCTCTCTACCTCCTCAATGGGTTTACCCGGAGGATAAGGAACGATTTCCTTAACGTATTCTGGCACGAATTTGTAAGTCATATGATCTCCTGTTTTGTTTTTGGATAAGAACCGAGGAACTTAAAGAATACCGTATGCGGTTTTAGCGATGCTATGGCCTTTTTGATCTTTTGATCTTCAATATGTCCATCAATATCAACAAAGAAAAGGTATTCCCAGGCCTTCTTTTTTAAGGGTCTTGATTCTATCTTTGTAAGATTTACCCTGTAATCCGAAAATGGTTTTAATGCAGAATAGAGTGTACCTGCCCTGTGTTTTACCGCAAAAATAATAGAGGTCTTATCGTTCTCAGTTCTATCAGGCATGATCTTTCCTATAACGACAAACCTCGTAACATTGTTGGGGTTTTCTTCGAGTCTATTTGCGATAATATTTAGCCTGTAAATCTTTGCTGCAAGGTCGCTTACAATGGCTACCGATGAGCCGGCACGCTGTACGATTTTTGCAGCCTGGCTTGTACTATCCGTATCTACGGTCATGGCATTTGGAAGCTTCTCCCTTATCCATCTTCTGCACTGTGCGATAGCCTGCGGGTGCGAATATACTTTTTTGACATCATTTAAGGATATCTTTTCTTTCGCTGCAAGTACGTAGGTTATTGGAACAAAGATCTCGCGTGCTATCAACAGGCTCGAATCTATAAAGAGGTCGAGCGTTTGAGGTACAGTACCTTCCATGGAATTTTCTATAGGAACAACGCCGAAATCGCAGTTACTATATTCCACCTCATTGAAGATCTCTGAAATATTCTTGGCTGGCACAAGAGGAGATGAATTGCCGAATTCGAGCAGTGCTGCCTGATGTGCCCATGTTCCTTCAGGACCAAGGTATGCTATCTTTGGAGGAGTTACCGATGCCCTTGAAGCTGAGAAAATTTCCTTGAATATATGTTTTATAAATTCATTCTTCAGCGGTCCTTTATTCAGCCTCATAAGTCTGTTTACAATAAAGGCCTCCCTTGAAGGATAATACACCGATGCCGCTGTTTTCTTTTTTTCTTTGTTTACATCTATTGCTATTTTGATCCGCTTGTTCAAAAGTTCAAGAAGTTTGTCATCGATAGTATCTATCTGCTTCCTCAAGCCGTTGATATAGTTATTTATCATTTGGGTTTCTCCTGCATCGATTTGCTATCGTATTTTACGATGTTATTTTGTCCTAATTTTTTTGCTTCATAGAGTGCAATGTCAGAAGCGTACAAAAACTCGCGTACATTATCAAATATTTCAGTCGGATATGTTACGGCACCTATGCTAATAGTGAGTGTCGCAACATTTTTATAGGTAAAGGCATCGGCTATTGCCTTACGTAGTTTTTCCGCTGTTGCCATTGCTCCCACTGTATCCGTGTCCGGAAGTATTATTAGAAATTCATCCCCACCGTATCTTATGGGGACATCTATACCCCTTATGTTCATTTTTATTATCTGAGAAAGAATGGCAAGCGCCTCGTCTCCCTTGAGATGACCGAAATTATCATTGTAACTCTTGAAAAGATCTAAATCTATCATCAAGAGTGAAAGGGGCTGTGAATACCTGTTTGAGCGTTCCCATTCTTTGTCAAGTACCGCACGCATGTGTCTTCTGTTAAATAATCCTGTAAGATCATCCGTTATGGATAACTCTTTTGTTTGCTCATAAAGCCTTGCATTTTCTATAACCACAGCGATCTGTGCGCATATTGCCGTGAGAAAATCTATGTCTTTTTTGGTCAGGCTGTTGGGTGTATCATTGCTTACATTTAAAACACCTATGACAGAATTTTTGTATTTTAGAGGTATGCTCAAAAAAGAGCCTTCCTTCTGTATTTGTCCTTTATAGTGCATATACCGTGATTCTCTACTGGTATCGTTGATAAGGATAGGTTTACCGCTCGATGCTACACTGCCGCTTATTCCTTCGTCAAGGCCGAATTCAATACCTATGAGCTTGGTATTGTCTTCAAAGCCCCAGGCGGATACAATCCGCAGAAAGTTGTTCTCCTTAAATAAGATCGCACATTCCTTATAGTTTAAAGTTTCTACTATTGCAGTTGTTATGATGCGAAGCAATTCGTTCATGTCTACTGTTGATATGATGTACTGACCGAAGTTATACATGGTGGAAAGTTCCTTGACGCTGCTTTCAAGCTCCTTGTTAACCTTTTCTATCTGTTCGGATCTTTTTTCGAGCAGTTCTTTATATTTTAATTCTTCTTTTACAAAGACAAGTTCCCTTTCTTTTTCAACGCTTGTAGCCATTAGTTTGGTTATTCTTGACAGCATTTGATTGAAATTGTCTTCTATTTCGCCGATCTCGTCCTGCCTTGTCAGGGTACCTCTGGGAAGAAAATTGTTTAGTTCAGCCTTATGGATAAGTGCCACGAATTCTTTCAGGGGTTTTACGACGACTAACTCTGAAATGAGTATGGCAGCAATTCCGAATACGAACAGGGAGGACAAGAAGATCAATCCGAGTTTTTTAGCCATATCGTAGGTATGTTTGTATATGGTTGCGTAATCCGAACTTATTTTTATATAACCAAGCGTCTTGCCGTTTGTGTGACACTGTTCACAACTGTCCACCAATCTTATCGGTGCAATGTAATCAAGTGTTTTTTTTGACAGAGTCGTAATAGAATCCTCATTAGAAAGTCCTTCAAGTTCTTTTAATTCTTTTTCACTTAAAGGTTTCTGGCTCGAAGTTATGCTTGATACGATCGGTTTGCCGTTCTTGGTATAGATTGTGATGTGATTGATATTGGCATTTTCCTTGAGTTTTTCTATGATAGACTGCGGTTGTATATCATGATCCTTTCCGTTTGTGTACGATATAAGTTCTTCGAATGTTCTATTCATTAAATGGAATTGGTATTCCGCAGTATTGTATGCAAAGTTCTTTTCAAGGTCTATATAAAGAAAAATGACTATAACGAGGGTTATGACAACCACAAGTGTCATAAATATCGTTAGTTTATACGCAAGACTTTTACCGACCAATTTCTTAAACATACTGTTTTAATCCTTTACAATGATGATGTTAGAAAAGTCAACAGTGTGTGCAGTCCTTTTACGCGTTGTTGCAAACCCGGTAACCCGAAGCAAGACCTATGCAGCCGTTGGAGCTACCACAACGACCGCCTACAAAGTGTCGGATTTAACAAACGGAACAGCGTATTATTTCGTAATGACCTGTGTGAACGCAAGCGGTGAAAGCATATACTCAAATCAGGCAGTTACTACACCTATCGGGAGATATTTGTAAATTCTGACAGAAAATGATACTTTATATACTTCGGGAAAGGAGGTTTCTATGATTACAGCTTTTGTACATATAGCATGCAAGCCTGAAAAACTTGAGGAGCTTGCTGAAGGTATTTCACAGATAGAAGGGGTAACGGAGGTTTACTCGATCACAGGCGATTATGACCTGCTTGCTATCGTAAGGGTCGCTGCTATAGATGAGTTGCCTGATATAGTAACAAACAACTTACTGAAAAAGGAAGGCATAGTGAAAGCGAATACATCGGTCGGATTTAAGGTGTATTCACGGCATAATCTTGAGGCAATGTTTTCCATAGGGCTAGATTGATTGACAAGACTTTCTAAAACACATATTGCACAAAAAAATATGGAGCAAACAAAATGAAAATAGGCAGATGCAGTGTATCTGGTAAAGCATATTATTGTGTACTAAACGGAACGGACGTGCGGTTACTTTCCTTACCACCATTCGAACATATTGTGTACGATGGTAGAGTTGTCCCGGCAAGCGATGTAACATTTTTACCTCCGGTATCGCCGTCAAAGATAGTCGCCATTGGATTGAATTATAGAGACCATGCAAAGGAATTCGGGAAACCAATGCCAGGTGAACCACTTATCTTTATAAAGCCTACGACTGCTATTATAGGTGACGGAGATGACATAGTATATCCTGAAATGTCGAAGCGTGTTGATTACGAGGGTGAGCTTGCAGTTGTAATCGGTAAGACTGCAAAGCAGGTACGTGTGGAAGAGGCGAAGGACCATATATTCGGTTTTACCATTATGAACGACGTTACTGCACGAGATCTGCAGGCAAAGGATGTCCAGTACACACGGTCGAAGGGCTTTGACACATTTGCACCTATTGGGCCGTGGATAGAAACAGAGCTTGATGTAGAGAACCTGTCCATAAAAACGTCCGTAAACGGCGTTCTGAAACAAGACGGCAATACATCGGATATGCAATTTTCCGTGTATCAAATTATCAGCTTTGTATCACAGGTTATGACCCTTTTGCCAGGGGATGTAATTTCGACTGGAACACCTCCAGGTATCGGCCCTATGGAGAGGGGTGATTCAGTCGAGGTGGAGATACAGGGTATTGGTACATTGCATAACAGACTGGTGTAATTTGCGTTATAAAATTTTCAAACCGCTTGTCATATTAAGAAATTATTTGACATTTATTTTTAATATGTTAAAAGCAAAAATTTACGATTGCTAGCGTAGCTCAATTGGTAGAGCAGCTGATTTGTAATCAGCAGGTTAAGGGTTCGAGTCCCCTCGCTAGCTTTGCATTGTTTTACCCTATTTTACATTAAGTGTGCTGTATTTATATATAAGGTGAGGTGCCCGAGTGGCTAAAGGGAGCAGTCTGTAAAACTGCCGGCCATAGCGCCTACGAAGGTTCGAATCCTTCCCTCACCATTGATTTTTGTTGATTTTTTAATAAATTTGATTGACATTTTATAGATTAAGCGGGAATAGCTCAGTTGGTAGAGCTCCAGCCTTCCAAGTTGGTGGTCGCGGGTTCGAACCCCGTTTCCCGCTTGTGCCCATGTAGCTCAGTTGGTAGAGCACTTCCTTGGTAAGGAAGAGGTCACCGGTTCAATCCCGGTCGTGGGCTAAAAGAAGTTTTAGCTGTTTGAACAGTGTAAACTGTTCGGATTGTTTTAGTTATATTTTTAAGGAGGTAGAAAATAAGATGGGAAAAGCAAAATTTGAGAGGACGAAGCCGCATCTGAACGTAGGGACGATAGGGCACATAGACCACGGGAAGACGACATTAACAGCGGCAATAACGAAGGTATTATCAGAAAAGAAGCTTGCAAATTTCATACCATTTGATCAGATA
>JABEBX010016238.1_pt1 | contig 30679 bp, 28 predicted proteins | sample 7245971 | NCBI WGS metagenome assembly JABEBX01 (sample SAMN14506365, study PRJNA622280) | hot springs metagenome | biome: hot spring [ENVO:00000051]|acidic hot spring [ENVO:00002120]; feature: spring [ENVO:00000027]|sediment [ENVO:00002007]; material: sediment environment [ENVO:01001048]... | reverse complement strand
GGGAGATGCGGGAATCGGGCACATCCCCGAAGTGCTTTATCACCGTCTGCAGGGCGGCGGGCATTGTACGAAGTCCATCGAAGAAATCCTGGCGGTGAGTAAATCCGTTTTGGAGCGTCACCTGCAGCGCTTGGGTATTGGCGCCGAGGTTATGCCGGGGCCTTTCCCGCCGGCAACCCGCGTTCGCTATCCATTAACAGTAACTCCAACCATCTCCATCATCATTCCCACCCGGAATCAGCTCGGGATGCTCCAGCGCTGCGTGGAATCCCTTATCGAAAAAACTCGCTATCCTCACTATGAAATCCTGATCGTTGATAATGACAGCGATGAACCCGAAGCCAGGCAGTATCTGGATTTGCTGGCAGCGCAAGAAGACAGCCTGGGTGGACGGCTACGTGTATTGCGCCATCCGGGACCGTTTAATTTTGCTGCCATGAACAATCGGGCGGTGACAGAGGCGCGTGGGGAGTACCTGCTACTCCTCAATAACGATACCGCAGCCCTTCACGAGGATTGGCTGGACGAAATGGTGAGCCAAGCTCTGCGCCCGGAGGTGGGAGTGGTTGGCGCCAAGCTGCTCTTTCCCGACGGCAAAATCCAGCACGCCGGCGTGATCCTGGGTATGAAGGGGCCGGCTGAACACCCCTTCATTGGCCAGCCTGCGGAATATCGGGGGTACTTTGGCCGGGCCATGCTGACGCAGAATCTCTCGGCTGTCACCGGTGCGTGTCTGCTGATTTCCAAGGATCTGTATCAACAGGTGGGAGGACTGGATGAGAGTACCTTTCAGGTGTCCTACAACGATGTAGATCTTTGTCTCAAGGTGCGGGAACGGGGGCGCAAGATCGTGTTCACGCCCTGGGCCATGCTGCTTCACGAGGGTTCTGCCAGTCAGCGTGCGGAGGTGGAGAAAAAGCCCAGCCCCGAGAAGCAAAAACGCTTTGCCCAAGAAAAAATGGCCTTCTACCAGAAATGGTTGCCGCAATTGGCCTTTGATCCAGCCTACAATCGTCATCTCACGCTCGCGAGTACTGATTACCTCTTGGAAGACCAGGCGGCACTGACCTGGGACCCGCAATGGCGTCCGCGCCCCCGCATTCTGGTGCATCCTGCCGATCGGGAAGGGTGTGGTGAGTACCGGATTATCAGTCCCATGCGGGCCTTGCAGCGGGCCGGGAGGGTGCAGGGTTGGGAGACCATGCGGATCTTTGAGCCAGCGGAAATGGAGCGTTTTCAGCCTGACAGCATCGTGGTCCAGCGACAAATGGAATGGCCCCAAATCGAGGCCTTGGAGCGACATAAGGCCCTATCCAAGGCCTTTCGGATCTTCGAAATCGACGATCTGATCACCAATCTACCCGTCAAAAGCCTGCATAAGGCTCACATCCACAAGGATATTGCCAAGCGTTTTCGCAAAGCAGCTGGTCTTTGCCAGCGCCTGGTGGTGGCGACGGAGCCCCTGGCACTGGCTTACCAGGGCTTTAGCGACGAAGTGCGGGTGCAAGCCAACTGCATCGAGAATGCCGTATGGGGTGGTTTGCGCCCCCAACGCCGAGAGGGTGTCAAGCCACGGGTTGGCTGGGCAGGTGGGGTCGGCCATACGGGGGATTTGGAGATGATTGCCGATGTGGTCCGGGATCTGGCTTCGGAAGTGGATTGGATCTTTTTTGGTCTCTGTCCCGATGGGCTGCGCCCCTATGTGAAAGAATTTCATTCGGGGGTGCCGTTGGCCCAGTACCCAGCCAAATTGGCGAGTCTGGATCTGGATTTGGCCTTGGCACCATTGGAAGATAATCCATTCAATGAGGCCAAGAGCCATCTGCGTCTATTGGAGTATGGCATCCTGGGCTATCCAGTGGTCTGTTCGGATATTTATCCCTACCAGGGGGATTTCCCCGTTTGGCGGGTGGCCAATCGCTATCGGGATTGGATCCGGGTCATTCGCGAGGCCCTGTCCGATCGACAGGCGCTGGCCCAGATGGGCGATCGCCTGCGGGAACAAGTCCGGGCCCATTGGTTGCTGGAGAATCGCCTGGATGATTGGCTGCAGGTCTGGCTGCCCTGAGATTCAAGTTTTTTTTGGGTGTGCCGTAATAGGAAATGTACGGTTTCCGTACGGTTCGGCAAGGATGCCGGCATTTACCTAAGAAAGGAGCATCACCATGGCAATTTCAGGAATCATCAATACCAATACTTCGGCGTTGAGCACCCTCAACGCTCTCAACAACACCCAGGGGAGTTTGAATACCTATCTGCAACAGCTCTCCACGGGCAAAAGCATCAATGGCTGCCACCCAAACCCAGTTCAACGGGCAGAACCTGCTGGATGGCACGTTTGCGGGTGCGCAGTTCCAGGTGGGCGCCAATAGCAACCAGATCATCAACGTAGCGGTGGGTAATACCCAGACCAATGGCATGGGCAATTATACCACGACTACTACTGGTGGGGTTTACACCTCTTCTGGTTCTTTCCAACAAGGGGGCTATGCTGCAGGCGGGGCCTTCACGATCTCTGCCGGTGGAACGGGTAATTTTACGAGTGGTGCTATTGCCATTAGCGGGAGTGTGGGTAGTGCAAACGTCAATATTTCAGCAAGTACGGAATCTGCTGCTAACATTGCGTCTGCTGTCAACGCGGTCTCCAGTCAAACTGGCGTATCTGCCCAAGCTTATACCAGTGTTGCCTTTACAGTATCCAGCGGTACCTACACCTTTACCCTGAGCAATGGCAGTAGTGGCTCCCCCACCAATGCGGTCAATATCTCCGCTGATGTTGTCAACGGCAGCAATGGACAACCTGATTTGAGTTCTTTGGTGACTGCTATCAATAACCAGGCGGCTATTACGGGTACTTCTGCCAGTACGCAGACGGTTAGTGGACAAACGGAGCTCGTACTGACCAATGCTAACGGTAACAACATCAATATTTCTGCGGGATTGACGAGTACTGGAGCGTTGATTGGATCTGGCCTGTCTTCAGGCTCCACAGGTTCTTTTACAGCTGTAAGTGGTTCTGCACTTTCACCGATAGGTTCTGCAATCACCAGTGGCTCAGCCAATGCATTGATTCAAGGCGCAGTGCAGTTTGAATCGGCCAGTTCTTATGCTATTGGAAGTGGTTCCGCTATTGGTTTCAGCAGCGCGGCTGCCAGCTTGACCAGTGGTGCCGGTGGTTCACAAGTTGCGAGTATCAATGTCAGCACGGCAGCAGGGGCTCAGCAGGCCATTAGCATACTGGATCAGGCCATCAACTACCTGAACCAGCAGAATGGGGCCTTGGGAGCGATCCAGAACCGGATTCAGGCTTCGGTTTCCAATGATCAAACCACGGCGACCAACGATGCCGCACCTATCCAGTCGACGGACAAGAATTCCTCGGCGGCTCAGGAAATCAAAGTGCCGTCCATTGCGCAACCTGGTTCTAAAACCTCTGCAGCTGATCCTCAGTTGGATCCAAGCAAGGTCCAACAATCCATAGACACGTTAAAAGCCAAGGTGGAAAGTACACAGTCAACTTTTACTTTGGAAGTAGGTCTGGATCCTAATGGTCAGCATCCCAATCAGGTGTTGCTTCAGTTGCGTGATAAAGCCACCAAGCAGGTCTTTTATTCCTACTATGTTCCCGCAGACCAGGTGGCCAAGGCTGCAGAGTCGGAGAATCCAGTGGGTTTGATACTGCAGAACAAAGCCTAAGGAGAGTCAATCATGTCCGTTTCCTTATCGGGTCTGGTGAGTGGGATCGATGTGCAAAGCCTGATCAGTAACTTGAGTGCCGCTTATCAGGCCCCCATCACCCTTTTGCAAAATCAACAGCAGTCCTATCAGACCACCTTGAGTGGCTGGGGGACTTTGCAAAGTAGTTTGTCGAGTCTGCAATCTTCGCTCAGTGCGCTACAAAATATTGGTAACACCAATAACCGTAGTGCTACGGTCGCCAATGCCTCGCTGGTGCAGGCTACGGCAAATGCCAATGCCCAACAGGGCAGTTATAGTCTGAGCAATATCGTTTTGGCCCAGTCCCAGAGTTTGTATTCCAGTGCTTTTGCCAGTGCCAGTAGTGGGATCGGCACGGGAACACTGCAAATTCAGGTGGGTAGTGGTGCCACCCAGAATATTGTCATCAATAGCAATAATGACACCTTGGACGGTATTGCTCAGGCTATCAATCAAGCCAACGTCGGGGTCAATGCCGGCGTTGTCTACGATGGTACCGGCTATCGATTGACCTTGACTGGGCAAAACACTGGCGCCGATCAATCCTTTACGGTGGCAGTGAGCGGAGCTACGGGGAGTTTGGGGAGTCTTGGCTATCCTTCGGGGAGTTCGGGCGGGATGAGCCTGAGTCAAGCAGCGGGCAATGCCGCTGTCAGCATCAATGGTCTGCTGGTGACGAGTAGTACCAATACCATCTCGGGGGCTATTCCTGGAGTCAGCCTGAATCTGCTGCAGGCCAGTAGTGGCAGCACCACACTGCAGGTGAGTGCCAGCAATTCGGGTTTTGTGTCTGCCGTGCAGAGCTTTGTAACTGCCTTCAATAAAACCATGGGGACCATCAATCAACTCACTGCCTACAACGCGCAGACAGGTTCTGGTGGTCCACTCCTGGGTAACGCCGCGGTCAACGGCTTGCGGACGCAGTTGCTGAATCTGATTTCCAATCCGGGTGTTGGGTTATCCTCCGGGGCTAGTTACAACTCGTTGGGGTCGGTGGGCTTGGGACTTACCAGCGGCGGTACCATTACCCTCAATACAGGCACCTTGCAAACGGCTCTCAACGCCGATTATGCGGATGTGGTGGGACTTTTTGGACAGAGTGGGCAAACCAGTAGCAGTTATGTGCAGTTTTCGGGTGCTAGCTCGGCTACGCAGGCGGGTACCTATGCCATCAATGTATCTCAGGCTGCCACGCAAGCAACGATAACAGCGGCGTCTGCCTTCCCCAGTGGGGGATTGACCCAGAGCGAAAGTCTCACCTTTGGGTCGGGCTCTCAGTCAGTGGTGGTTTCGCTGGCATCGGGCAGTAGCTTGTCGGCGGTGGTCAATACCATCAATGCCACCCTCACCCAGGGAGGAATGACGGGAATCACAGCCAGTGATGACAATGGTGCCTTGCAGTTGCAATCGCTTGCCTATGGAAGTTCGCAAAGCTTTTCGGTGGTTTCCAATGTAGCGAGCGGTGGTACGGGCATTGGCACCAGTACCGTAATGGCTTCGGGTACGGATGTGCAAGGTACCGTAAACGGTCAAGCTAGCAGCGGTTCGGGTCAGTTACTCACCGTGACTGGACCTGGGAACGCGCTGGGCTTGCAACTCAAGGTGCTGGGCAGTAGTACTGGCAATCTGGGCACGGTGTCTTTGAGTCAAGGGTTGTATCAGCAGATGAATAGCCTGTTGAACCAAGCCCTGAACTCGCAAAATGGTTTTATTGTTGCCGCCCAAAATGGTTTGAATTCCACCATTAGTGGGTTAGGGGCACAAATCACTACCCTGCAGCAATCGGCAAGCAATCAAACGGCCCTGTTGACCCAGCAGTTTGCCGCCATGCAGTCGCAATTATCTCAACTGCAATCCATCGGCCAGTATCTCAGTGCTTTTTATTCGGCAGGTTCGAGTTCTTCCAGTAGTTCTTCTTCCAGTGGTGGATGAGGGGTTTTCCTATGCTTACTTCCAGTAATGCGGTACAGGCCTACCGGCAGGTGGGACAGCAAGGCGTTTCCACCGATCGTTTGGTTCTCTTGGGATTGGAGGGCATCCTCGAGTACTTGCGGCGGGCCGAAATGGCTATGCAGGCCCACGATCTGAGTGCAAAAGCAGCCGCCATGGATCGGGCCTATCAGCTCACTGCCCATCTCCTTGCCAGCGTGGATCATGAGCGGGGGGGCGAAATTGCAGGCAACTTGGATTTGCTCTACCGATTTGTCCTGGAAAAACTATCCTTGGCCAATATTTTTGATGACTTGGAGGCGCTGCGGGCCTGTCGTCCGGTTTTGGAAGATTTGCGCGACGGTTGGCGCGGTTTGCTCCAACGCGCTTGACCCTTTATGCTCTCTCCTAGAATGGGAGAAAGAGCATGCAGTCCAAATCCGGGATAAGTCTGGTTTCCCCACTGCCCTTGGAATTTCGTGCCGCGATCATTCAGGAAGAGGAATTCCAACGCGCCATGGGGGATAACCTGATCCTTCTTCGCGCTCTCATGGTATGGGATGAAGAGGGCACGCTGCGTAGCGAGGAAGAGGATCGCTCCTTGGTGGCGCAGCTGCAAATCAAGATGGATTTGCTGCTGACTTTGATGAGCGCAGGTATTCGGGGTCTGGAGCCATTGCCAGCGATCCATCCTTGCCAACTGTCCTCCGAATTTTTGCTTTTTTCCATGCCAGTTGCGTGGTTACCCCAGGTAGAGAACCCTTGTGGTGCAATCTATCTTCATCCCAAGGTAGCCTTGCCTTTGTTGTTGCCGGCATTACGTTTGGCCCCTGTTGCCGATCAGGGCCCAAGCAGAGAGTGGCGCTTGGATTTTCGCTTGAGCCACGTTGTGCAGGAAATCCTGAGTCGACTAATTTTCCGTTATCATCGTCGACAGATTGCTCGCTCCCGAGAAAATGCTGACACCCTCTCTATAGATCATTACTAAGAATATGGCTATCGAATTCGCAGCAACTTCCCATGATCGCCGCTCGCTAAACCGTGAGTATTGTGGCTTGGTGGGGAGCAGTCCGGCACTGCGACAAACAACACAGTTATTGGGTAAGGTGGCAGGTACGGACAGTACCGTGCTGATCCTGGGCGAATCCGGAACGGGTAAGGAACTGGTTGCGCAATGCTTGCATCGGCAGTCCCCGCGTCATCAAGGGCCTTTTGTGGCGGTCAATTGTGGAGCAATCCCTGCTGAACTGATGGAAAGTGAGCTCTTTGGCCACGAAAAGGGGGCCTTTACCGGAGCCTTGGTAACCCGAAAGGGCCGTTTTGAGTTGGCCGAAGGGGGAACGCTCTTTCTTGATGAGGTGGCAGAAATGGCGCCATCCATGCAGGTCAAGCTCTTACGGGTGCTCCAAGAGCGTCAGTTTGAGAGGGTGGGCGGGGCAAAACCCATGGAAACTAATGTACGGGTCATTGCGGCGACCCATCGCAATTTGGAAGAGCGCATTGCCGAAAAGCTGTTTCGGGAGGACCTCTACTATCGGCTGAATGTTTTTCCCGTAGAATTACCCCCACTACGGGAGCGCGGCGACGACGTTTTTCTCTTGCTGGATTATTTCTGCCATCAGCGGGCTGCGCAAGGGTTTGCTCCCTTTCGCTTGGCTGAGGACGTTCGCAGTGTGCTACGAAATTATTCTTGGCCTGGGAATGTTCGGGAGCTGCAAAATCTGGTGGAGCGCTTCAGCATCTTGCGGGCTGGAGAAGAGGTGCAACTCATGGACCTCCCCAGAAATATGTTATCAAAAACCGAAGCATGTGACGAAGTAGAAGAGTCCATAGCGCTACGGAGTCTGTGGCAGGATGAAGAGCCCGCAGCTACTCCTAAGCCGGAACGACTCCTCCCTGATGGCCCTTTTGATCTAAAACACTATCTTGAAGAATTGGAACGTGGCTTTTTGCTGGAAGCTCTGGAGGTATGCGATCACGTAGTCTCCCGTGCTGCCGATCGGCTGGGCCTGCGGCGCACAACCCTGGTAGAAAAACTGCGAAAATACGCCATTCAGCCGGAGCGGGACTGAGCGCCGTGATCGATTCTACCGATCCACTGGGGGCTGACCGGCTGCTGGAGGCCTTTGCCCTTTTTAACGATACTTCCCAGCAATTGGTGGCGGCATATTCGTCTTTGCAAGCCGAAGTGCAGCGGCTTAGCAGCGAACTGGCGACGGCCAATCAGCGCCTTCGCGAGGAATTGCTGGCTAAGGAGGCATTGAGTCAGCGCCTGACCCTGTTGCTGGAGATGTTACCGGGTGCAGTGCTGCTGACGGATAGGAACGATACCGTACTGCAAATGAATCCAGCTGCTCAGCGTTTATTGGGGACGCAGGAACTGGGCTGGATTTGGCCCCATTGGTCGGGGCTTGTGCTGGCCGAGGGGGGAAGTGAAGCGTTGTTGGACGATCAGGGGCAAGTGCGCAGACTCGCCATTGCGGTTACCCCCTTGGAAGGAGAAGGAGGGAGAATTCTCCTGCTTCAGGATGTGACTGCCAGCCGTGCTCGAGAGGCGGCAGCCCGCCGCCGGGAACGATTGGCGGCCATGGGAGAAACCATGGCGGGTCTGGCCCATCAATTGCGCACCCCCTTGGCGACGGCTTTGCTGGCAGTGGGTCAAGTGCAACCGGGGTCCGCACCCGAGCGCCTCCAGCGGCAGCGCGATCGTGCCTTGGACCGACTGCGACATCTGCAGGGAGTGGTGGATGCCATGCTATCTTTTTTGCGGGATGGATTGCCCGCGGAGGGGGCCATGGTGTCGATGACAGAGATCGCCCAGGGCTTACAACAGGAGTTCCTGCCCCTTTTTCGTCAAAAAAATGTCAATCTGCTGGTGGAGAGCATGGCTGCTGACTGGATTTTGGCGGGAAGTCGCGAGGCCTGGGTTAGCGTCCTGGGAAATCTGGTCCAAAACGCATTGGACTTTTCTCCGCCGAAAGGAGAAGTTCGTGTGGCTGGCTTCTTGCAGGGAGAATCTTTACTTCTTCGGATTAGCGATCAGGGATCGGGGATTGCAGCAGCGCAACCAGAGCGAATCTTTGAGCCCTTTGTGAGCAGCCGATCCCAGGGAACCGGCTTGGGCCTCAGTATTGCCCGTAATTTTATTGAAGCAATGGGGGGTTGGATCCGCATCGAAAGCACCGGGGAAAGCGGGACGATATTTTGCCTGGAGCTGCCGCTGTTGCGCTTGCCCAGACCCTTGCAGAGCGGGGCATAAGCATGAAAAAAAGAGTCAGAGCCCGCTTGCTGGTGGTTGAGGATGACCCCAATTTTGCTGAGGTCCTCCTGGAGGCATTGGCAGATTTCGGGTACACCACCCATCATGCCAAAGATGGCAGTGAGGCTCTGGAAAAGTTAGAGCGCTTTGCTCCCGACTTGATTATCAGTGATGTGCAAATGTCTCCCGTCGATGGGTATGCCTTCCTGGCGGCGCTGCAGAAACGTAGTTCCTGTCCGCCCGTATTGATGATGACGGCCTGGGGTACCATTGAAGAGGCCGTGCGGGCACTGCAGGCAGGAGCTGCCGATTATTTGGTAAAACCTTTTGAAATCGACGTATTGCAGGACAAAATCCAGCAGCGACTAGGGAAGAGATCCTGGCAGAATGAGGAGTTCATTGCCGAAGCCCCGGTGATGCGTGCCTGTCTTGAGCGCGCCAGAAAAGTGGCGCGAAGTGATGCAACGGTATTGCTGAACGGTGAAAGTGGGGTGGGGAAGGAGGTGTTTGCCCATTACATCCATCAGCAAAGCCCCCGCGCCAAGGGTCCCTTTGTGGCGGTGAATTGCGCGGCCATTCCAGAGACTTTGCTGGAGGCGACATTATTTGGTCACGAGAAAGGCGCCTTTACGGGTGCCAGCCAAGCTAGTCCGGGTAAGTTTGAGCTGGCCCAGGGAGGAACCTTGCTTCTCGATGAAGTCACCGAAATGCCCTTGGGGTTGCAGGCCAAGCTATTGCGTGTCCTCCAGGAGCGAGAGTTGGAACGGGTGGGCGGACATCGAAGTATCTCCCTGGATATCCGAGTCATTGCCACCAGCAATCGAGATTTGCAGGAAGCGGTCAGCGAGGGGGTATTTCGCGCCGATCTATACTATCGACTGCAGGTATTTCCCATCCTCTTGCCACCCCTTCGGGAGCGTCGAGAGGATATCCTGCCGTTGGCAGCATTCCTGGGGAAACGATTGGCCGAGACCATGGGACTCCCACCCAAACCCTTGAGCGCCAGTGCCCAAGAGGAGCTGATGCAGCATTCCTGGCCGGGCAATGTCCGCGAACTGGAAAATGCCCTGCAGCGAGCGTTGATTTTAGCCGAAGGAGAGGAAGTTCTGGCGGCAGATTTGGACCTGCCTGGTAGCTCTACGGCAAGGAGGACGACCCACACGGTGGATGGAGGGCTGGCCTTGCCAGAACAAAAGGGGCAGTATGAACGGGAGCTCCTCCTGGAGGCTCTCCGTCGTTCGGGGGGATCAAAAGCGCAAGCAGCGGAGCTCCTGGGAATCAGTCCACGAACTCTACGACATAAGGTGCAGCGCTTGCGCAAAGCCGGTCAGTGGCAGGATGACCTGGCCTGATAATTGCTTTCTTGTTTGCAAAGTTTCGTTGGGAGGATCCTGTTATGAGTAGCGTTGAGTCCCTGGATAGTCTGCTCAGTCAACTTCGAAGCCTGAGCGAGCAAGCCAAAGGTTTGAAAACCAGTGAGTCAAATCAAGGACCAGGTCAGGATTTTGCTGACACCCTCAAGCAAATGGTGAATTCGGTAAATCAGCAGCAGCAGACTGCCAATGAATTACAAAATCAGTTTGCTAGCGGCGATCCCTCCACGAGTCTGAGCCAAGTCATGCTGGCCTCACAAAAAGCAGATCTCTCTTTTCAGAGCATGCTCCAAGTACGCAATAAATTGGTTTCGGCCTACCAGGACATTATGAATATCTCCGCCTGAATTCGCAGAGAACTAATTCATCATGGCCGAAGAAGTCCTTCAGGGAAATACTGCCCGCCTTACCCTTAGGCAATGGCAGCAGCGCTGGCAAGAACTACCGGCAAATCGTCGGTTTGCGATTCTGGCTGTGCTGGCGGCATTGTTGGCTTTGGTCCTGGCTCTTTCCCTCTGGCGGGGCTCGCCCGATTATCAAGTACTCTATGCTAACCTTTCCGATCGGGATGGTGGCCAAGTCATTGCCGAGCTCCAAAAACTCAACGTGCCTTTTCGAATTACCGATGGCGGCACCGTGATCATGGTCCCCCATGACGTTGTTTATACAACGCGGATGAAACTGGCGGCGGCTGGGCTTCCCCATGGTGAGGGCGTGGGTTTTGAGGTGCTGGACCATGAACCCATGGGAACCAGCGATTTCGTCGAGCATGTGAACTATCAGCGAGCCCTGGAGGGCTCTCTGGAACGGACCATTTCCTCCCTTTCGGTGGTTGACCATGCAAGGGTGCAACTAGCCATTCCCAAACCCTCGGTATTTTTGGATCAAGAACAAAAACCTACGGCATCGGTTTTGTTGACCCTCTATCCAGGACGGCAACTCAGTGCCGCTCAGGTGGCAGGGATTGTCCACTTGGTGGCAGCCAGTGTTCCAGGGCTAGAAGACAAAAATGTAACCGTAGTGGATCAACACGGAAACCTGCTCAGTAATCAGCAGAGCCAGCCATTTGGTCTACAACCTTCGCAGTTGTCTTTTCAGCGAACCATCGACGAACAATACAAGAAGCGGATTGAGCAAATCCTGGCTCCCATTGTGGGTAGTGATGATTTGCGGGTATCGGTCTCGGCAGATCTGGATTTTTCCAAAAGTGAAAGTAGTTCGGTACGCTATGGTAAAAACCAGGTGTTGAGCGAACAAGTTCACAGTAGCACCAGTACCGGTGGTGCGGGACCCTATGGTGTCCCAGGGGCTCTTTCCAATCAGCCTCCTGGAGTAGCTATTGCCCCCCTGACCGCCCCGGTAGTTTCGACCCTCTCCCCAGCGGGTCTGGTAGCCCTGGCGCCAACCTTGAAAGCCCTGGCGCCCACCGAAAGTAGCAGTGATCGCACCACCAACTATGACGTGGACAAGACCATTACCCATACGGTCAACCCCATTGGCAGCGTCAAGCGTTTGTCAGTGGCAGTGCTCATCAATGAAAAGCCTCTGCCTGGCAGTGATGGCCAAAAATTTGTGGCGATGCCCGCAGCACAGTTGCAACAAGTGCAACAGTTGGTGGAAGACGCCATTGGCTATGACGCCAAGCGGGGTGATACGGTCAAAGTTGCACAAATACCTTTTGCGGCAACCCAAGTGACAGCAACTCTTCCTTGGTGGCAGCAAGCTTGGTTTCTCGAATTGATGCGGGCGGGAATTCGTTATATTGCATTGATTCTGCTGGTATTCTTTCTCTACCTTGGATTGCTCAAGCCACTGGTCCGGGTGTTGCGAGAACGCCAAGGGTACCGTCGTGAGCCCAGTGCAGGCGCGGGAGATCGTTCGCAAGCTTCTTCCTCGGATTTGGGGCCAAGCGCAACAGGGGCTATGGGTACGGAGGAAGTGACCTTGCCCGCCGATCCTTTGAAAGCTGATCTCTACGTGGCTCGCCAACTGGTCATGCAAGATCCAGCTCGCGCAGCACAAGTCGTCAAGGAGTGGCTCGGTGAGCACGGAAGCTGAATTAAGTGGAATAGAGCGCAGCGCTATTTTGCTGCTGAGTCTGGGGGAAGACGAAGCGGCAGAGGTTATGCGTCATTTGGGCCCCCGAGAAGTCCAAAAACTTGGCGCTGCCATGGCAAAGATGGTGCAGGTAAGTACAGGTCAGGCACATTCGGTATTGGCCGATTTTCGTGCCCGGTTGGAGCGCTCCACTTCCTTGGGCGTAGGCAGTGATCAATATATTCGCGGGATGTTGACAAAGGCCCTTGGGGATCGAGCTGGTTCCGTAATTGACCGAATTTTGCATGGCGGCGAGGCCAACGGTCTGGAGAATCTCAAGTGGATGGATGCCCGTTCCGTGGCGGATCTCATCAAGCTCGAGCATCCGCAGGTATTGGCTATGATCCTGGCTTATATGGAACCAGAGCAAGCCAGTGAGGTGATCCATTTTTTGCCTGAGCGTACCGTCAGTGAGGCCATGATGCGGCTGGCCAGTCTGGAAACGGTGCAACCTGGGGCCATTCGGGAGCTCAACGAGATTCTGGAAGAACAAATATCCGGCGACTCTCAATCCTTACAGGTGGCAACATTGGGGGGACCCAAAGCGGCAGCCGAGATCCTCAATCGACTGGAAACGAGTCGATCCAGCAGCATTTTGGATCATATGCGGGAGACTGAACCGGAGCTAGCCGAAAAAGTTCAAGAAAAGATGTTTGTCTTCGACGACCTGGGCAAGCTCGATGATCGCAGCTTGCAGGTGCTGTTGCGAGAGGTTTCCTCCGATGTTCTGGTGGTGGCGTTAAAGGGGGCACCCACGCCACTGCGTGACAAGTTTTTTCAGAATATGTCCAAGCGGGCCGCGGAAATGCTTCGTGATGATCTGGAAGCCAAGGGCCCGGTGCGAGTCAGTGAGGTCGAGGCAGCCCAGAAGAGTATCTTGCAGGTGGCGCAACGTCTCGATGCCGCAGGGCAGCTTAACTTGAGTGGCGGTGGCGAGGAACTGCTGTGAGGTCGCCTGTCCAGTGAGCGAAGCAGAAGACATCATTCAGCGGGAAAGCATCCAACAACTCCAACGTTGGGAAATGCCTCCCGTACCAAGATTGCCCAGTGCTGCGAGGCAAAGCGAAGAAGGTACCACGGTCGTTGCTGCCGGTGAGGAGATGGAGCCCCATACGCTGCGCCTGCCCACCGCCGAAGAATTGCAGCAGATGGTGAGTCAAGCCGAAGCCGAAGCCAAGGAGCGTGGATATGCAGAGGGGTATGCAAAGGGACAGGAGGCAGCTTGGGCGGAAGCCCAGGAAGACCGTGAGCAGCTTCGTATCCTTTTGCAGGCGCTACAAGAGCCGCTGAAGCGCATCGATGAAGGGGTCCAGCAAGCCCTGGTGACTTTGGCCCTGGAAATCGCTCGTCAGGTAATTCGTCAGGAACTCCACCTGCACCCAGAGATTATTTTGCCTTTGTTACGCGAGGCCCTGGCTTCTTTACCTAGCGAGATATCCGCGCCATTGGTCCGTCTCCATCCTGCAGATTTGCAGTTGGTTCGTAACCAACTGGGGATGGAGAGCGAGGCTGATTTGCGGCTAGAAGCCGATGAAAGTTTGGATCGTGGTTCGATTGTGCTGCAGGGGGGGCTGCGAGCTGCGTTGGCCCGTCCTGACCGTCGCTGGCAGGAGAGGGAAGGGGCCGCCAGCGAGCTAGACCTTCGTCTTGCCACTCGCTGGCGACAGATTTTGGAGCCCCTCTTTTCCACTCTGGATCCAGCGTGAGTGCAATCCTGCAAGTCCCCCGGGAGTGGCAGGCATATGTCGAGCGCTTGCAACGTCGCTTACCTCAGGAGCTGCCACCGCTGCTACCCAGTGGTCGCGTGCTACGGATTCTGGGGTTGGTTATTGAGGCCGAGGGATTTTCTGCTGGCATAGGAACCCGTTGCCAAGTTCGTGCGGCGCACGGTCGTTTAGTGGATGCGGAAGTCGTCGGGTTTCAGGAGGATCGCTTGCAATTGATGGCCGCTGGTGATCTGCATGGGGTTGCTCCCGGAGCCCGAGTGCAACCTTTGGCGGGGCAGGCCCAGGGAGTGGCGAGTCTGTCTATGCTAGGACGGGTGCTGGATGGTCAGGGGGTACCCTTGGATGGCCTTGGACCCATTCCCCATTCCGAGATCATCTCCCTCAGTGGCAAAATGATCAACCCATTGGCCCGGTCTCCCATTCGGCAGCCACTGGATGTGGGTGTGCGCGCTATCAATGCCTTATTTACGGTGGGGCGCGGGGCGCGTATGGGTCTTTTTGCCGGTAGTGGCGTCGGCAAGAGTGTGCTGCTTGGTATGATGGCCCGCAACACCGAGGCCGATGTGATCGTCGTGGGGTTGATTGGGGAGAGAGGGCGGGAAGTCAAAGAGTTCATTGAAGACATCCTGGGGCCAGAAGGTTTGCGTCGAGCCGTAGTGATTGCAGCCCCAGCCGATGCGCCTGCCCTGACCAGGGTTCGGGGCGCGCATCTGAGTACTGCCATTGCCGAATATTTTCGGGATCACGGTCAGCGGGTGTTGTTGCTCATGGACTCCCTTACTCGCTATGCCATGGCCCTCCGGGAAATCGCCCTGGCCGTTGGGGAACCGCCGGCGGTTCGGGGGTATCCGCCATCGGTTTTTGCACGGCTGCCTGCCTTGGTGGAACGGGCTGGCAATGGTAGTGTTGGCGGTGGAAGTATCACTGCATTCTATACCGTTTTGATGGAAGGCGATGATCAACAGGATCCCATTGCCGATACGGCCCGGGCCGTATTGGATGGTCATCTGGTGTTGTCTCGAAGCCTGGCTGAGCAGGGTCACTATCCTGCCATTGATCTGGAGTCTTCCATCAGTCGGGTCATGTCAGTTATTGTCCCGCCCGCGCAACAACAGGCCATGCAGCACTTGAAACGCTTGTACAGTCGCTATCGTGAGCAGCGTGATCTGATTGCGGTGGGTGCATATACACCGGGTATGGACCGAATCCTGGATCAGGCGGTACAACTCTATCCACGCATGGAGGAATTTTTACGTCAGGACCAATGGGAATCCGTTTCTCTGCGTCAGTCCCAAGAGGAGTTGATAGCGTTGCTGGGTACCGAGGCTACCCAGGAGGGTTCGGGCCGATGACTCGTGCAAAGACCCTGGAATATCTCTGTGGTCTGGCCAATATGCGGGAGCAGGACCTACGGCGCTCCCTCCAATCCCAACAGCATCTCCTTGCCCAGTTGCGGCAGAAGTTTGCCGTGCTGGAGGGATATTTGCAGCAGTATGGCGGGGAGTTTCAGCAACGGCAGACAGAATCCATGTCTGGCTCGGAGCTGCTGCAGTGGCGCGGTTTTCTGGGCCAGTTGGCCGATGTATTGGCGCAGCAACGAATTTTGATAGCAGAGCAACAGGAAAGGCTAACTGCCCTGGAAGCCGAATGGCGATCGGTCCGGGCCCAGGAGCAAGGTTTACAAAGAATGCAGAAACGTCTCTTCGACGAGCAAAAAGTTCTGCTCATGCGTCGCTTGCAAAAGGATCTGGATGATTGGGCACTGCGAGCCGCGCGCTGGGGACAGAGTAAATGATGCGGGCCCAATTTTTGCTTGAAGGCGTTATCTGTTGATCTTGGGAGAATAAAGGATGAATCCCGTGCTGCCTTGCATCCAGGCTGAAGCTGGCGCCCCTACGCAAGAAACATTGGGGGCAGGGAAATCCATATCAACGGCCGTGAATGCTGCGCCATTCTCTCAGGTGCTGGCTAAGGAGCAAGGAAAACCATCTCTTGCTCAGCAAGAAGCTCCCGCAAAAAACGAAACACAAGATAGCGCAGATCCTGTTGTTTCCAACACCGACACCAACACCAACAGTAGCGCAGCTATTTCCCAAGCTGCTGCGCAAAAAGTAGCAGTCCCAGTTGCGCAAGAAGCTACTCCCCAGCAACCGGAACGAAAGAATATTGCGAAGAAGGGTCAAGATGCCCCGGATTCTCTGGTGCCGACCGCCCCCTTTCTGCCAATCCTGCCTGCTCAAGTATTGCCCGCAGGCGAAGCTCTGCCCAAGCTGCATGGCGCCGCACCTATGACCAACGGATTGACATCTTCCTCTGGCCAAGAGGAGGGAGATACCCGGGAGCCGTTTTCTTTTCTGTTAGGATCGTCCGAGAACGAGAAGGCATCAAGTCTGCTTGAAAGTGTTAAGGGAGCATCTTCCCAGAGTGCTGATGGAGTATGGAAGAAAGCGGTTGCGGAAATTGCGGACAAGATAGTTACACCGCAGGAATTCTCCTCCATGGCAGCAAAAATTGGGGCCAACTCCCCATTGCTCAGTGACTTGGGACGAGGAGGAGTCAGCAACGGCAACTCCATTCCTGGCTGGACATCTACGTTGCTGCAGGCATCTCCCAGTAAATCCTTAGACAGTACGATTGGGTTGGATGCAAACGCCTTGCCATTGTCGTCCTCTCCGTTGTTGTTGCCGCTTGCAAACCATCCGGAACAGCAGCTTCCCCAGGCACAACTGGGCCCCGCCGTCCAAGATCAGGGTCGGTGGTCAGCGGCCTTGGGCCAAGGAGTGCAGTGGATGCTCCAGGGAGGAATCCAGCAAGCTGTGCTGCATCTTCATCCAGAACATTTAGGACCACTGGAAGTGCATTTGAACGTTGGCCAAGATGGCCAGGCTACAGCCCTTTTTGTCTCCTCTCATCCGGAGGTTCGGGCGGCAATCCAGGCGGCTGTCCCCCAGCTACAGCAAAGTTTTGCCGCCGCCGGCCTGAGCCTTGGACAGGCTAGCGTAGATGCAGGAGGAGCAGGAACGCAGGGGAATTACTTTACTACCCCGCCTCGGCCGGCACCCTTTTCGGCAATTGTTCCGCCGCAGGAATTGGAGAGGCCGCCTATACTGGGGATTCCCCAGTTGGGCTTGGTGAACACCTTTGTATGAGTAAGAGGTAGTAGTGTCCCAATCGATCTTGAGTCAGGATGAGGTGGATGCCCTTTTTCAGGGCATGAACGAAGGGGAGTTGGATCTTTCCGCCTCTCCTTCTGAAAACCAAGACGAGGGGAATGTTCGCCCCTACGATTTGGCCAATCAAGATCGTATTGTGCGTGGGCGGATGCCCACTTTGGAAGTAATGAATGAGCGCTTTGCTCGCCTGTGGCGCGTCAGTCTCTTCAATTTTTTACGTCGGAGCGCTGAGATCTCCATTGGTGCCGTGAAATTGCAAAAATATGGGGAATTTATTCGCAATTTGGTGGTGCCAAGTAATATCAATATTATCCAGTTAAAACCGCTACGGGGTAGCGCTCTGTTTGTCTTTGATCCGCGTTTGATTTTTGCAGTAATCGATAATTATTTTGGTGGCGATGGGCGCTTTCATGCTCGCATTGAAGGGCGCGACTTCACTCCCTTGGAAATGCGGATTATCAACCGCTTGCTGCAAATGGCCTTGGGAGACTTCAAGACTGCCTGGAATCCAGTCATTCCTTTGCAGACGGAGCTGCAGCGATCAGAAGTGAACCCGCAATTTGTCAATATTGCTACCCCAACGGAGGTGGTGATCACTACCGAGTTTCAGGTTGAGTTGGAATCGGGGGCGGGTTCCTTGCAGATTTGTCTGCCTTACGGCATGGTGGAACCCGTGCGTGATCAGCTCACGGCCGGGACCATGGCAGATCGCTCGGAAGTAGATAAGCGCTGGGTGCAGTCTCTCAAAGACGAAGTGCAAGAAGCCGAACTGGAGCTGCAGGTGGAGTTTTTGCGCAAGCAACTGACCGTTCGTCAGCTATTGAGTCTGCGCAATGGTGATGTGATTCCGATCGAAATGCCTGATCTCTTGACGGCGAGAGTGCAGGGAATTCCCATTTTCGTGGGACGCTATGGCATTCACGGAGAGCGGTATGCCCTGCAATTTGAGCATGGCGTGACGCCGGAATCGGAGGAAGGGCTGGCGGCTATGGCGGCGTGGGAGGATTAGAAATGGTCGATGAAACAGACGAAAAACAAGAGAGCGAGGGGGCTGCTCAGGGTGCAGCCGATGACATCATGGCCGATTGGGCACAGGCCATGGCCGAGCAATCTGCCACAGAAACCCGCGTAAAGCAGGGAGATACAGAGGCGGCAGCGGCAGCCACGCCCGGAGCAGGGGTCAAGCCCGTCCCTATGCCTACTCTGGATGATACTTCTGGCAAAGGCTCTGGAAACAATTTGGACATGATCCTGGATATCCCGGTGACCCTATCGGTGGAACTGGGACGGACCAAAATTCAGATCCGTAGTTTGCTGCAATTGGCCCAGGGTTCCGTGGTGGAGCTGGAACGACTTGCTGGCGAGCCCATGGATGTATTGGTCAATGGTTATCTGATTGCGCAAGGGGAAGTGGTGCTGGTGAATGATAAATTCGGCATTCGGCTAACAGACATCGTCAGTCCTGCCGAACGAGCCACCCGCCTGCGCTCTTGATGCGTACCGTCAGGGACTTGGCGATGGCCCCGTCAAAACTCTGTCATCTTGCTTTGATTCTATTCTTTCTTCCTACCGGGGCCTATGCGGCAGCTAGGTCGTCCACCCCTTTTTCTGGATGGGAGATTTTTCGCCTCATTGCTGCACTGATCTTGGTTTTGCTGGTTTTCTTGGCGTTGGTCTGGGTTTTTCGGCGGCTGCAGCCTGGAGTTGCCATGGGTGCAGCAAGCCCCTTGAAAATTGTTGCGAGCCTACCGTTGGGAACCCGGGAACGGCTTTTGCTTGTGGAGCTGGGAAAGCAGCAGCTTCTGCTCGGTGTGACACCGGCGGGGATCACCCTCCTTCATACCTTAGCGGAGCCGCTGTCCTTGGCAACCCCTAGCCAGCCCTTTGCCGGTTGGCTTCGACAGGCATTGGAGAGGCAACGGTCAGGATCATGGCAAGCGCAAAAGGAACCAGAACATCCGGGATCAGAATCCTCGGTATCCTCCTCCCCCTCGGAGGAATCCTCCTCCTCAGCAGCCCGGCGTTAGCGCAGGCAGCCGCTCTTCCAGGTGTTACTGCCCAACCTGGGCCTGGTGGTTCGACGGAGTACAGCCTGAGCATCCAGACCCTGCTCTTTTTGACAGTGCTGGTTTTTTTACCCTCCATGTTGTTGATGATGACCGCTTTTACGCGAATCATCATTGTCCTTTCGTTGCTTAAGCAGGCGTTAGGATCCACCCAAATGCCTCCCAGTCAGGTCATTGTCGGTTTATCTTTGTTTCTTACCTTTTTTGTGATGGCGCCAGTTTTTCAAAAACTGAATACCGAGGCATTGCAGCCCTTGGCAAGCCACCAAATCAATCTGGATCAGGCCATGGAGCGGGCCGAAGGTCCCCTGCGATCCTTTATGTTGGCGCAGACCCGAGCCGATGATCTGGCCCTTTTTGTGAAACTTTCGGGACATCCCCAGCTGAAATCACCTGCCGACACCCCGATGGATCTACTGATCCCGGCTTTTGTGACGTCGGAGTTGAAAACCGGCTTTCAAATTGGTTTTTTGATTTTTATACCCTTTGTGATCATCGACCTGGTGGTGGCGGCAGTGCTGATGTCCTTGGGGATGATGATGCTTTCGCCCGTAACGGTCTCGTTTCCGTTTAAGCTGATGCTTTTTGTGTTGGTCAACGGTTGGGATTTGGTCATTGGTTCCTTGGTGCAGAGTTTCATACATTGAGGGTGCGGCGATGAGTCCTGAGTCCATTATTTCCATCAGTGAACACGCAATCTGGACCAGCCTTTGGCTCTCCCTGCCGTTATTGGGGGTGGCCTTGATTGTTGGGGTGCTGATCAGCATCTTTCAGGCAGCTACCCAAATCAATGAAATGACCCTGAGTTTTGTTCCGAAGATTCTTGCCATGGCGTTGGTTGCCATTGTCGCTGGACCGTGGATGCTCCAGTTGATGATGAGTTTTACCACGCATCTTTTCCAGCAAATTCCCCAGCTGATTAGCCAATGATTTCCTTGAGCAGCCTACAGATCGAACATTGGATTGGCTCTTTCTTTTGGCCTTTTGTACGTATTTTGGCTTTTTTGACTACAGCTCCAGTTTTTAGCGCTACCCAGGTGCCGATCCAGGTGAGGGTGGGCCTGGCCCTGTTGATCAGCGTTGCTCTGGCCCCTGCATTGCCGACCATGCCGCCTGTGGACTTTTTCGCAGAAGGGGGGCTTTGGCTGTTATTGGAGCAGATCCTGATTGGCACAGCCATCGGCTTTGCCGTGACCTTGGTATTTAGTGCCGTGCAATTTGCAGGATCCGTCATCAGCTTGCAAATGGGGTTAGGGTTTAGCACCTTTTTTGATCCGCAAACTGGTGTGCAGATTCCGACCCTCTCCAATTTTCTGAATTTACTGGTATTGCTTCTTTTTTTGGCCTTGAATGGACAGCTGTTGCTATTGGTAATCCTGGATCGTAGCTTTGTCATCCTGCCCGTAAGTGATCAGCTGACGTTGCATGGAGAGGCCTGGAGAACGTTGGTAGGTGCCGGAGGTATGATTTTTTCCCTGGGGCTTGCCATTGCTGCGCCGGTTCTGGGTGCCCTCTTGCTCGTGAACGTCGCCTTGGGAGTGCTGAGTAAACTCGCTCCGCAACTCAATCTCTTCGTTCTTGGGTTCCCTTTGTTGATTGCTGTAGGGCTGATAGCTCTGGCTTTGCTTGCCCCTGCACTACAATGGATTGTGGGCCATCTCCTGCATCTCTCTTTGCAATTGAGTTCGCAGCTGCTGCTGCAGGGGGCTGGGCGCTAAGTCATGGCCGAGCAGACGGGACAGGAACGTAGCCAGGAAGCCACTCCCAAACGCCGCGAGGAAGCCCGGCGCAAGGGGCAGGTTCCTCGCTCTCGGGAATTATCCACCAGTGCGCTGCTATTGTTGGCGGCTGGCCTGTTTTACGTGTTTGGCAATCGCATTGGTCTTGGTGCCGAGGACTTGCTGCGCATAGGACTCCAACCTTCCACGGCAGCCATGTTCCATGCACAGGATCTGTTACGCCAGGTGGCAGAGCTTTCCTGGTTGGCTTTGCGGGCTTTGCTTCCCCTCTTGCTGGCTTTGCTCGTGGTAGTCGTCTTGGCAGGGATGGCTTTGGGTGGCTGGAATTTCAGTACGACTGCCCTGGTGCCAGATTTCAGCCACCTGAATCCTCTCCAGGGGCTGCAGCGATTACTTTCTCGCCATGCGCTGCTGGAACTCGTGAAAGCGGTACTGAAGGCGGTCGTCATTGGTGGCATCGGCATGACCTTGATCTACGCCGAGCGGAGAACCCTGTTGGGCCTGGTGAGTGAAACGCCCCAAGCCGCCATCCTCCATCTTTTTCGGATGTTGAGTCTGCTTTTTTTATTGATGGCGGCCAGCACGCTGTTGATTGTCCTCTTTGACATCCCCTTTCAGCTGTGGACCTATAACGAAAAATTGAAAATGACGGAGCAGGAAGTCAAGGAGGAAATGAAAGAACAAGAGGGTAATCCACAAATCAAGCGGAGGATCCGCAGCCTGCAAAGGGAGATGGCCCGTCGGCGCATGATGGCAGCGGTACCCAAAGCGACGGTAGTGGTCACCAATCCCACGCACTTTGCCGTAGCGATACGCTACCAGGAGGGGAGGGATGCTGCTCCCGTCTTGCTTGCCAAGGGCGCGGACCATCTGGCCGCAAAAATCCGTGAGCTTGCCAAAAAGCATGGGATCCCCATTATCGATGCTCCACCCCTAGCCCGCGCCCTCTATCATCACGTGGAAGTAGAGCAGCAAATTCCAGCAGTGCTGTATCGAGCCGTGGCAGAGCTACTTTCCTATCTCTATCAACTACGGGTAGCGCGATCGGGACAAGTGCCGATGCTCCCCAACGACTGGTCCGTGCCCAATGAACTAGATCCAGGAGGGCAATAACCCATGGAAGGGATCTTACGACTGTTACGACGAATCAATTGGCATACCCTGGCAGCCCCGATTTTGGTGGTCATGATCCTGGCCATGCTGATCATTCCTCTTCCCACTTTTTTGTTGGATGCCCTGTTTACCTTCAATATCAGTCTGGGTCTGATCATTTTGCTCGTCAGTCTTTATATGACGAGACCCTTGGAATTTTCTGCCTTTCCCACGGCTCTGCTCCTCACTACCTTGCTCCGTCTTTCCCTCAATGTGGCAGCAGCGCGAATCATCCTGCTGCACGGGCAGAATGGCCCCGGTGCTGCCGGGGTGGTCATCGAGTCCTTTGGTCAGTTCGTGGTGGGCGGCGACTATGCGGTGGGTATTATTGTCTTCGCCATTTTGGTGATCATTAATTTTGTGGTCATTACCAAGGGCGCTGGGCGCATTGCCGAAGTCAGTGCTCGTTTTACTTTGGATGCCATGCCCGGCAAACAGATGGCTATCGATGCCGATCTCAATGCCGGCCTGATTGACCAGCAAGAGGCCCAACGCCGACGTCAGGAGATCGCGCAGGAAGCAGATTTCTTTGGCTCGATGGATGGTGCCAGCAAATTTGTGCGCGGTGATGCCATAGCCGCCATTCTCATCCTGTTCATCAACCTGATTGGCGGTTTGATCATTGGGGTATGGCAGCATGGCCTGAGTTTGAACACCGCGGCCCATGATTACACCTTGCTGAGTATTGGCGACGCCCTCGTTGCCCAAATCCCCGCGCTGGTCATCTCTATTGCGGCAGGTATTGTAGTGAGTACGGTCAATACCGGCTCTGACCTTGGGAAGCAACTCATGGGCGAGCTGTTGCGCAAAGAAGAGGTTTTGGTGATCGTTGCGGTGATTTTGGGGATATTGGGGATCATCCCCGGAATGCCGCATCTCCCTTTTCTTGGTGCGGCACTGGTTTTGGGTGGCTACGCGTGGTGGCGACGGCGATTCCGGCCAACAGCGACGACGCAAACAGAGCCACAGCAGGCAGCCCCAGAAGAGGTCAGTTGGGATAGTGTCGAGCCCGTGGATCCCTTGGGCTTGGAGTTGGGCTATCGATTGATTCCCCTGGTGGATCAGAGCCATGGTGGGGAATTGTTGGCCCGTATCCGGGGGGTTCGCAAAAAATTTGCCCAGGACTTCGGTTTCTTGGTTCCTGCCGTGCATGTGCGAGACAACTTGGAATTACGGCCCACCTTATATCGGATCACCTTCAAAGGAGTAGAAGTAGCCGGGGGGGAGGTTCTCCCCGATCTGTTGTTAGCCATTGATCCAGGCAATGTATTGGGCAAGATCGAAGGTACGGCTACCCGTGACCCAAGTTTTGGTTTGCCAGCCTTCTGGATCGATCCCCAGCGGCGCGATCAGGCGGTAGCCTTGGGGTATACGGTAGTGGATCCGGCAACGGTAATTGCCACGCACCTTCATCAGATGTTATTGCAGCGCGGCGCAGAGCTGCTCGGGCGGGAGGAAGTGGAGGGACTCATTTCCCATTTGGCAAGTCGCTCGCCGAAACTTGTCGAAGATGTCTTTCCCAAGCTGCTTTCGCCTGACAAGTTTAAAAAGATTCTGCAAAACCTGTTGCGGGAGTCGGTGCCGATCCGAGATTTGCGAACGATTGTCGAAACGTTGGCGGAGCATGCCCCAGAGAGTCAGGATATCGACAGCCTCACGGCTGCAGTTCGTCAATCGTTGGGGGCCTATATCGTTCAGGATCTGTTTGCCGGACAAGTGGAATTACCGGTTGCAGTATTGGATGGAACATTGGAACAGTTATTGCAAGAAAGTCTGCGAAACGGGAACGGTGAGCAATTGGAGCCGGGTCTTGCGCAAAGGATTTTGGAAAAAGCAGGAAGTTTGATGCAACAAATGGAGGCCAATGGAATGCAACCAGTGCTTTTGGCCATGGGGCCACTGCGCAGCTTCCTGGCTCGTTTTCTGACGCGGGCAGCACCCCGGATGCGCGTGCTGTCTTATGGGGAGATCCCTGACAACAAGCGGATCCGTGTGGTAGCCACATTGGGGGCATAAGGTGCTTACACAGGGAAAAAGACCATGAAAATTCGCAGATTTCAAGGTAGCAGTACGCGCGAGGTGCTGGCCCAGATTCGTCAGGTTCTGGGGCCAGATGCCGTCATTCTCTCCAATCGGAGTATAGATTCTGAGGTAGAAATTGTCGCTGCCATCGACTTTGATGCTGATGCCATAGATGGAAATGCAAGCCACGTAAGCATGCCCTCTGATCGGCTCCTTGCATCTCCAGCGCCGCGCGAGGGGATAGCTGATTCCTCCAAAGAATCAGCCCCAGAGAAGGCAGGGGTGCAGCCCCTACGTCAGGAGTTACAGGCCCTGCGTACCCTTGTTGAAAAACGTTGGGGACGACAGCCAGAGCCCCGGTCAGGAGGAAAATTTTCACCGGAACGCTTGGTAAAATTGGGTTTTTCTACCAGCTGGTTGCAGGAGGTAGAACGTGAATTTCCGCACTTGGATGATCGCAATGCTGCTCGACAAGCCTTGGAGAGGCAGGTGGGTTCTCTTGTCAATCCGCTGGGTGACGGGGGCCTTTTCGCGCTCTTGGGACCTACGGGAGCAGGAAAGACTACCAGTGTTGCCAAGCTGGCTGCACAACAGGTGCTGCGGTATGGGCCGGAAAGTGTGGCGCTATTTACCAGTGATACCTACCGTATTGCTGGAGTAGAACAACTGGGGATCTATGCACGAATTCTTGGCGTGCCGGTGGAAGTCCTTCGCGGTCCGGAGGACCTATTGCAGGCTTTGGAAAAGCATCATCAGCGTCGCTGGATATTTATCGATACCATGGGGTTGAGCCCCAAAGACGAGCGTCTGAATGAGCAATTGCAGTGGCTTGATGCGGTAGGACCGGCTCTGCAGCGCTTTCTTCTGTTGCCTGCAAGTCTTGCTGGCGAAAGTCTCAAGCAGGTCCTGCAACCCTATGAAGCACTCCCATTGACGGCGGCCATTGTCAGTAAAATTGACGAATCGCCGGCGTGCGGTTCGTTGCTGGAGTGGATGGCCGCCCAGCACTTACCTATTGCCTTTCTGAGTGATGGTCAAAAAGTTCCGGAAAATATCCACCCATTGGTCTGGGAGCAACTCCTCGACCTCATGGGGCTGGAAAATGCTAGACTCGCAGCGGTTCCCAGCACTCGCTATCATAAAGCCCAATGAGAGGAAGTCTTGACATGTCGATGCAGGATACAGGAGATCAGGCCGATGGGTTGCGCCACTTGCAGTCTGCCAGGGCTCGGGTTCTTGCTGTAGCCAGTGGTAAGGGTGGGGTGGGCAAGACCAATGTGGCAGTGAATCTCGCCGTTGCCCTTGCCCAACGGGGTCGGCGTCCCATGCTTCTCGATGCGGACCTTGGGCTTGGCAACGTCGACGTGCTGCTTGGCTTGAGCTCTCGATATCACCTGGCTCATGTGCTTGCCGGGGAAAAATCCATGGAGGAAATCATCGTTACGGGTCCTGCGGGCATCCAGATATTGCCAGCAGCCAGTGGTATCGCCAGCATGGCCAGTCTCGATATCCGGCAGCAAGCGGGCATAATGGACGCCATTGGTGCCTTGGAGTCCCGTCTCGACTATCTCATTGTCGATCTGGCAGCGGGGATTGGATCGGAAGTCCTCCAATTTTCCCGAGCGGCGGACCATGTCTTGGTGGTTTTGACCAATGAACCCGCCTCAATTACCGATGCCTATGCATTTATGAAAGTCATGAGCCGGGATTATGGATTGCGCGACTTTCATGTCCTTCCCAACATGGTTCGCGATCTTGCGGAGGGCAATAAACTATTTGAGCGTTTGGCTTCGGTTGCCGAGCGTTATTTGAATATTCGGGTGCACCTTGCTGGCCGGATCCCGTTGGATCATTTTCTACGTAGCGCAGTCCGCGCGCAGGAGCCGGTGTTGCTGCGCTATCCCCAATCGCCAGCAGCGAAGGCCTTTGCCGATTTGGCTGAGCAGGTATTAGCCTGGCCCAGGCCCACAGAGCGCTTGGGTGGACATCAATTTTTTGTGTCCCGTCTACTGGAGTCCGATGCGTCGGGGCGATGAATGGGTGCGACGCTAGACGCTCCGACGAGAAGTGCCCAAGTGGCTCGTTACTTGCCACTGGTGCAGCGGATTGCGCAACGTCTGCGGGTTCGACTGCCTGCCAATGTGGATATTGGCGATTTAATCCAGGCAGGTCTCATGGGCCTGATGAATGCTTTGGAGCAGTGGGAATCCGAGCAAAGTGAGAATGCCTTTTTGGGTTATGCCAGCATTCGGATTCGTGGGGCTATGCTCGATGAACTGCGGGCACAAGATTGGTTACCACGACGAGCGCGGCAAAAAGAACAAAGCATTGCCAAGGTCATGAGTCGTCTGGAGCAGGCCCTGGGCCGTGCAGCGAGCGAGGAGGAGATTGCGGCTGCCCTGGGATGGTCCCTCCAGGAATTGCAGGAGGCGTTGCGCGACGGGGGCGGACAACTGTTATACCTGGAGGACCTCGGGGCAGATAATGACGCTTTTGTAAATCAATACTTGCGAGCAGATCAGGAGGATATTTCTACCCTGTTGGGTGCTGCCGAGTTTCAGCGCGATCTGGAGCAGTCCATTTTGCACTTGCCAGAACGAGAAAGGCTGGTTCTGGCATTGTACTATCAAGAAGAATTAACCCTTCGGGAAATTGGCCAAGTGCTGGACTTGACGGAATCTCGCGTTTCTCAAATTCTCCGGCAAGCGGTATTGCGACTCCGCTCCTCATTGATCAAGTGGCAAGAGGAGGCTTGATGGATATCTTGAGTATTCTGGGTCTTCTCCTGGCAATCGGTGGGATTTTGCTGGGACAATGGTTGGAAGGCGGAAATATCTCCTCCATTGTGCAGCTCACGGCCTTTGTCATTGTCATTGGCGGTACTACTGGGGCGGTAATGATTCAGTATAAGTTGCCCATATTTCTTCGCGCAGTAAAAATGCTTCCCTGGATGGTGAAGCCGCCGGCAAGTGAACCGGCCCCGCTCATCGAGCAAATCATTTCCTGGAGCCACCTGGCGCGCAAGAGTGGACTATTGGCCCTCGAAAGCAGCCTCGATGGAGTGAGTGATCCTTTTTTGCGTCGGGGTTTGCAAATGCTGGTCGACGGCGCCGAGCCGCAAAAGATTCGCGATACCCTTCTCGTTGAGCTAGAAGCGCGCGACGCACTGGAACGGCAAGCGGCGAAGGTTTTTGAGTCGGCTGGAGGATATGCACCAACCATCGGCATCCTCGGAGCGGTACTGGGTTTAATTCATGTCATGGAAAATCTGGCAGATCCGTCCAAGCTTGGGGCGGGAATTGCGACAGCTTTCGTTGCAACCATTTATGGAGTGGGTTCTGCAAACATCTTTTTTTTACCGGTATCCAACAAACTGAAAGGGATCGTTCATGAACGAGCCTACCTCCGCGAGATGCTGATTGAGGGCTTGGTTGGGGTTGCCGAAGGGGAAAACCCAAAGATTATTGAAGCTCGGCTGCAGGGCTTTTTCGTTCGCTAACCAGGCAAAGCAATGGACCAGGGCTGAGGCACTAGAAGGCGTTCTGGGCTTGTGCCGCCGACCAAGCCAGGGCTTCGAGAGACGCACTATTGATGGCAGACAGAGTTAATCCAGCAGTCTCTGCATACTGCTGCATAGCCGTTGGATCCGTTCTTTCAATGGCGTCGATAAGTTGTAGCAACAGGCCGTCCTCTCCTTCTCGCTGCAGCAAAGCAAGGGAGATAGAAGAATCCATTTGGAGCTCGGCAAGGAGTGCCGATAGGGGACGATCGAAAAGAGCATCCAGCAAAGAGAGCATTCCCACTAAAAAGGAGCGGTGTAATGCTGCTGGTGATTGATCCAGTGCAGTGCTCCGTTCGCGCAAGAGCTCTGCTAAGCGAGCCCGATTGGTAGCCATTACCAGCAACGATGCCTTGGCCGAACCTTGATCAGCAAACATCAGCAGAGTAAGCCAGCGTTGTAATGGGGCTCGCCCGAGTAAAAGGAGTGCTCGACGAATACTATCGATAGCTTGGGTCCTGCGCATGCCTGCCGAATTGAGATAGCGCAATAGTTTAACAGTCAACGCTGGATCGCGACGAAAACCGTCTTCAATCTCTTCCAGAGAATTGTCACCCATCAGTAAGTTCAAAAGATGAAAAATATTTCTCTGACTGCTGCTTGCATGCTGGTTTGTAATGAGTTGCGGACGCGTAAAATAATAGCCTTGGGCCCAATCCATGCCCGCCGCAAAGGCAAATTCCGCTGCTTGTCTGGTTTCGACTCGGGTGGCAATGAGAATGGGCGCTTTGGTGGTATAAGGTTGGGATCGTACTGTTTTGAGAAGATTAGGTAAAATTTCTAGATCCAATCCCAAAAAATCAATTTTTACATAATTGATCCAGCGGAGTAGCGCTATTTCCCAGGGCTTGCCAGAAAAGCGATCGATGGCAAGTCGAAATCCTGCCTTTTTGAGGTACTGCAATTTTTCGAGAAATTGTGGATCTGGAGATGCAGTAAGGGTAAATTCTGGGACAATTCGTTCGCTGGGAAATAATTCTATACTGCGTTCATCAAAAAAACTATCGGTAAAATTGATGAAGGCAATTTTATTGTCCAAGAGCTCTTCAATACGAAAACTAGTGAAAGCTTTCACCAACACCCGAGCTGAGGCAAGAAATGGATCGGTACTGGAACTGAGTTCATCCCTGGCCAATAACTCGTAGGCTTGCACTATTCCTTTGGAGCTCAGGATGGCCTGGCGCGCAATGAGATCATAGTTTGTTTCCATATTCATGCCGTCATTAAGCGATCAAGTAGAGTTTTAGAAATTCCTGTGACTGCCAATAGACGAACCGTATAGGCTCGATCGATTACAAATTGGCATAAATCCAACAATCTCAGTGTTGCCGCTGTTAGTTGACCTTCCGGAAAGCGTTGTGAAATACCATGTTTCCCCATTACATTGGGTAATGCAGCGCGAAGGAAGCTCATTATAAATGCGTTGTAGAGAGGTGGAATCTTCTGCTGGACATGTTGCTCACCGATTTTCTCTTGATGAATCAGAAAAGATCCGTCGTGTGGTCCTGTAAATAATAGATTCAGCCACTCTGCCAATACAGAAAAATAGTCTTGATGAGAACTCTGCAGGCGTTTCATTACCTCTACTTCCGCTTCGAGATTCTGTACCAAGAGTGCTACTACCTCGGGAAGGAAAGGTCGAACATCGTCGGCAGCTTCTCGCAATATGTGCAAATCCTCCTCCCCAATTCCGGTGACTCGTAGAAAGGTCTGAAGCTGAATATCAGTTGTTGCCGCCTCAAGTAGATTCATTTCCTCACCCTGAAACTATTGGTAACCAGTGCTGGATGACTAATGGGTGTCATATTATCCAATTCTATAAAACAAGCGGTGGCCCCAAGCCATCCAGAACCTTATAACACTTAGCCGAAACCACCAAAGTTGCAAGAGGCGAGCGTGCGGACCTTTGCTTTCCTCGCTGCGAGTGTTGTGACCCCCGCGCAAAATTAGTGTCAGCATCCCAGCCTCATTGCTGGTGAAAACGGGGCGCGTCCTTCGCGCTTTTCGATAAGCATGTGCTCCAGAAGGAGTATGGCGGGATAACGGCCATCCCTGCGCTTGATGTCCAGATCCCGGCCGTGCTTTGGTGGGTATTCACTGGGCCAGAGTGGACAGCAAAAAGAAAAGGGGCTTAGATTTTTGTTCTAAGCACCTTATGTATATGGCTCCCCGGGACAGGCTCGAACTGCCGACCTAGTGATTAACAGTCTAAGGGTAACGCCTAACCAGCCTTTTACTACACTCACTAATCATTGATAAATCAATATAACTTCATTATTCTTTATTTGTCCAGTTCACCCAAAATCACCCCAAAAGGTTAGCCATAGGTTAGCCAGGGTAGCCAGCCAAGGAGCAGTCAGACATGGCCGAAAAGATCCACTTCACCAAAAAAGCGTTAGCCAGTATCCAGGTCGAGCCTGGCAAGCGTATCACTGTGTACGACACCGACCCCAGCGCTAAGGGTTTGTGTGTTCGGATGAGTAGCGCCGCCAAAGTTTTCTATGTAGTCCGGAAGATTGACGGGCGGGTGGAATGGGTCAAGCTGGGCGACGTGGATACTGTGCCAATTGAGACAGCTAGAAAACGCGCCGCAGAAATTGCCTTGAAGGTAGCAGCAGGAGAGAATCCTGCCGAGGACAAGCGCACCAGGCGGGAGGAGTGGACCTTTGCTGATTTGTTCCAACGCTGGATAGAAGAGGCCCGCGCCAAGGGCAAGCGGAGCGCCGACCATACTGAGTCCAACTACCACCGACACCTGGGCACCATTGCCAAGAAGAAGCTATCCGCCATCACCCGGCAAAATGTCCGCAGTCTCCATGCCGGCATTGGCGAGAAGTCTGGGAAGTATCAAGCCAATCGGGTATTG